>Ga0315315_10000333_pt1 | contig 38286 bp, 40 predicted proteins | sample M140m3416metaG_FD_203699 | JGI IMG/M metagenome (GOLD analysis project Ga0315315, IMG submission 203699) | Ammonia-oxidizing marine archaeal communities from Monterey Bay, California, United States - M1 40m 3416 | ecosystem: Environmental > Aquatic > Marine > Intertidal zone | place: USA...
CCTCAATTTCCTAACATGCCTCGACCAACAGTTGTAGATAACTGTGAATGCGATAATCTGGTAAGCACACTTGGTTGTCATCTAACAAAGAATTGCTCCGAGTCCTCACTTGATGATTACTCAAAACATATGCATGTGTTCCAAGGAAATCATGACGGTAAAAGTGGCTATTGGATACAAACTACTTTTGCTAACGTAAATCCTTATGTGCCTCAAGCACTAACAGAAAGTCATGGCGACGACCCATTTTCAGGAGGAGGCGCGTCTGTACCGGAAGACCTAAGTCCGGGAACAACAAATACTGAAACAAATAGAGTAAGATATGGCGGAGATTGCGGCACTTTCGAAGATCCCGGAAATAAAAGAAAAGTCCAGCTATTCGACGAGTTCTCATACCGCAACAAAGGCGCTGGAGGCCCAAGATTACAACCGACTGGCCCATGTGGACCACCCAGTACAATGGTCAATGCAGTTGGCACAGGATGCACCTTTGCACATTCTCTTAGTTTTGTAGGAACCAATATCAATGACATTGGGAATAGAGTATGGTGCTCCGATGGGATAATTCCTCCTTCAGGTGCTACAGACTGGTTTTATGAAGGTGCTATATGTAATCCAGCAAAAAGCGGAAAACTCTATAGCTGTTATAAAGACGAATATGGAAATGTTCAGATCTCTACCCTTCTTTCAGCTGGCACGCACATCTTAGTGAATTCACCTGATGATCCTTGCGATTGTGCTTTTAGATACAATGCAGGAGCAAAGTATAAGACAGCTTGGAGTAATATCACTAATTCTACCAACCCGTTTGGTCTTCAGAATAAGTTTGTTATAACTGGATGTAATGAATTCACTGCAGCGAAACAATTTGAAGAGGAAATGGCATCAGGTTCGATACCAAGCAATCTGTTTGTCATAGCAAGTGGAGAAAGTTACGAACCAGAATGGAGTGGAGATTGTTGTGGTTGGACGGTATGGGTTAAAGGCTTGACAGAGGCAACAGGTGATGTTTTAGAATGTATGAAGAGAAACCTCACTGGCCCCGGTGACGATAGCCCCTTTAACACAATATTTGAGAATATCCCTCAAGAACATCAATCCGAATATGGGAGCTTCGTCGCGAACTATGTCTGTGCAGACGGAGGAGCTACAAAACTATGTGACAGGTATGTTTTTGATCAATCTTATCAAAGTTCGTCAATGACGATAGATAATATCACTAGCCTCACTGTATCTGCATGGACGGTATTCGTGAATATTGATGCCTGCTGCACAGATCCTAGCGGAGGACAGCCAACTTGCAATGATACTGACAACTGTGTCTATATGTGGGATGGGACTGATTGGGGCTTCTCTTCTAGTGGAGACTGTCAATGCGAATGTTACCCTCCTTCTTATGATGGAAGCTTCCCAACTGAGGCCGCTCATGGACTGTGTAGTGGTTAACAAAAAAAAGGTTATTAATGGCAAGAAGAAAAAAAGTATCTGACCAAAACCAAAGGCCTCAAAGACGAAAGTCCTTAAAGGCAAAGACCGACAATCAACAATTCTATATAGATGAGATGGAAGACTCAGACGTGACGTTTTGCTCAGGGCCTGCGGGCTCTGGCAAGACGAGCGTTGCTGTTGGTTTGGCATGTGAATATCTGATGTCAGAAAAAGTAAAGAAAATAATCATAACTCGACCTGTCGTAGAATCTGGGCGAGGGCTTGGACATCTGCCGGGAACTCTTATTGAAAAGATAAATCCCTATCTAGTTCCTATCATCGAAGAGATGAATATGTATCTAACCGCTACTAGAGTGGAAACGTTGAGGGAGAATGGAACGATAGAGCTTTGCCCATTAGAATACATGAGAGGAAGAAACTTTCATAACTGCTTTATGATTCTAGATGAAGCCCAAAACGCTACCTTTGAACAAATAAAAATGTTTGTAACTAGAATAGGAAGAAGTTCTAAGGCTATTATAAATGGAGATCTCAAGCAAAGCGACTTAGGAGATGCTAGCGGAGGGCTTGAAAGATGTATGGACACTCTAGAGCTTGTTGAGGGAGTGGGGATATGCGAATTAGATTACTCTGATATCATTCGCAGCGGCATTGTTGCAAGAATTCTTAGAAAATTACACGAGTTTGAACACACTAAGTAGCTGTTTGCTGGTACAATAGTATATAGGTCTTACTATTGTTTTTTAAGGTTTCATAATGCCAGAATATAGCTATGCGTGTGACGGATGCGACCATAAATGGTCTATCTTTTGTCATCGGTCTGAGTATAAGGACAAAAAGAAGTGTCCTTGTTGCAATAAAATAAAGCCTGTCCATAGAGATTATGGAGAGGACAATATCTATGGAGGTTATAGCTACTCGCTATCTGAGGCCAAGACTCTAGGCCATTATGCAGACAAGCAAAGTAAAAAGTTCGGCAAGAATAAAGTCGAGGACATGATGCGAGAACAAAAAACAAAAACAAAAGATACTCTGTCTGAGAAGCTTTCAGATGGCATGCAAAAAATAGATAAGCCATCGTCTTCTCCTAAGTGGACAAAAGACTCTGGGAAAAAGAAAAGAAGAAAGAAGGGCAAGTAATGTTTCATAAAATTGACTCTGGAAAAGAAGAAGACAATACAAGGGCAACTACTATATATACGATATATGGTAGGCATGACTTTGAGGACGATTCAGGATTTCCTAGGCTAGAAGAGGACAAGGAAGAGTCGAATGACGCTTATGCTAAGGCTGTCACAGTAGGTGCTAGACAAAAGTATTACGTTAAACGTGGTCGATATGGTAGGCTATACAATCCAATTGGCCTTTATTCGGAAGGTCAGTCTGGCAAGCAGATGCGACATGCTGGCAGACCTGAATGGACGTTTCAAGAAACTGGCAAGGAAGTATTTGACAAATATTTGAATTTTTTAAAAACAAAAAACGCCGCATGGCTTAACAATGCAGAAAGAGGTTATTAAAGATGGCTAAGTTATCAAGTGCAAAGAAACTAAGTAAGACAGAGCAATATGCTATTGAGGGAATGTCCGATAATGGCATGAGCGCAGATTCGATTGCTCAGGCGCTCGGAAGAAAGTTGGAATTAGTTTCGGCATATATTGAAGTGCATCAAGAAGAATCGGAAACTCATACCACAATAAATACAACAGTAAATGGAAATCGCGGAGTCGCTATCATGACTGAAGCCACTTCTCAGAGAGTAGACTCCATGAGAGGCAAATCCAGCAGTGAAAGCGGACACCCTAACATTCATAGCATAAAAAGCAATGGCAAAAAATAGAAGTGAAAAAAGTCGCTACCCCTCTCGCTACAGTCCTAATGGTTGGGTCTCCGGATCTCAATACATAACGGAGCTCGTATGCGAGAAAAAAGCGCAGAAGGAAAAGAAAGAACTTCCTGTGAAGTTCTGGGAAGATAAAGATTGGTGCAAATACTACAAGTATCAAATCACTCTAGCTAACAAGCTTATTAAAGATTATGGCGAAGAAGCAATTGTTGCCGCCCTCAGAGATAAAAGGTGTTGGTCTACTTATTCTCTTAGATCACCCTTTCTAAAAAAAATAATTGAAGAAAAAGTAAAGCAAGTCATTGAAAGGCCGGAGAGTACCGAGTATAATATCAATGACGCAAAAGAAGTAAAACACAAAACAAACAATAAGAAGAAATCAATTATTTCTAAGTTAAGGGATTTGGATGAGTAAAGACATTATCAAAGAATATGGTAATGTCCTTCATGATCCCGCCTCAATAACAGAGAGACCTTTGGAAGTCTTGTCTGTCGGTCCGAAGCTAGATATAGCTCTTGGTGGAGGCGTGCCTGAAGGTTCATTATTTATTATGACTGGCCCAGAGAAGGTCGGCAAAACAGTGACAGCTCTAACCTTCTGTGCTAATGCCCAGAAACATTATGAGAGAAAAATTTATTATGCCAACATAGAAGGGCGGCTTAAAAAGAGAGACCTAGAAGGTATCACAGACCTTACGCTAGACTCGGAAAAGATGCAGATTATTGGCTCAACAGAAGGCAATATCTTATCCGCCGAAAAGTACTTGAGCATTATTGATAATATTGTTCATACTCAGCCGGGAGCTCTAGCCATTGTAGATTCATTTTCTGCTCTATCAAGTGAATCTGAACTTACAGGAAACCTAGAGGATGTTCAAGTTATGAGTGTTCAAAAGGTACTCGCCAAGTTCTGCAGAAGAATATCTAATGCGCTTCCTATCAATAGAGTAACTGTGGTCGGAATAACGCACCTTATGGCTAACATGCAGAGGTTTGGAAGAGGAAAAACAAAAGTGGAGAAGTCTGGTTCGGCATTGAAATATCAGGTCGATGTTAAGCTTCATGCAAGCCACTCAACTCCTTTGATGCAAGGAGACACGCAGATAGGGCAAACTGTGCACTGGCAAATTACTACCTCGGCTATCGGGCCTCCGGGACAGAAAGTAGAAAGTCATATTAGATATGGCAAAGGTATCTGGAAAGAAATGGAGATGGCAGACTTAATGATTGACTTTGGGCTCATCTCAAAGGCTGGTGCATGGCTCAAGCTTCCCAATGGAGATAAAATTCAAGGTAAGGTGAACTTGGCAAAATATCTCGAAGAAAACACCGAAGAGTATGCCAATTTCAGAAAAGAGGTCTTTGACATGGTCGGAATTAATTATGAAGACTAGAACATATCAAACTTATGAGTGTAAAATATTCTTAGGTTCTGTAAATGAAGACACAAAGCTTGAATTTGATGAGGCTGAGCTAAGGTCAAGTATTGAAAAGTTTCAAGACCAGAGAAAACCTCTTATTCCTGTCAGGATAACTAAGACTCAGTTCATATGCGGTTCTTCATACAGAGAAGATGGCTGGGAAGTAGGCATTATAAATTATCCTAAACTAGAGATTAATATAGAGCAACTAGAGTTCTTCTGTGAGGAGCTATCTGAACACCTTCTGTATAATCTACATCAGAATAGAGTAAGCCTAATGACCCCTTATGTTACTACAATGTACCATGACAGGTCTCGCTTTCCGCAGTCGGTGAATAGTAAGGTCGCCTCACCTTAACTAAGGCTGCGCGGTAATATAACGAGGAGTTTAGATGAAGATACGTGATTTGAATAATGATATTCATAAGTGGAATCTACAGGGGTATGTTGTTCGTGCAAATGAACAGCGTCCCCGATCTAAACTACATCTTACTGCAAGAAACATATTAGTAGAAATGTTTCCAACAGTTCAAGTGTTGGAGGAAGTCTTGATACCTATAACACGCAACGAAAGAGGGTATTTAGATTTTTATATTAATACTATAAAGCTAGCGATAGAGGTTCATGGTCAGCAACACTACAAGTTTAACTCACTATTCCATACCTCCGCACAAGATTTTGTAAATCAAAAGAAAAAAGACCGGCGAAAGCAAGAGTGGTGCGAGTATAATAATATCACATACATTGAACTACCTTATAATGAGACTGAAGAACAATGGAAATACAGAATCCAGCAAAGGAACGATTAGAACAAGTCGATTCCGTACTAGATGAATATGAAGGCAAGCTAGGGATAGGCTCCTACTCGGAAGACTTTCATGATCAATCTGTTAAGAGTTACATGTCTATGCCTAGACAACAGATGGAAAAACTAACAGTAGAGGAATGCGCAGAGGCTGCGCTGTTGCTCGGAGGCTTTTCATTCTATCTTCAAAGATCCTATAATAGAGAAATTGCTCGTGTCAATTGGGCTTCGTCTAACCTTAAGAAGATGATGTCGGGTAGAGAGTCGCAGTATAAAGGGTCTTGGGATAGCCAGTACTACCAAGCTGTTAAAGAGGACGGATACGCTAAAAAACTAGACAGCATTAAAGTGTATGCGCAGCAAAGGGCAGACAGGCTAACATACTTAGCTAGTTCAGTAAAAAATCTTAGTGACTTATATATCAACCTACAGAGAGCGAAGATAAACAGACATGGATAAACAAGAAATTGAAGAGCTGTTACAGCAGTTCACGCAAGAACAAATAAAGGATGCTATTTCTAGTAGCTTAAAAAATAAAAAGAGGCGCAGAGGAAAGGGCAAAAGGAAGAAAAATAATAGTCCTAAAACTCAGAGTCAAAGCTCAGGAAATAAGTTTGACGATATGATGTCAAATATAAGCTTGTCTTCTGAAGAGTCCAAAGAACTTAAAGAAGCGGCCAAGTCTGACAGTATGGCTAATCAGACACAAAATAAGGGAAAGAGACCGGAAGTCAAAAAGATTTCCGTAAGATGTACGGCATGTAATAGAGACTATGAAATGTTTCCTTCGCAGATATATAATAGAGAACGTTGGAAATGCAATAAGTGCATAACAGGAAGATAATATGTTAAATGATTTACCGGCAGAAAGAGCAATCTTAGCGGGCATATTCAGATATGGCGCGGAAGCCTACTATGATGTTGCAGACATTATAACAGAGTCGTCGTTTACAGATGAGTCTAATGTAGTCTTATTTTCATGTATGAAGCATGTACTTGAGGCAGATGATTCCCGTTCGCTAGATGCGCCTACAATGATGTCCGCCGCAAAAGAGCTTGGGTTCTCAGACTTCTTCAATACACAAGAAGTTCAGCACATGTCTTCTGTAATAAAATTTCCCGTTTTGTTGGAAAACTTAAGGAAATTTGGAGCAAAGGTAAGAAAGCTAGAGATAGCTAGAATGATGTATGATCAACTTGATCTGACTAAAGAGAGATATCTTGAGATCAAAGGTGATGAGCCTATTGCTAAGATACTAGGAATAGCTGAAGATGCCGTAATGGATGTTACCTCCGTAATAGCTGGTGAGGACGAATCTCCTACACAGATGTTTGATGATGTTGAGGCCCATCTAGAGGAGCTCGCAGAAGAGTCTGTTGACCAAATAGGTATAGCAACAGGGTTTCCAAGATATGACTTCTCTATTGGTGGAGGACTTAGAAAAGGTACGGTCAATGTTATTGGAGCTAGGCCCAAGACTGGTAAAACCTTACTCGCAGATAATATGGGCATACACATTGCAAAGGAAGGAACTCCGGTACTTAATTTAGATACTGAGATGAGGAAGGAAGACCATCAACATAGAATGATGGCAATGCTCTCTGGTGTTCCGATCAACGACATAGAAACTGGTAAATTCGCTGATGATCCTGCTAAAAAGAAAAAGGTCATGGAGGCGGCAAGAGAAATAAAAGACATACCATATTATTTTAAGACAATTGGTGGCGCCTCTTTTGAAGAGCAGGTTGCCGTCATGAGGAGATGGATTAGTAGGGTTGTAGGACTAAATGATAAGGGTAAGGCAAATGATTGTGTAATTATATATGATTATCTTAAACTTATGGACTCAAGTGAGATCAAAGGAGACATGAAAGAATTCCAAATTCTTGGCTTCATGATCACAGCCCTACATAATCTGTCCCTTAAGTATGAAGTTCCAATTTTAACTTTCATCCAGCTGAATAGGGACGGAATAACTAAGGAGAGCACCGATACTGCATCTGGTTCTGACAGAATTATCTGGCTATGCTCTAACTTCAGTATATACAAACACAAGTCCGATGAGGAGATAGCTAAAGATGGGCCTGAGAACGGCAACAGAAAGCTTGTGCCTCTGATTGCAAGACATGGAGAGGGGCTTGATTATGGAGATTATATTAACGTAGAACTCACTGGCAAGATCGGTAAGGTTACTGAAGGAAAGACTGCCTTTGAACTTGATAGTGGCGTAAGCGCCACAGAAGATGGAGAACTTTTTGATGACTCAGAAGATGTCGCATTCTAAAAAATATGACTATGCTAAAGTCCGAACTCTTGCAAAGATAGCAGGACAATACATAGACCAGATATATCAGTACTTTGGGTTGACAATTTCTTATAGGAATGACATACTCATGAAGTCAGTGTGCCCTATACATGGAGGAGACAATCCTACAGCCCTTAACTTCTATCCCAATGGCGAGTTCAAGGTACACTATAAGTGCAGAACACACCAATGTGAAGAGATATTTGGTAATGGTATGATAGATCTTGTCAGGGGTATTTTATCTAGAGTCAATCATGGCTGGGAAAAAGAGGGTGACAAGGAGGCTACCTTCAAGGAGTCTGTTGACTTCTTACTTAAGTTCCTTAAAAAAGACTTCGATTCGCTTGAGGCGGACAATCACAATATAGAGAAGCTTCACTTTAACAATTTAGTTAATACTTTAAGTTCTGAGGCTGCAAAGAAAAGCGGAATAACAGCAAAGATGTACAGGGACAGGGTCGAAGTTCCCTCCAAGTACTACTTAGACAGAGGGTTTTCCTCTAAAGTGCTAGAGGACTATGACGTGGGGTATTGCACCAATCCTAGGAAACCCATGTATCAGAGAGCGGTCGTGCCTATTTATGATAATAATCATGAGTTTATTGTCGGTTGCACTGGCAGAAGTATATTTGAGAAGTGTCCTAAATGCAACAACTATCACAATCCCAAAGAAAAATGTAGACATTTTCCAAAATGGATGCATAGTAAGGGCTTTCAAAAAGAGAAATGGCTGTATAATTATTGGATAGCCAAAGATGAAATAGCCAAAACAGGAGTGGCTATACTTGTTGAATCCCCCGGAAACGTTTGGAGATTAGCCGAGGCCGGAATACATAACGTTGTTGCAATATTTGGCACAGCGTTTAATAATGACCAAAAGAACCTACTAGATGAGTCTGGAGCTCTCTCGTTGGTTTGCTTGATGGACAATGACGCTGCTGGACAGAAAGCGGCCAAGAAGATAGAGGAGCAGTGTGGAAGGCTGTATAGGCTATACTTTCCAAGTTTTGATGCAGCGGATATTGCGGATTTAAATGTAGATACTGTTACATCTGATATAAAACCTTTTATTGATAATACTATGAATGTATATAAGGAGATTTAAATGAGTTATAAAAAAAATGCAATTGACTTTCTTTGGAGATCTGCTTTGGCGGATCAATCTAAAGCAAGGACATCTTTAGACATACTTTTAGAACACCCAGCGGGAATAGGAGATCACTCGACAGAAGACCTCCACAATAATCTTAAGGAAGCTCTATTAGCATTAGCAGATGCTGAAGATAGACTAGAGACCCTACAGAGATACTACCCTCCGCAAGAGCAGTCCAACGATACTGGAGAGTAAATAATGACACAAATATTAGGCTTCGCAGGAAAGAAGCAGAGTGGTAAAAATACTGCTTGCAACTATATCCTTGCACTGAAGCTAGCGGAGTTAGGAGTCTCAAAGAATGTCAGGATTTCTCAAGAAAATAAAGTTGAAGTGACTGATATTTTTGGAGAGGGAAAAGAAGGTGAAGAGTGGTTCGAGTTCAGTGATAAAAACTTGAATGTTACGAAGTTATTTAATGACAGTCTTGGTAGGTACATAAAAATCTATGGCTTAGCAGACACATTGAAAGACATGTGCGTTGACGTGTTAGGACTTTCCGAAAGTCAAGCCTATGGAACCGATCAGGACAAAAACTCTCCAACTGATATTAGATGGGAGAACATGCCAAATATCATAAATGCTTCTGGCACTATGACAGCTAGGGAAGTGCTTCAGTATATTGGTACGGACATATTCAGAAAAATTGATCCTGATGTATGGATTAAAAGCCTACTAAGAAAAATAAGAAGAGACAAACCAGAGGTAGCATTGGTATGTGATGTAAGGTTTAAAAATGAAATACTGTCGCTACAACAAGCAGGTGGTTGTGTTATCGGACTAACAAGAGACCCATATAAAAATTCTGATGGACACTCTAGTGAAACAGAAATACAAGAATGCCTATCTTTGTGTGATAAGGTCATTGATAATGACAATGTAAGTATAGAAAAGCAGTTAGAGATGATAAGAGAATCTATTGTCCACCTTCCCAATGTCCTTCCTGTAATGGAGAAAAAATGAGCATCCCTATTGTGTACTTTAGAAGCAGTTCGTTCAATTCACATAGAATGTGTCCCATGCAATATTACCATGAGTACACTTTAGGGTGGCGTGGAAAGTCGGGGAAGAAGGCTGATAAGGGTACAATTGTTCATAAGGTGCTTGAGCTGGCCGCTTTGTGCAAGAAGGCTCTACAGGAAGGGCGCGAGATATTCGAAGACAACGAGATAGGAAAGATTGAAACATCTAACTATGAGCCAGAATATTTAGATGAGGTTATAGATAAGGTATATGAATATTACACCTCTAGGACTACACATCACGATTGGAAACCTCTCGACCTTAAGCATTGCAGGAAATGGGTTTGGAAAATATTTGATGATGATGATGGATTTTTTGATCCCAAAAATAGACTTGTCGTAGATGCAGAGCCACACTTTGATTTTGAAGTAGAGGAAGACTGGGCAAAGTATAGCTACACTCTTGATGACGGCTCAGTGCTGGAAGGAAACCTTTCACTTAAAGGCACCATTGACCTCATAACCGATGTCGGGGATGACACATATGAAGTGATAGACTGGAAAACTGGCCGAAGGCTTGATTGGGCTACAGGAAAAGAAAAGACGCCTGCTAAATTACAAAATGACCCTCAGCTTAGAATGTATCATCTTGCTGTCAAGAAGTTGTATCCTCATGTCAAGTCCTTTTTAATTACCATTCATTTTATGAATGATGGAGGGCCGTTCACATTACACTTCCAAGATAGCGATATTCAAGAAACTATGGAAATGATAAAAGCTAAGTTCGAGGTTATAAAAGAGACAACAAGACCACAGCAGATAAAAAGTTGGAAATGTAGCAAGCTATGCTCTGCTGGTAAGACTACATACGAAGGAACTGATGTTGAGCCTATGTATAATATCTTTGGAGCTCCTTTAACAAAATGTGAACAGACAATGAATATGATTAAGGAGAATGGAATAGAGTGGGTCACAGGAAATTGCATGTCTCCAGACCATGCTATAGGAAAGTATAAGGCTCCGGGAGAAGTGTAAATGTATAAGGTAGAAATGACAAGAGGTCGTAAGATACTGTTCCCTATTTCAAACAAAAAGCTTGACATGGCCTTAAGAGAAGAAACAGCTATGTTCGTGAAGACTACAAATATGTTTCTAAGAGAGCTTGTCTCTTGGCTTCAAAGATGCGAGTTCGACGTGATAGGTTTTTCAAGTCATGGAGAACTTTATGTGTCAGACTCTGAATGGTATATCGGTCCGGGAGGAGGATTTCATAAGCCATTCACACACAAAGAAAGAAGCGGAGAGCTTCTCCCCTTTCCCAAGATCAAAGACAGTCAACTAAAATATCTTTTTTCTTATGTATTCCGTGAGTGCGGTTGTTTTGAGTCTCATGCGACTTGGAAAGATAACATTTCTGCAAGCGCAATAAACAAGCTGAAGGCTGTTGTCAGGAGATTCAAGAAACAAAGAGTGGAAAGTATTGCTGATTATATAAGACGAATGGTTCCCCCTCAAGTGACAAATGGAACTATTGGACACAAGAAGACTCTTATGAAGTACAAAGATGGTGTCATAAAGATGACCCTAGCAAATAGAAATATTATTGAAATAAAAGACTTTTCTCTACCACAGAGTATGTATAAACAGATACATAAGGCAGCGTTCGGTGGCAATCTGACTATAAAAAACAAGGCTAATAGTAAGAATCATTGCTATACAGTTTTGTTTAATTGCGATAAGACTTTTTATGAGCCTAAAAAATGGATAGGTATGGACATAAATAAGTTTGATCCATACTGGGTAGTGATAGCTGAGAACTCTCCAGATGGATTTGAGGAAATTATAGGAAAGCCCAACCATATAAAAGAGTTGGAAGATAGGATGAAAGAAGTTGATAAAAAGATAGGTAATAAAGATAGGAAGTCTATCTCAAACAAACAGAGGACTATTCTAAGAGAAGAAAAATTTAGCATTATTAATCTTTATAATAAGGCTGTGCACAATCTTCTATCCGACAACCCTCACGGAGAATCTTTCCTAGACTTTCTGGAAAACAATCAATACGGAGTTGGCTTAGATGGGGTTCAGACAAAAGGATATGCTTTCGGACAGAGCGCCATAAATCCAATACTTATCAAAGAATGTGAAAAAAGAAGGATTCCTTACTTCTTGACTAAAGCCGCTTACACAACAAGAGACTGCTACTACTGTGAGGCTAGGAATAAGAGGCCTAAAGGACAAGATCCTTATATATGCGAAAACCCTATATGTGAGAAGTTTGAGTCTGAAGAGATACCTCACGTTAATGCAGCTAGGAATATAGCAAAAAAAGCAAATGCAGGCTTTCTAGGGTTGGCCAAAAAGCAGAGTATGGTTCACTCTAGTTAAAACCCTACGGAAAGATAAAGAACCAGCCTTTCTACTGTCGGGCCCATACAGTCAAGTGGGCGACCAGCTTGAACTAAGGCAGTACGGTAACCTAAATGGTCGCTTTTATAAGAGGATATGTAATGATAAAGCTACACTTCACACAAGAGATGATAGATAGAGCTAGGGACAAAGCACAGGCTTTAGGCTCAATAAACAACTCAATCCTAAGAGGAGGAGGCAATATAGCTGGCTACTTAGGAGAAGAGGCTTTAGCACCTTATGTTGGAGCGCAGATTGTCAGCAACAATAGAGGTCTTGATAAATACAACCATGATCTTTTGCTAGAATGTGGTAATAGGCTTGAGGTAAAAACCAAAAGAAGAACCGTTTCTCCAAAACCTCATTATGATGTGTCTATAGCTGAAACCAGCCGTCATCAAAAGCCAGACCTATATGCCTTTATAAGCCTAGAGTTTGAAAGAGCTACCAAGAGTCACCCTAAAAAATACTATGGTTTAAGAAACATATGGCTGTGCGGATTTATGGGGTCTTTTGAGTATTGGGAAAGGGCTTCTCTCTGGGAAAGTGGAAAAATAGACAAAAGCAACAGCTTCAAGACACATGTTAACATGTATAATTTACCTATAAGAGAATTGTATGACTCCGTTTGGGAATTAATAGAATGAAATACGTACCGTTGCATGTCCATAGCGAATATTCACTTTTAGATGGACTGTCACAAACAAAACATATAGCAAAAAGACTAGAAGAAATTGAAGTAGATGCGTGCGCCCTAACCGATCATGGAACAGTTAGTGGCGCTATTGACTTTCATAAAACGATATCTAAAGGATTTAAACCTATCCTTGGATGCGAATTCTATATCAGTAATCGAGATGCTACAGTAAAAGAGCCAGAGAACTCTAAACTTGCCCATCAAGTAGTGTTAGCAAAAGATTTACAGGGCTGGAAGAACCTACTTTCGATGGTATCAATATCTAATAAGGTAGAGCATTTTTATCATAAGCCTAGAGTGGGAACCGACTACTTCATGCAGCTCGCTTCAAAGGCAGAGGGCTCTCTAGTTTCATTTAGTGGTCACTTAGGATCGCGGCTAGCAAATGCAGTTGTAGATAACCCGAACTGGCAAAGTGATGGAATCAGGGAAGCTGAGAGACTACAAGAAGCATTTGGCAAAGGTAATTTCTATATAGAAATACAGTTGATAGATTCTCTAATAAACAAGAAAGCAAAAGAGGTTGCTGAAAAATTAAGAGAAATTGCAAGACTTACAAAGATTCCTTGTGTAGCAACTCCCGATGCACACTACTGTCGTCGTGAAGATGCTCATGATCAGAGAGTTCTTTTATGTACATCAATGCGTAAGAGCATAGGTCAAGTACAATCAGAGCTTAAACAAGGTAAGTCTAAATCTCTAGGGACATTCTTCAACTCCAATAATTACCATATCCCTAGCTACGAGGATATGAGAGAGTTCCATACAGAGGAGGAGCTACAGCACACTGTGGACATAGCGAACATGTGTACCCAGTATGATATACTTGGACCGCCAAATCCGCCAGTTTTTGATTGTCCAAACGGAATGTCTCCGAACGACTATCTTAGAGAGCTTTGCAGAGAAGGCTGGTCTAACAAAATGAGCTATGTTGAGAAGGGTTCGTTGTTCAGTGAGTATGGTGACAGAGTAAACAAAGAAATTAAAATATTCACCGAGACGAACCTTTCAAGTTACTTCCTTATTGTTAGGGATATTCTTCAATACGCTGAGTCTCGTGGCTACCTTACAGGACCCGGAAGAGGGAGTGCTGCTGGATGTATGGTTTCTTACCTTATGGATATTACGAAGATAAACCCTATGTCGCATGACTTAATCTTTGAGAGATTTTATAACGCTGGTCGTAATGCAGGAGGAAGAGTATCAATGCCTGATATTGATATTGATGTTCCTAAACAGTCCAGAAACGACATTATAGATTACATTAAACAAAAGTATGGAGAGGACAATGTTGCTCAGATCGTAACCTTTCAAACGCTTAAAGGTAGGGCGGCTCTAAAGAGAGTAATGGCAGCAAGAGGAAACATTGGTTTCAGTGAGCAGAATGCTATCACATCGCATATCTTAGATGAAGCAAAGATTTCTGACGAGCTTCAAGATATGAAGGATGAGCTAGGAACTGCATCTGTTATCACATGGGCTCTTGAGAATAGACAGGACAAGCTAAAAGAATGGTGCTATGTCGATGACAACGGAAATCTTCAGGGTAAATTTGCCAAGATATTTGAGCAAGCCATCCGGCTTGAAGACACAAAGATCATTCAGTCCAAACACGCTGCGGGTGTTGTTGTATCCCCACAGCCCATCTATGACGTTTGCCCAATGGTTATCGACAAAGAAGGCAAGGGTCAACTTGCTGGCTTTGAAGGGCCTTCCTGTGAAGACGCAGGCCTGCTTAAACTTGATGTCTTAGGTATTAAAATGCTAGACAAGATTATGGAAATGCCAGAAATTATAAGGAATACTTATAAGGTGCAAGTATAATATGGTAGTGTGGAAATACTGTGAAGTTTGTGGCAAAGTTGTGGACGAGTATCAAGATCGATGCTCTGACTGTGGCGCCAAAATAGAATGGGAAGAAGAAGATGATAAATAAAAGATGGATTATAGTATTTGATTTAGAGACTGATGGGACTGACCCTTATAGCTGCAACCCTGTTGAGCTAGCAGCTGTTCCTGTTGATCCCAGAACACTAGAGATCAAAGAAGCTCAGGCTTTTAGGGTTACTATCAAGCCAGACGGCATTGACAAAGACGAATATTTTACAAAAGCACGTCAAGACACGATTGCTTGGCACGCCAAGACTAGAGGCGTTGACTCAGAAGATATTATCAAAGACTGGAAGGATGGTCAAACTGAAAAGGTGGCTTGGAAAAATTTCATGTCTTACTGTGCAAAATATGAGGTAGACAAGAGACCGGGACAGTGGTACACTGAGCCAATCCCTGCTGGTTATAACATTATTGGCTTCGATATGCCTATACTAAAAAGACTGTCAGAAAAGTATAAAACTAAAATGCCATTGTCTACGGTCACAAAGATTGATATGATGGATATCCTCTTTACTTGGTTTGAGAACTTAGATGAGCCTAATAGTATGAAACTGGATACTTTCAGAGACTTCTTCGGTCTAAAGGCGAGTGCTCAGGCTCATGAGGCGTTGTCAGACACTATTGATGAGGCAAAGATTATGGTCAAGTTCTTGAAGTTCCATAGGAAACAAGCAAGTATAAGTAAATTTAAAGGCGCATTTAGCAAATGATAACTCTAGACTGTGGATGTCAGTTTGATCAAGATGAAGAAGGCAGAATTGTCTTCAGCACTGACATAACAAAAATGAATATGGAATGTCCAAAGACTTGGGATTTGATCTGCGATGGGAACACAAAAGGTGTTTTTCAGCTTGAGTCCCAGCTTGGGAGATCTTTGGCAAAGCAAGCAAAACCAAAGAATATAGAAGAGCTTTCAGACCTGATTGCCATTATGCGTCCCGGATGTCTTGAAGCTGTAGTGAAGGGAAAGACTCTCACTATGCACTATATTGACCGAAAGCACAAGGTAGACGCGGTAGAGTACTTTCATGAGGCTTTAGAACCGATTCTCAAAAACACTTATGGTATCCTTGTATTTCAAGAGCAGGCCATTCTTATCGCCCAGCAGATTGCCGGATTTGACTTGCAGGAAGCGGACATCCTTCGCAAAGCAATTGGTAAAAAGAAGGCTAGCGTTATGGCTGAAGTTAAGAAGTCTTTTATAGAAAAGTCTGAGGCTAAAGGTATTGTGACCAGAGAGGAAGCAGAGGAGATCTTCTCTTGGATTGAAAAGTCTCAAAGATATTCTTTCAACAAATCTCACTCTGTTAGCTATGCATACAATGCGTATCTTACAGCATATGCAAAGGCTCACTTTCCACATGAGTTCTTCACTTCCTATCTGAAGCACGCGGTCGGAAAGCCCGATACATTCATTGAAGTTCAAGAGCTTGTTAATAACGCTAAGATAATGGGCATTAACACAATGCCTCCAAGTATAATTCATATGAATGAAGAGTTCGAACTTATAGATAAGCATCCAAGATATGGCCTTACCAACGTAAAGGGAGTAGGTTCCTCTGTGTTCAAGAAGATGGTAGACTACATGCAGGTTGAGAACATTGACCCTAAAGAGTGCGACTGGTCCTGCTTCTTAATACTAGTATCCCCGAAAGTCAACAAGAAAGCCTTCGAAAGCCTTATACTGGCAGGAGCCTTTGATTGTTTTAAAATACCTAGATCAAAGATGCAGCACCATTTTAATATCGTAAAAGAATTCAGCAAGAGAGAGATAGCTTGGCTCATAGAATACAAAAAACAAAATCTTTCTGACACAACAGAAGAATGTATACAGGCTATGATTGATGCATCACAGGGAAAGGATAAAAAAAGACCTATCTTCAGGAGAGATAGATGTCCTATCGTAGAAGACCTTCTAAGAGCGTATGACAATCCCGGATACCAGCTTTTTGACTCAGCATCTTGGTTGGCTAAACAAGAGCAAGAATTACTTGGAATTGCACTAACATGCAATAAGGTTGACGAGTATAATACTGACAAAGCAAATTGCACCTGCAAGGAGTTCATTGATGGTTTTGAGAGTCAATATGGAGCCGCTATAGCTGTTCAGGTAGAGACTGTTAGGGAATGGAAAATAAAGAAGGGTAGAGCCAAAGGTAAGTCTATGGGATTTATAACGGCTGGAGATACTAGCTGCATACTTGACAATATTACAGCTTTTTCTGAAGAATGGGAAAAATATAAGAATCTTCTATATGAAGGAAACACTGTACTCATTAGGGGAAGTCGTGATAAAAATAGAGGCAGTTTTTTGGTAAAAAGAGTAGAACAGCTAACAAGTTAGATTGAAAAGGACGTTATAATATAGTAATGGATGATCTCATTGAACAAAATATGGGCCTCGTTGTGTCTGTTGTTAATTCCTTTAACCCGAAAGGACAAGAGGAGAAGGAACAGTATATACAAGCTGGCAGGATTGGTCTTTGGAAAGCTTTAAAAAAGCATGACCCCGATAAGTCTGCCTTGTCAACATATGCTTGGAACCCTATAAGGTGGGAGATTATTAAAGAAATAAAGTCTGTCAAGTCATCAAGGTACTTCTCGGCAGGGACTGTAGAGAAAGAAGAGTACTCTGTTCCAGAAAACTTTTGGGAAGTATGCCCCAACGTTCTCGAAGAAGAGGAGTGTGAAATACTTGATTTAAGAAGAATGGGATATACTCTACAAGAAATAGCTGACATACTCGGTAGAGGAAGGTCTTATGTAAAAAGACTTATATACAAGGGTATTCAAAAGATAAGAGAAGCAAATGTCTAAAAAAGTTTTATTCTTAACTGAGTCAAGCCATCTAGCCTCTGGCTTCGGTACATACTCAAGAGAAATTATAAGCAGACTACATGCTACGGGCAAGTATGATCTAGCTGAATTTGCATCATACGGATCTCCCGAAGCTGGCAAATCAGTTCCTTGGACGTACTACAATAACTCTCCTGAAAACGAGGAGGATCATAAAGCCTATGGGCAAAACCAAGCAAACCATTTTGGAATTTGGAGGTTTGATCAGGTCTTGTTGCACTTCAAACCGGATATTGTGATAACCTACCGAGATCCTTGGATGGATGAATGGGTCAGACAATCTCCTTTGAGAAAGTATTTTCATTGGTCTTGGATGCCAACTGTAGACTCTGCGCCTCAAAAAAGAAGTTGGCTGGACACTTTCTCTACCTGCGACTCCATCTTTGCCTATTCCGAGTATGGGATTAAGGTACTGGAAGAGCAAGGAGGGGGAAAGATACCTATAATCGGATGTGCTTCTCCGGGTATACACCCAGATATATATAAACCAGTAGAAGACAAAAGAGCTCACAAAAAGTCTTTGGGGATTCCTGAAGATAGTTTTATCGTTGGCACAGTCATGAGGAATCAGACTAGAAAACTATTTATAGAGCTTATGAAATCTTTTAGGATATTTTTGGACAATGCGCCAAAGGAGATAGCAGACAAAACATACTTGTATCTACACACTAGTTATCCAGAAAAATCTGGTTGGGATATAGAAGGAGGCATAATAGAGTATCAGCTTGGATCAAAAGTTCTGAATACCTATAGGTGTCGCCAGTGTAAAAGCTGGAAAGCTTCAAAATATGATGGAGTTATAAGCGGATGTCTTAGATGCGGACATAGAACCTCTTTTATGCCAAATGTCTCCGATGGGTTAGAAGTAGATGAACTAGTAAGTGTATATAATCTTTTTGATCTTTATGTTCAGTATGCTATCTGTGAGGGGTTTGGTATGCCTCAAGTAGAGGCTGCTTCTTGTGGTGTCCCGATAGCGGCAACAAATTACAGCGCCATGGAAGATGTAGTTAGTCATACATCTGGATTTCCAATCTCTATAGATAAGATGTTTAGGGATATGAATACTGGTGCAGATAGAGCTTATCCAAGCAATGCCCATCTAGCACAGATTATGGAAGAATACTTTTCAAAAGATCAGTCTTATAGAGACACAAAGTCTAAAGAGGCTAGGATCGGGGCGATCAAAAGATACGACTGGGATAATACAGCTAGGGTATGGGAAAATCACATAGACAGCTATGTTCCTCATGAATACCAAGGAAAATGGGACTCCCCTCCTACGTTATTGAATATACCAGAAAAAATTCCAAGCTTCGACATGCATCAAGACTTTGTCAGTTGGTGTGCAGCAACAATGCTAGATAGCTTTACTATGAACACTGAGGCTAATGGATATCAGATGATGAGACAAGTAGACTCCTTAAATTATGGCTGTGACATACACAACAATCTAAGTCCTGTAAGTAGACAAATCATATTCAATAGCTATAAAAATAGGGCAGCTAGATTAAACGAGTCTGAGAAAGTAAGATGCGGTATGCTGCCTCTAGCTGACATAGGCTATGTACATGAATAAAGAAAGAACAAGAATGTATAATGGAATAGTAATATGTAATACAAACTCATCAGGTAGGAAAGAGTTCTTTTCGGACAATATGATAAAGTCCCTGAAACTTGATGACAGGCTAAATATATTAGTTCAGTCTCTTGATCGGTATGATTACTCAAAAAGTATCAAGTTCGATCCTGACTTTGTGATCCAAGATTATCACCAAAATGACTTTTGCATAATACCTGACACTCTTAATATAGGAATTGTAGAAAATGTATGTAAGGACTCATGCTCGGACAATTTGAAATTTTTAGACTATGCCGTTGTTAGAACTGAACAGCAGAAAGCAATAGCAAATGACAAGATAAGTGCTTTACGAATGGAAAAAGTAGCAATAATAAAGCCAACACTACACTTTGAAGCACCTATGGAGTACAATAAAAATGTCATATCTAAATTTATATTTTACTGTACGTCCATGGATAATATTAAGAGCGCTCTCTACGCATTTTTTAATGCTTTTGGAATCAATGACAATGTGGCATTTGGCATATATCACCATGACCCAAATGAAGTGTACAACTTGGTTCAATCCATTAAAACAGACCTAGATATGTATAATGGGGCTGACAGATATCCAGAGGTAATTATTTTCCCGGATTATCATATCGCCCATCAAAAAGGACATTGTTACTTGGATTTGTCATCTACACACCTGTTAAATGAACAGACTATGATTGCTACTAAGTTTGGAAATCCAATAGTTATTTGTATAGGCAATGGGTTGCAACAATGGCTGCTTAAAGAATGTACCTATGTTACAAGAGCTGATGAAGACTATTTAGACAAAAACATTCCGGGCTTTACTGTTAACAGTCCGGCTCTGAAAAAAATCTTAACGTCTATTTTTAAGGACAGGGAAGGCTTCTTAAAAAAACAACTTGCTTCCTCAAGTTCATCATCAAAGAACATATTTAGCTACGATAGTTCAAGAAGCTTAGGGGAATTTATATGTTCGGTAATATAAACAGATTAGGTAACAAAGATAGGAAGATAGAAGTACTTGCCGTGAGCTCTCATCATGACGAATACTTAATATCCCTATCAAAACTTCCAAACTTAGAGATTTCTGTACATGGAAAATGGCAAGAGGACATTTCTAAAACCCCTGAGAATATTAGAATCATAAGAAACACTGGGCTTCCTCATGGGAAATATTTTTTTGATTATCTACTGTGTTTTGGTCAGGCACAAAATGTTGAAGTCTCCAATAGGCTTAAGCATATCGTCAACTGTCCCTTGATACATATTAGAGATTCATCGGAACAGACTGGAATGGTGCACCCTTTTGGAATGAAGCCGCCTAATTCCCAAGATATACAATCAGACCAAGTTGTTTACATAAGAAGTTATGCTTCAACAAATAACTCTCAAAACATCATACCCAAGATGATCAACGTAAGAGACTTGATCGAAAAAGATCCAGAGTCAATATGTTTCTTCGGAAATACAGCACAGCATCTAATTAACACATACGTCAATATATTAAAACCATACAAGCATACTAGTTTTTCTACTGACAACCTAACAAAATCAGAGATCTTCTTAGATACTACAGTTGGAGTATCAACGTATTCAGAGATGGCTTTAGAATATGGATGTAAAATAGTTGCCCCATATTCCTTAGATATGGAGTCTTTCGCTGGAGACTCATGTTTCCTGTACAATGGGTTTGAAGAACTTGAAGGAGCTATAAACAGGGCACTAGAATCAAAGATAGACAAGTTTTCTATACTGCAGAAGTCTTCTGAAGGTCTGTTAAGTGAGAATGACTTTATTAAAGAATGGGAAAGGATACTTAGATGAAACTTTTTATATTTTCTGGAAAAGAGCAAAATGTAATTCCGGGTCAGGCAGGAAAGAACGATGTAGTTTTAGGACACGAGATATCAGAGGCCACCGACTTTTTCTACGATTCTGTTGAAGCGTATGACTTTCTTGAGGTGCATCCTGAAGAAAACTGCCTACAGATCCTGCTGTCTAAAGTTACCGCAGGAGGTAAACTTTTATTGCAGGGAACCGAGATATATAGAGCTACGGAAATGTTGGATAAGGGAAAACTGGGAACAAATGACTTCTCAATGATTGTGACAGGGGGCAGAGTTAGGTGCAATAGCGTACATGAAATTGTAAACGAATTACAACAAAGTGGTTTTGAAGTTAAGTTTGCAGGAATCACGAACCACTACTATACTATAGAGGCTAGAAGAAAATGAAAATAAACCAAGTACATACTATCTGTCGAGACTGCGCCTTTGCTGAATATGTGGATGGGAAGCCTATGGGATGTTCAGCGGGCAGATTAAAAGTATATCAGGACACTGGTGCAGAGATTCTTGAAGCATACGATGACGATGACAAAGAATTTTTTGTTATTAATGATAGAATATGTGTTTATCATAGAGAAAAAGAATGGGCAAAACAATTTTCTAGCTCTGAAGTCTTGAATATTGTAGAGTCGCAGATAAAAAGCCCTTATGCGCTTATTATAAATTTTGATAAGGATTCTACTATAGAAGGATTAACAAAAACTTTGAGCAGCCTTGCTGTACAATTTAACAGTCCAAGCTATATAACAATAAATAACTGGGTCGTAGAAAATGTTTATGCCCTAAATAGGAATATCGAGAATGCTATAAGTTCTAGTGGTATTGTAGGAATCAAAGGAAAATGGCAAATAAAAACGATATTAGATTCTGATACAAGTTTTCGATCCGCTATAGACTTTGCGTTTGACACTTTCAAACATATCTCAAAATTCCATTTTTATATATATGTAAACTCCGGTCAAATTTTTCCAGAATCTTTTACAAAAGAAATACATCAGTCTATATTCGATCATGGTAAAAAACCTTTGCTTTGTGAAGGGATCAATGACTCAGATGACTTTATGTTGGTGAACTATCTTATGCATAAAAAGCATGCGGGCAACTCATTTTCTATTAAGCTTGAAGACAAGATCAAGGAATTCGAAGAAGATTGGGAAAAGCACATATACTCTATAAAGGATATTTGTTCGTGCCTAATGTAAATCCTAAGCCTAGGGTAGTCGTAGCAACCAAAAGCTTATACAGTCCTAACCAGAACTATCAGAACTTAAGAACTTGGATCTGCGTTGGGCAAAGGGATACGTTCTTCCATGAAAAGTACAATAATGAGCCTTCGTGTTTAATCTTTGTGTGTATGGAAGGCACCCATATATGGAATAGTCCAACATCTATTTGTCAGTTAGTAGATCTATATCTCAAAGAGAATGATTTGGCAGCATGCAATCTTGAGGATGAAGATGGAGACATAGCAGGGGTTGTGATATTCAAAGAGTCTGGAGCTACTATGGAAAATTTAGCTGAAGTATTCGCAACTGACAATTTAAGAACAGAAAATATCACAGGCCTTGTAGAGAGGCTGAGATTGGTGCACTGATGGCTAAGCACGATATAAAGACAAATGCTGAAGATTCCATCATGGTAGTAATACCTGCCGCAGGTGTGGGTAGGCGTATGAAGTCATATGGCCCAAAACCCCTGTTACAGATAAACAGAGAGACTGTTCTTAAGAGACAAATAAGAATAGTAAAAACTGTCATAGCCAATCCAAAGTTTACAATAGTGTGTGGATTTGAATGTGACAAAGTGATGGATTCATGCCCAGATTATGTCATTAGGCTAGAGAACGAGAATTATGATAAAACAAACATAGCTAGGAGCCTATCAATAGCTCTAAGGTCGATAAACTCAAGAAGAGTACTTATAATAAATGGAGACCTAGCTTTTGACAAGCTCGCTATATCTAATTTAGATTTTAATTCATCTTGCATATCAGCCTCTGAAGATTTAGATAAAGAATCGGAAGTCGGATGCATCGTAGATGGAGAGGGCAATCTAACTAACATGATGTATGACCTCCCTCTTAAATGGAACCAGATAACTTACTTGCAGGATTCGGCGCTTGAAGAGTTTAAAAAACAGTGCTTCAATAGAAAGCATAGCAAACTGTTCTCTTTTGAGATAATGAACAAAGTTATATCTAAGGGACACAAAATAAAGTGTATTGTGAATGAGCAATGCAAGGTAATTGATATAGATACGTCTAAGGACTTGATTAAGGCAAACAAGTATTATGATACTAATAGATAAAAATGTAAAACACGCTTATCATATACAGCAGACATTTGAATTTTCTAGAATAGCCTGCTCATTATGGGATAGTGATGGGGCTCCTCTGTTGCTGTTGGAAAGCAGAAATCCTGTGGATATAATCATATACTGTGATAACACAAACAGAAAACATGAAATCCTAGCTCTTAAACAAAGAAAAAGAGAAAAGCTAATTGTTATTTTTCAAGGAGAGGACTCTGATCAGAAGTTGGCCGATGTAGTTATTGGAGCTAGTGCTCGAAAGCCATGTGTAGATCAATTTGATCACATGGTATATCCTTTGTATTTTCCAAAATCACCGGAGCAAGGTAGTAGGGAATTAGGCATAACCTCATTAACAGATGGACTTGGGCCTCAGCTAAATCAAGAGGCTGACCTAGCAATCCAACACCTTATATCGGTAGGAACTAAGTTTTTTGGAAACACCAATTTGCATACTGTTAACTATCTGGGAAATCTTAGGCCTAATGAAAGGACTCTTGTAGTGCAATCAAGTGACCTATATATCGATATAGAAGGTACTCTATGGCCTTCTGTAGCAAGCAAAGGAGTAAGGGTAGCTGTGTTATCCGAGAGAACTCTTCCTGTTGATACATTTTCTAGCCCAGCTGAATTTGACAAGATTAGGCAAAGTGAAGCAGGTTACAATCAATTCATTCTATCTCAAGAACTAATAAACAAGACAAGTTTTGATATGTGTTCTATTATAATGTCATTACTAAATAATAGACAAATGTCAGATCATTTACTTTCAGTGAAAGCAGGATTGCAATGATAGGAATAATAACAAACAATGTAAACATACTAGATCTTGATAAGATAAATGAACAGTCTTCTAAGGCTGATTTAGCAATGTTCCATGATAATGTCATGCCCGCTAAAAGATATGAAAATATTTCAAGCTTTTCAAAGTATTCATCATATGATTTTCGTGGTAGTATTATATCAACATGCTTACTATCTTGCGCTTTCACTATGAATAATCCTTCGTGCGAGCGTTTAGTTTTCTGGCCTCAAACAATAGAGTGGGATACTTGGCCTAACTTCTTTTATAAAGATTTAGAAAATATAATTTTTTCAAATAAAGTAAAGATACTATCTACCGACAAAAATATAACCCAAGTTTTTACTGAGATGTTCAGAGCTCCTGATTTGCATATGGATGAGTTTGACATAGAAGTAGTTAAGGAAGAGTTACTATGAGCTATAATGACTTAACGGATAAAGAAAAAGAAAAGCTTATTAAGAAGCTGTACTGCAAACAAAAGAAGAGCTTTGCAGAGATAGCTAAGGACGCTGGTACATACGCAAACAAGATCAGGCGCGATGCTGTGAGCCTAGGTATAAAAATCAGAACAAGGAGCGATGCTGCAAAGGTAGCGTTGAAATCTGGAAGGTCAAAACATCCTACTCAAGGTACAAAAAGAAGTGACGAGACAAGGCTGAAAATAAGTGAAAGCCAAGGAAAGGTTTGGGATTCCCTTAGTGAAGAAGAGAGGGGAGTTAGATCATCTATTGGAAAAAAGGCTTGGGATAGCAAAACGGAGTCTGAAAAGAGAAGTATCATTCAAAAAGGAGGTGAAGCAATTAGGAACGCTTCCAGAATAGGTTCAAAGTTAGAAAGGTACCTATTGGAAGAATTGACTCAAGTTGGATATAATGTCCAGTTTCATAAAGAACATTTGTTAAAAAATCAAAGACTTGAAATTGACCTATATATAGTGGATACTATGACTGCTATAGAGGTTGACGGGCCTTCTCATTTTGAACCCGTATGGGGTGAGGAAAATTTAGAAAGAAATAGGAGGTCAGATAGGCAAAAAACGGGTCTAATTATTTCACAGGGAATGGTTTTGATTAGAGTAAAACAAGACAAGAGAAGCTCTCAAAGATACTTTAGGAATATATTAGAGAGAGTTATCGAGGAATTACAGGAAATAAAAAGTAACTTTCCAAAGGAAGATCAGAGGTATATTGAAATATGAGCAAAGCAAAAACAAAAAAGAATGATTTCGAAGAAATAGTAGAAGTCCTAGAAGCAGAGTCGCCAGAAGAGGAGAAGGATGTAGTCTACACTGCTTCAGATCCTGAGTGGAGCGAGTATGTGTTGGATCAGATGCATGACAGTGAACTTAAGCAAGGCAACCCAACTGTAGATGGGCTACGTAGGGTGACTGAAAGGGTTTATGGGGAGATCGTAAGCTCTACTAGTGAAATATTCAATTATGATACTTCTAGGGGAGTATGCACTGTTAAGCACAGTTTAGCGATCCAAAAATATGACACTGACGCTATAATAACTGTAGATGGTTGTGTTGATGTTAAGTTTCAAAACATTCCACATCCTTTCAATCAACATCTTGTTTCTACAGCAGATACCCGAGCCGAGGGTAAAGCCTTAAGAAGAGCTCTTAAACTAAGGGTCGTGACTGCTGAGGAAGTCCAGCAGACATCTGAAGACGATGTGTTGGCTGCTCAGGAAAATATTACTGACCAGCAGATACTTGCGATTAATCAAATGTGCAAAAGGCTGGATGTAAACTTGATTGAAGGTGTGAAAAGCGTATGTCCTAACGCCAATTCAGTCAGAGATTCTAGTAACCTCCAAGGCAGAATGCTGTTAAGTACTCTATCTGAGCACCAAAGAAGTCCAGCATCAATTCCTGAAAACTTGAAGGGTTACGATTCCGAATGGAGAGAAACATTTGATACCGGAGGTAAAAAGTAATGAAAGCTAATGTCAGAGCAACGCCCGACTTGACTTTTCAAGTTGACGCGGAAACTGAAGAAGAACTTTTTAAACAAGTTGCTAGAGTTCAGGAAGTTTTTCAGCATCAGTCATGTGGTAAATGTCAATCACCTAATGTGAAATTTGTTTGCCGTCATGATAGCTCAGAAAATGACTGGCTTGAAGTGGTCTGTAAAGACTGTCGAGCTAAAGTTATATTCGGACGCACAAAGAAAGGTGGTCAGATCTATCCAAAGATTAGATGGGATCAGCTTTCTGAGAAGCAGAAAGAGCAAAGGGCTAATGAAAAGGTCTATGCTGATAAAAACCGAGGGTTCTTACCGCAGAGAGGGTGGTTTGTATATAAGCCACCAGCCTCTAAGTAAGTATCTAAGGCAGTTTTTTAAAACTGGAGGGGGTTTTATACCCCCTTTTTTTATTTAGGGCATTGTGAAGTTGCGGCACACATTTCTAAACCAAAGCTTCTCTAAGTTTTTTGTGTCAACTTTAGTTGGTTTTGAAATAGCAATAGCATATCCAGCCCGCTCTCTGTTATTAAAGTACTCAAGAAGGAAGTTCTGCATTTTATCTTTTTCTGTATATGCAGATAGATCTATTAAATTCTCTTGTAGGAACTCATCTACTGCTGGCTTAACTCCGTTGAACACTTCTTCATAATAGTAGTCATCTATTACAATCACTCCTCCTTCTTTAAGTCTATTCCATATAAGTGGTAATATATGTTTGGTAGGCTCATATATATCTAAATCTATATAACAAAAAGAAATCTTGTCAGGTAGCTCATCTTCCTTCATCTCTCTAACATCTACCTTTGATATCTTATCTGGAAGACATGTATCAAACTGACCAAATCTTTCTATAAAGTTATCTAAGCTTGAAGAAAGGTCTCCATCCCCGCAATGGCCATGAGCATTTGAATCCTTGTCCGAAGTTCCTAATATACCTTCAAAACTGTCGAATACCCAGAACTCTTTATGTGGACAAAAGAGATCTATAAAGCTCTTAATGACAATAGATGTCTGCCCATAGGAACATCCTACTTCTACTATATCCCCATCTTTATCATTACATAAAAAAGAAGTGTTCCAGAGGTGCTTTAGTATAAGAGCTTTCCTTTCTATTGTTGTCATCTGAGGAAACGTGCATAGCTCTTCTATAAACTGCTTTAAGTCCATTATCCTTCTTCTTTGTTTGCATTATCTTTGGTACTATTAAAGAAGGGAAGTATTTTATTAAGAAACTTCTTTCTACCACTACATCCGCAACCTCCAATTCCGAACATTCTTTCTATCTTCTCTGGAGTAACGCCGAACTTTGTTAGAAATCCTTCTATTGCATCTCCAACACCATTGCCAGAATGTATAGCATGCTCTGAATCTATTCCATCTTCAGCAATTTCCGACATAAACTTATCTGCTAACTCGTCATCAGATAGATTATCAATATCCTCACTCATTTTGAGCCTCCTTCTTATAGCCGAATATTTTATTAAACCATTTTTTTCTCTTTGAACAACCACATCCAGATCCACCGATTATCTTTGATATTTTTTCCTCGCTTATTCCAAACTTAGATAGAACCTTTTCTATAGTATCTCCTAGACCCTCAGACTCCAAGGTCTCCCCTTGCGACTCTATCTCTTCTATTGCTTTGTCTGCTAACGCTCCAAGTTCTTCTTGTTCAGAGTTGCGCTTCTCGATATCAATAGGAGGCCCTGAAGCTAGTTGAGGCTGCTGTGAAAAATTAATACTATGAAGTTTCATCAGAGTCTGTTTTAATAAAGGTCTCTTTTTGCATTTACGGAACAAGTTCTCTGTTATTTTTTCTTGATAGAACAACTCATCGCATTCACATTTTTTGTCAGTCATCTTAATCTCCTAAGTTTTAGTTACCGTAGCCGTTATTGAAACCTGATTATCGCTGTCACCATTGCCTCCATGACAACAGTCACAGTTCCACCATAGGTCTGTCCTTACAAAATGCAACACAAAGTTATCTCCAAATGCACTACCCGCACCAGTAGCACAGGTTCCAGATATTAGGTTTAAGCCTAGGTCAGTACATGCAAGCCCTGCGCCGGGACCATTACCGTTTCCCGGAACTATAAAGTGCTGGTCATCCCCATAAGGATCAATAGGGCAATAACACATGTCGCTGGGTCGTCCTGATATTGGTTGGAAATTTACTGTCAACTTATAGTTGCAAATATTACAGTCTTTCCAAATAGTTGTATCTTGATAACTATCCTGATTTGAGATACCATCGCAACAGCATAAAGTTACTCCTATATTTTTACCCGAACATCCAGCTCCAGCAAACCCATCGGTACAAAGTGTGCCAGAACCAGCATATTTCTCATAAGGGTGTGCAGCATTATCAACAAATTTATCTCCTACTGAACCGGCGGGGTCTGCATAACATGGTATTGCACCGCACCCTCCATCGTGGGTCAAGGGTGTACCATCTCTACAAGAGGGAATCCCCATTCCTGTAGTTAGTTGTATTGTTTGAGACCCTGGTATAGTTCTATCAGAGTAGCACCCTGAAAAGATAAAATCAACATCTAATGTTTCTCCTTCCATGAACGGACACGGACAACATCTGGGTACACATGTTGATTTACCCGGAGCGTTATCTGAGTCATCAAAGGCTGTGTTTTGAGATTTCTGACATTTTTGAATACATCCACTTCTGTAGCTATTAGTCTCATCGTGTTTTCCAAGACCACCACAAATGCAGCATTCATTTCCGCCGCTTGGTCCAATTATTACTGCCATAGTCTATATCCTTATTCTAAGTTATAAATTTCCTTACGGACACGCCACTTGATTTTCTACACCTGAGAATAGTCCACAAGAAGTGAATACCATGTCTTTTGTCGCAACAGTAAATCCGCTACTATCACAACATATATCATAAGCAAACGTGACTTTTTGAGGGCTTCCGGGATCATCAGCCGCAGCGGGACTGAGTTGTATCTCCACCCCACAAGTGCCATCAGTGACTACCTTTAGTCCACACCCGGCCTTGACTGATATCACTCTATCACTGCCTACTTGGCTCCCGTCGCTAGTTTTGAATTTAAGAACACTGTCAACGTACCACTTGCATAGGTCTGAACCGTCCTGCTTAAGGTGCATCCCACTCCTAAGTGATAATGTTGTGAATGAGCCCCCGGCTACAGCACTAGCTCCACAAGCGGAAGTTTGACTTATCAGTTGGTTTTGTCCTTTTATTGTATACTCACAACCCTTGCTGTTCCTAGTTACGTGTATGTTGTCAGCGAAGTTAAGTTTTGAAAAATGCTCATACTCTGTGACCGTCGCGCCTCCATCACATACAGGAACACTGTCCTTTAGCTTAAGGTCTGACTCAAGAAAATAGTCGCAGTCGTCATCGGGTCTAAGTCTAATTCCCGTGCTGCATTGCAATGTGGCAACTGACACTACCCCATCTGTCACACTTGTTTTTCCACAAACTTCTATGTCAGCCATCCTAAAATCTGAATCTATTTTATATTCACAGCTTGCAGAACCTTGTGTAACCTGCAATCCTGTTCCGAACACAAGTCTTCTAAAGTGCTTATCTGTAGCCACTAAAGGAGTGTTGCAATCGTCTTCATCTCTTAAGGTAACATCTAGATCAACAAAGATTCCGCAATTACTCTTCCTGACTTCTAAGCCTGTTCCAAAAACCAAAGTTTCCCAGTCATCGCGAGGAGCGAAGTTTCCTCCACATGAATCTGGATTTGTCCCCGATATAGTATAGTGACCTCTTAGGTAATAGTCACAATTCGCGATATGTTCTACTTTAAGGCCTGTTCCTACAGTTAGGTGCTTATAAAATATTTTGTCCAGATGTGTAGTCCCACAAGCTGCCGAAGAAATGGTCCGTTGAACATTTACGCTTTGGTCGTCTCCAAGAGTCAGTCCTGTCCCATATACACTGCACTGTCCCGGAATGTCTACACAACCAACAAATGTCGGAGCATCATCGTCACATACAGCTAAGTCCCTATGTTTTGGCATTTCCCCTGATACGAAAAGAACTTCACAGCCACCACTCTCTCCATAATGAAGATCAAACCCGACTTTGTCAAAGTGTATTGCCTCCCAGCGAGTGAAGCACTCTTCATCGGCAAGTTTGCTATAGGATGGCGGTCGATGACTTGTTTTCACTGGAGTTCTCACATAGAGCTCGTGAGCGGGTCCGGAACATGAATATGAACTTGGAACATTTCCCGTCTGCCATTTTAATCCAGTTCCAGCTATTATCGTACTGAGTGTTCCCGATACACATTCTCCCTCATCAAAACAGTCTGAAGCAAGTGATGCCTCACAAGTCCCACTGTTAAACATAGTTATTGACGTACCACCGCCAATAAGTGGGTAATATTTACAATCATTAACATCATAGAATGTAAAGAATTTTTGACCTGCAGCTATATCGGTGCCAAACACGGGATTGTTCACATATATAGATAAATCTGCTGAACTGCCTCCACTGTTAAAGATTGGAACATCTGTCTCTATAAGAGCGCAAAGACCAGAGGAATCAGTTGAAATCTTCCCTCCAGTAGCTTCTGCCATCCATATGTTAAAGTTCGTTGGAATAGTCCATACTCCACGCTCTTTGTCTAATCTCAAATCTATCGGGGCCACTGGCCAAGTTTGAGGCTTTCTCAACCAGTGATCTAAAAATTCATCCTTCAGGCCATCATTTGTAAAGGTACCCTGTCCAGCACTCTCTTCATCGTCGGCAGAGTTAGGGACTGGCTTTCCTTGTAGGTCGTATCCCCATGATTGCAAAAGTATCGGGCCCTTAGTTGCCATGACCCTCATGTCATCAGGAAAGTCTTTTCTCCCGCTAGAAGCTTTTGTAACTTCTCCATACTCAGAGAGAAGCATGGTGTTAAGTATTCCTGTCCTTGGCATATCCCCAAAAGAAACTATACTTACATCATGATGATTCTCATCTGATTCTCCAGCATGATACTTCGGAGTGCCTGTTCCAGCAAACGGGTCTAAATAGTCTCTGTTGACTGCTGGCCGCTTCCATCCCGTAACAGGCGGACTAGGAGTTTTGGAGAATCCAGACGTACACGGTGGATCTCCAATCTGAATATATCTAGGAAGCTCCCCTGCTCCGCTCTTAGAAACAGGTCTATGAAAAGCATCGTCTGACACATAAGCAACCTTCTTGTAATATCCAGTATCGGTAGACAATGCCTGAGTCACGGTGTCGGTACTTCTGGCATCACTAACATCAAAGCCTGACTGGTTGCCTGACGTTGCCCTGTCTATTACGCCAACTTTTATGTTGTTCGGTGGTTTGGCAGCATTTGCTTTTTCAACTTGCTTGGCTATAGCCTCTGCATTCTTTATAGCTTTTTCAGCTTTTCTAAGTTTAGAATTAAGAAGCTGCATTCTTCTCTGTTCTTTAAAAAACTTAGTCCTCTGCTTGCTTAACTTTTTAATTCTATCTGAGTTTAACTTTGACATTCTACCAAAAGAAGGTGTGAAAGTAGCAAACTGGTATGTTGTTGTCGCTCCTCCCTCTCCAATGTTAACACTCATAGATGTTAGGTTTGGCCCATAGGTCCCGTTCATTACTCCCATGGTTATACCGGAATAAGGAGTATACGTGCCGGGAGTATTAACTAGGCTTAATCCTGACATAAGAACTGTTGTAGATTGTAGTTCTGACCCGAGGCTTTTTGCAGGATAGCCCGGAAGCGTTAAGCTACCTCTTTCTCCCTCCTGCATGAATGTAACACCCTCTCGTGTCTTTTCAATGCCAGCCGCCTGCATCGTATCATAGCCGCCATATTCCCAAGGATTCAGCGCATCATCTGACTCAAATTTGACTGGTCCCGGTGGCCCTGCAACGTTCCAAGGTCCATATCTAACAACATTGCTTAACATGGGAACTGCGAAGCCACTTGGTATAAACCTATAAGCAGCAGCCTTGTACATGTGTCTTTGCATTGCTCCCATAGGGTCTCCGGAGACTACAATCTTTTTAGCCGGTCGCTGTGGGATTGGACATGCATTAAGTAGATCCTCGATTGCACTTCCTGATCCAGTAGTAGGAGGATTTGATATTTTTACAAGCGCCGTCGGAAAGCCATTGTATAGGTAGATCTTATCAGACTCTACTTCTGCTTTTAAGAATACACCTGACAAAGAATTGCCAGAAAATTCTACATATTCACCTCCAGTAAGCTCAAGACTAGAGCCCGATCCCGTAGGCTTAATGTACTTTACAAAACAAGAGATCTTGTTTGATTCATCTGTAAAGACATCCATCCCTGTGCTAGGATAAGGTAGCCCCAATATATTAGTAGTTCCTGAAGCTGGGTACGCTCCATCCGAGGTAGGGACATCTGAATACTGATTGGTTTGTGAGTCAGTATCAAACCCACTGCAAACCAATGGTAGTTGTACTAGGTATTGCTTACCATAATACTCATCAGCAAAGTTCTTGACAAAGTTCATAACCTTCTCGGCATCTTTACCGCTTTGTGCCGCACCTAATCCTTTAAGCATATTGCCTGTAGTTTCACCTATATTGTCGGCAATCTTTATGCCTATAGCTGGTTTGTTGGGATTAGTTCTGGCAACCTCTGTATTCCTAGGAATAGTGACGCTTCCTACCGCATCATAACTTTCTCTGAGAGCTTTTCCTAGGTCGGTTCCTCCTGAGTTGCTATTAAAGTCTACATATCCTCCAGCTCCTGTTGGGGCTCCAAGACTAAGAGAATAACTCAAATAAGGCTTAACACCACCAAGGGCAAATCTAAGCTCATCTTCTGACACATCTAAGAAATTTACGTTTGCGCCGTTGAATTTGAGAGGGTACACTAGGCCTCCTTGAACCCCCCTAAAGTCCATTCTTATTTTGTAGCCACTACCGAAAGTTCCAGAAGCTAGAATTCTATTTCCAAAATAGTCATCGCCCCAGTATCTTGCTATATAAGAAGGGTCGTTCTCTTGCTGATACATAGTTTGAACTTTAGCACCATACAAGAACACTGATGTGGGCTCGTTCCTAAGTTCTCTACCAACGTCTTTTGCAGTTACACCATCTGTAGTATCTACATATTGCTCTATTCTTCCTAAAGTTGGTTGTGTTGCTCTCTGTACGGCCCTTACTTTAATAACCTTTTGCTTGAGTGAAGTAACTATAAGTTCAATAAAATAGTCGCACCCTGCAAGATCTGCTACTTGGGTTATAATATCCATCAGAGATAGTGATGGCCCTGCAATTCTAAAATAAGACGATGTGAATGGAATCTCTGTTATATCGACAAAATACTTTGCGGTATATCCATTGCCTCCAAAATCGTCTATAATTGGTTGTGAGAAGCCATCATGCTCCAATAGTCCAAACTTATATCTATTTGGGTCTGACGCATCAGGGGCATGTCCCTTAAAAACAGCATGTCCATAAGGACTAAAATGGACGTTTGCATATCCTGTAAGAAGGGAAGAAATTGACTCCTTAAGTCTGTTCCAAGGGATACCTGCTGTATTAACAGAAGCTGTTCCAAAACCACCAGCCGGAGAACCAAAGCTAGCTCCATTTATAAGCCCTTGAGGACAGTCTGAAGTTGCGCCTTCAAGATTGCCATACGCATTAATCAGATTATAAGTAGCTCCTACAGAGCCAGCATAATCAGAAGTTATAACTGTTAAGTTTTGAAGAAGAAACCTTGGGTCTGATATAACTACACTATATATAGGGTTGCCAGAAGAGCTTTTGCTTTCAGACCAAGACTGAACTACTCCAGCAAACTCGAAGTCTCCAAGCCTGAAGTATACTGGACCTCCGATTGCAGGCGTTTGAAATCCGGGGTCAGGATCAGTCCACAATAATGATTGACCGGGACGAGGGTAGTAGCGCTTGCTGCCTTCGCAATTGTCCTTAGCAATTTCAACAGTTATACTGCTCTCTTGCTCATTCCACCCGACACTCGAAGATACGGATATTACAGAACAACCAAGAAACATTGTCTGTTCAAATGGGCCTACGACTGTAGGGCTTAATTCTGGGCAAACTGTCATTTCAATCCTTTATGATCCAGTGCATGGCACATATATATAACTTATAGCTCTAGTATACCTAGCGTTTTTAGGGTCAAATGTCTCATTATCTTGAGTCTTGAAGAAGGAGTTGGTTGTTCCACCTTCTCCGGTGATACTACCTTCAAATGCGGTTGCAATAAAGTTGTAGCTATCCTTAACGTCCCCTATGCTAATAGAACCTGTTCCTGCTTCGTCATGGACCTGCCAGAGCCCTCCAGTTGCAACAGCTGCTGACTCACTTGCTATTCCGTCTTCTCCAGAGGCTCTAGGTACAAAGGTGGCTTCTATATTCAGGTCCTGAGTAAGTGCGCTCTTTGTTCCTATATCTTGAAGCAATGGCCCTGCTGCTCTTCCTAATATAGTTAAAGCGGCATGAACAGGAATCTGTCTGGCCCTACTTAGGCTTATTGATTCAGACAATGCCCCCGGATTCAAATTACTTGGTCTATTGTCATATGTAAAGGTATAGGAAGCTGTTCCCTCTGCTATATTATAGCTAACATTACTAGAAACAGGTTTCTTTTTCAGTGGTAAAACAGACTTTAGGTGAAGTTCTTTACTTATGTCTCCTCCGCTATATAGTGTCTCAGCCCTCTTATAAAATAGATCATTAGCATGTGCTGCATTCATATACCCAGAAACATTATCAAATGCTGTGGTTCCCTTATAAAAAGGCACCAGCAAGGAAGCTGCATCTGGTCCAGTTCCAGTTCCAGCAGTTACCATCCCACTGGCTGCATTATCTGTAGCTTGACCACTAACATTTTGGGAGAATGAAGTCCATCCTTGAAGGTCTCCCTGCACAGTTATTGTGCCTAGTCCATTAGCTAATTCCGAACCAGCTTCAACACTAAAGGTATCATATACTGCAAAGTTACCCGGACGACCAGAGGCAGCAACTTCTTCAGTTCCGGGACCCCCAGTAGGTATAGCTATGATAGTGTCTGTTATTGAAGCCGTGCCATCTTCTTGATTAGAAGTAAGAGTTCTACTGGTAACATAAAAAAGACTATTGTCGGCGTCTACATTATACATACCTTTTGTTGCTATCGATGGAGGCATTCTGCCAGCAGCACTCTGCACATAACCCATAGCTGAGGTGAATGCAGAAGTATAATCAGCAGGGCACTGACCGCTTTTGGGGCCATGTATCCCTTTAGCATTAATATTCCTGCTAATTTGAACTATTGGGGCAGCTCTCTCTGAACCATACTTGTATGGTTGGTTTATAGTCTCAAGACTGAACTCTGTAGAAGCACTTTCAAGGTTCGACTGAAAGCTTAGGTAGTCTGAGGTTCCTGTTATAGAGGATGCTGGGAAAACAAGTTCAACATCATACTTTATAAATGTTGTAAAATTATTTTCACTACTTATACTGAAAGACTCTATCAGTGGCTTTCCGCAAACAACTGTCTTGTTGCATTCAGGAGTTGTGCCTTTGAACTCAATTTTAAAATCTTGATAGTCTTTACTGAAAGCATTTACAAGTGCTTCTTTTTGTGTAAAAAGCTCTGGAGCTCCAGCTAGAATACTGCCGGTAGGAAGATAGGTTCCATCAAGAGTATACCTATGCAAACCCCCAAGAATAATCTCATTTGAGCTAGTCCTGAATGTTTCCAGTGAATAACTAAGTAATGGAGCTGGCTTGAGCTTAAACGGCGCCCCATCCATGCCTGTTCCATATGTCACTTCTATGCCTGTAATTGCCATCTAACTTTCCTTATTATGTGAGCATCTGACTCTTAACGTCACTTAAAATTTGTTCCTTGATCTCAGGAATTTTAGCTTCTATTTGTTCCATAGCGTATAATTCCATTGCCTTCTGAATCATATTATTAGCTCCAGCGGCATTAAGATCTATTTGAAGATTTCCGAATGTACTATTTATTTGCATATTTTGTAATTTACTGATGTTCTCGCTAGCTTTAACTAGGTTTTCAGAAACTGGTGCAAACGCTTCTGCGGAAGTTTGTAGTTCTCCTCCAAGCATCGCTCCGGCATCAATAGGTGCTTGACCAAAGTTTTCAATATCGCGTCGATCTGGAGCAAATTCTTGCAATCTTCCTTCGAGCGCTTCACGAGGATTCGGCGCAGGTAGTCTTAGTGGCTCAGCAATATTTCCGGGGAATGCTCCCTGTCTGCCAAAACCTGCTGGCATTCCTGAATTAGGATCTCTAAGATTCCCAAGCATTTGGGGATCGACAAGAGCGTCAGGATTCAGCCCGGCAGCATTTATAGCCTTCAGAATTTCTGCTGCTTCTGCCGCATTCGCAGGCTGTGCCAGTGCTGGCTTTTCAGCCAGCTGTCCACGACCATCAGTCAGTGGTTCTCTTAGTCGGTCAGTTGTAGCTACAGATCGAGCCCTCATCTCCTGCAGAATTTCTTCTCTGGTTCTAGGAGGTGCAATATCTTTAACTCCCTTGTCCAGTACTACTCCTGTTCCCTTATCTTCCAGAAGCTTCTTAGCCCTATCTTCTTCTCCAAAGAATCGGGATTTATTCGCAAGATTTCTCTTCTGTCTATCAGTCAGTGTGGACTGCCCCTTCTGAGTTCTCTGTAGCGAGTTCAGCGCCATCTCAGTGCTCACTCCCCCAACCCCAGCATCAGTCAATTCTTTCATCCTCTCTTGTAGCTTGGCTTGTAATTCTGGTCCAAGTATATCTTCAAGAGCCTTTTTGTTAGCATCGTTTAAATTAGTGATATTCCCGGCCAGATCAGTTTTAAGCAGGTCTTCACCTTTAGCATTTTTTCTGCCCTCAAATTGACTCTTAAGAGTTTTAAGGAATTGATTAGCTTCTCCAAATTTATCAGAATCCGTGCCTCCAACTTCTTGTAATGCTAACTCCCTGAATCTTCTCAGCTCATCCCCGGCAAACTGCAATGCTACGCTAGCATTAATTAGCTCATCATTATATTTTGCTTGCATCTCAGCAACCTTCTTTTCCGCAGCACCAAGATTTGAATCAACAGCTGCCTTCTGTTCTCCTGCTATCTGTCGGGCTTTTTCTCGCTCTACTTCTATATCGCTATCATCAAATGCTCTACCAAGACCTTCTCTTGATTTTATAAAGTCTTGCTGCGGTCCTCCAAAGCCTTGTAATGCAACACCGAATGCGTCACTTTGCAAGATTGCCCTTCCGGCATTATTATTTAACTCTTCTATCTGCTCATCTGTTTGAAGCCCGGTACCTCTCAGTATACCTTGACCTTCTTTACTCTTAAGTAGGGCTGCTTCCTCAAAACTAAGAGCCTCTCCCTTCTGCGCTTTCTCTAAGGCTTTTGCTGGAGCTGCAAGCTTGTTCTGTAACTCTCTAATCTTTAGCACATCTCCAGACGCAAATGCTTGTTGTAGCTCTTGAGTTATATTATCAAAGGTTTGCTCGGCACTTAACTTAGATTTTTCTAGTTTTTCTATATTGGATTGAACAGCCGCAAGTCTACTAGTGTCATCTGCTAGTGTCTCAAGGGCTTGTTGTGTTCCTTTTTCAGCTGCAGTCACCTCAGCAAGTTGTTTTACTAGCTCATTTTGACCTTCAAGTTCAAGTGTTGCAGCCTGTTCTGCACTAACATCAGCTCCTATTCCAAGCTGCTGACGTATATCTTTGCCTCTCTGGGCAAGTTCATCTCTTCTTCTTCCGAGAGATGTGACATCAAGAGGAGTAGCTGTCGCGACACCAGCAACATTACCTCCTTGCTGAATATTTATTCTATTTGCTAATCCCTCATTAGCGACCTCAAGTGCATCCCTACCTTTATTTTCACCAGTTATCTTAGCCGCTCGCTCATCAATGGCAAGTTTTTTGTTGGCCGCTTCTTTTTGTTTGTTGATCAAGTTTATCTGTATTTGAGCAGCTTGAATAACAGCCTTTTCCATTGTGTTC
>Ga0315315_10000334_pt1 | contig 38265 bp, 28 predicted proteins | sample M140m3416metaG_FD_203699 | JGI IMG/M metagenome (GOLD analysis project Ga0315315, IMG submission 203699) | Ammonia-oxidizing marine archaeal communities from Monterey Bay, California, United States - M1 40m 3416 | ecosystem: Environmental > Aquatic > Marine > Intertidal zone | place: USA...
AAGATAGATACCTATCTATTCGACATCTATTCTTTAACTCGTTCTGTGTATTCAGCATTTCGAGTATCTACCTTCACGAATTGGCCCTGCTCAATAAATGCAGGCACCATGATTTCCGCTCCGGTCTCAAGTTTCACTGGCTTCGTCAGATTTGTTGCAGTATTTCCGCGAACAGCAGGTTCAGCATACTCAACTTTCAATACCATGTGCTGAGGTGGCTCCATGGTGATTGGATTTTCATTGTAAAGCATCATGGAACAGATCGTTCCTTCCTTCAGCCACTTCCATGCGTCATCAACTTGTTCAGCGGACAGTTCATACTGTTCATAATTATCGTTGTCCATAAAGACGAATAGATCTCCCTGCTTGTACAGGAATTGAGCATCTATTGTCGTAATGTCGGCAGTCTCAAGCGAATCACCACTCTTGTACGTTCGATCGAGCACGGTACTTCTCAGAAGATTGCGAAGCTTACATTTGTAAAGAGCCTGACCCTTCCCTGGCTTTACAAAATTGCATTCGATCATGATGTATGGATCGCCATCAATCTGGACTTTGAGCCCCTTTCGGAACTCACTTGTGTTATACGAAGCCATCGAAATCGCACTTTCAATTCAGGACAATACAGGCGATTTGTGAGTATGCCGCGACACTCAAGCACACGCCTCGCCACCATCATACAGCCTGTCAACGCTGATTCCACAGCCACTCGTTCCAGCAAACTATTTTGAACTGGAACTGGCCCCATTCTCAAGAACGTCCACTGTAGACTGCATTTTGAATATCCCCACAATTATGACCACCGCCCAAACATTTTTTCCCATGGAAATATCCACAGTCCGAGTAATCGACAGAACAAATCCTCAGCCGCCAATGGTTCGAGAAGTCTGGAAACAAGAGTTGGCCGATGCTGTTCGTGATCCAGCAGATCTTTGCGATCTCTTACATCTTGATCCAGCACTTGCTCAGAAATCAAAGAAAGCGAGCCGGGACTTTCCATTTCTGGTACCACGAGGTTTTATTTCACGAATGCAACCAGGCGATCCAAATGATCCTCTGCTCCTTCAGGTCTTACCGCGTCTTGAAGAGTTAGATGATGTGCCGGGTTTTGTATCAGATCCGGTTGGTGAACAGCCGGCTCGACGAGGGGCAGGGCTTATTCAAAAATATCATGGACGCTGTTTGCTTCTTGTCACCGGTGGTTGCGCCGTACACTGTCGGTACTGTTTTCGTCGAGAATTTCCTTATGCCGAGAGCGGAGCATCGCCTGCCAGTTTTGTAGATGCAGTGAATGAAATACGAGCGGACGAATCAATCCATGAAGTCATTCTTTCCGGAGGAGATCCTCTTCTCGTCGATGATACGCTGCTCGAAACACTCATAGACGATATAGCCTCAATTTCACATGTTCGGAGGCTTCGCATTCATACGCGAATTCCTGTTGTGTTGCCTTCACGTATTACCGAGCAATTGCTCCACAGTCTAAATACAACACGATTGGCCGTCTGTGTTGTCATTCATGCGAATCATGCTGCTGAGCTTGATTCTGTCGTCGCAGATTCAATGCGGCGAATGAGCCACGTAGTCCCAATACTCTTGAACCAGGCCGTTTTACTGCGTGGTGTAAATGACAACGCTGAAAGCCTCATTCAACTTTCGGAAAAACTCCTCGATCTTGGCGTGACTCCGTATTATCTCCATCTCCTTGATCCCGTCCGCGGTGCAAGCCATTTCGACGTACCTGAAGAAACCGGAGTACGTCTCATTGCGGAATTACGTAATCGATTGCCCGGATATGCAGTGCCACGTCTTGCCCGCGAACACCCCGGAAATCTTAGCAAGACATGGATAGCCTAAGGAATAGCTCGAGAAGAGCTTAAAACATGCCATACTAGAAGAAGTGACCCTCGGTTGTAGGATTTGACCGAATAGTTAAAAAGAATGGTTAACCACTTTAGAATAAGCAGGAAATTTCATGAAGGTTTTAATCGGCGTTGATGGGTCACCTCTTTCTCTAGACGCGGTGCGTGTAGTCGGACACATTATCGACCCCACCGAAGATGAAGTGGCAATCTATTTTTCACCGACAGAACTTCAACAGCGGCTTCCTGAGTCTTCGTCGTCACTTGTGAGTCGAAGTGCGGCTGATTTGTTTGCAGAAGCACGTGCACTACTTCCGACAGAGTTTGCAAAACCTGTCGAAATGATCAGTAGTTCAGCATCAGCAGCTGTTGGAATTCTGGAGTCAGCAAATGGCTGGCATGCCGACCTTGTCGCCGTTGGTGCTCGTAGTCATGGATCAATAGAGCGATTTCTTCTCGGAAGTGTTTCTCGCGCAGTCCTCCACGGAGCACACCTCCCTGTGCTTATCGTGCGTAGCCACCCGCCGGAAGATGGGAGCTTTCGCACCATGGCCTGTCACCATCCCGCAAGTGCAGCTGCCGTGAGTAAAACACTTCAGGAACTGCACTGGTCGAAAAAAACTGATGGCTGTGTCATCGGCGTAGCAGAATCAATGCTCGCTGGCCCACTCCCAAAGTGGCTTGAAAAACGTGTTCGAGACCCCGACACAGCAGCTATTGCGCAAGCCTGGCAACAGGAACACGATGACGAAGTTCATGCACTGACCAGTAAGCTCGAAGCTTTTCAAAAAGATTTGCCGCCGTGCTTTCACGGCACGAGCCCAATAATCGTGGAAGGAAACCCTGGCCACAGGATTCTGGAACAGGCAAAAAAAGATCACACCGACCTGATTACCATTGGCCGAACACCGACTGATAAGCTCAGTCGGTGGTTGCTGGGAAGTACCTCTGAGGCAGTGCTCTCACACGCAGCAGCCAGCGTACTCGTTGTTCCTGTTGAAAAAAACAAGCAATAAAAAACCTGCCCCACACATACGGTAAGAGACAGGTTTTATTGATTTTGAGTTTGGGACTACTCGCTCGAAAGCTGAATGCTCACGTCACCACCAGACGGTGACACAGTCACCTGTGCATCGGAATTTTCAGGTGAATTGTACTTCCCAGGAATAAGACTCTTGGCTGGAGTCACTGTTCCTCGCTTTTCATCTTCTACTTCAAAGCCATCCGTCGCCCGAACTGTCGCCGTGTAGTTGCCAGGCTCAACAACCATTTCAAACGTGCCTGTGGCACGGTCAAAACGAGCAGCACCACCTTTGCCACCTTTCTCTGCTGAAAAATTAACGAACGACTCACCTTCGCCTTCACAAATTAATGGTGAGCCATCAAGCATCACAGTTCCTGTGATCTTGACCTTTCCATCGGGAAGTTTTGGGCCACAGCCGACAGTAGCCAGTAGGCTTACGCCTAGGCCAAGAACAAAAAATGGATAAAACATCTGGAACGGCCGTCTGATCAAACAAGGCAGAAGCATACGGAACATGTGAAACCCTTTAAATAAGTAGCGAAGAATAGTGAGCTTACCCTCGCTCGAAACGTATATTGATAAAAAAGGCCCGTCCTTGAGTACTCACATATTCAAGGACGGGCAAAGTTCTTCTATCTGTTAAGGAAGCCTGCCTTTAATATTGCCATCATTTCGACCACCAAGATAGTTGTACACTTCAAAATCAACCGTATCTGACAAGAAATGAACCGCAGCATCTGCTGTCGATGCAGCAAAGACGTTCGGGTGGTAACTACTCGCACCACTGTTTGTCGTCCGCACGGAATTATTCTTGATCATTGTCGGATCTTCATTAATTGTTGAAGAGTTAGGACGAATACCCGTTGTCACACCCAACTGCTCCTGTCGATACATTCCTGCCCACACAGCAATCTCGGGTCGCCGTTCGAGCATCAAGAACGTGTTGGACAATCCATCCGTTACGTACTCGAAGGTACACGGAAAATCAAACGCCCAATTGAAAATACCGGGTGTTGATTTCCGGTCTGTAACAGGTTTGTTATTTGCGTACCACCAATTCGGATGGGCATTGCAGTACGAATTATTTTGTGCACAGTCTGGTGGTCTCGAAGGAAAACCAGACGGCCCAAGGCAAACGTCATAGTGCCGTCCACCATGCCGTTTGTTGTTATTACCGTGATAACTTTCATCCAGCATCTGCCCACTCATTGCGTAAGGATTTGATGGGCATAATTGGTCTTTATACATTGGAGGAGCCTGATTTGCCGGAGCCAGTGCAGTCCAATTTGAAACACTCTGACCAGACTGTTTTGTGCCGCTCGTCTGGCTGACTGTGCCAAGATCCAATTTGTCAAAAACTGAACTCAATTCAAGAAACGGCATAAGGTGAACTGTAAACGTACTCCAGCCTGCATTCACATGATTTGGATTAGGTGGAAATGGGTACGCTTTCTTCCGATCAGTCGCCGTCGGGAGGGACTTATTTGCATCAGCATAGGTGTGCATTGCCAACGCGTTCTGTTTCATTTTGTTACCGCACGACGAACGACGGGCAGCTTCACGAGCCTGCTGCACTGCAGGCAGAAGCAAACCAACAAGAACGCCAATAATGGCGATTACAACCAGCAATTCGATCAGTGTGAAACCATATCGTTTGCACACAGGATTTGGATTTTTCATCATGATTTCCCCAAAAGAAAAGAAAAGAATAAACTAGAAACTATATTATCGGGAATTTGTGCTGCTCGGCATCGTGTATTCACATGACAGGTATGTCCAGCCAATTCTAGTTACCAGCATGTGATCCCATGGGAATGTCTGGGCAAACTGCAGACTTGCTTGCCGCATCATGTGCCAAGGCAGTCGTACGCCTCGCGAAGCAGCGTTTCTGTTTCATCCCAACCAATGCATGCGTCGGTTATCGAGACACCGTACGCAAGGGCTGACCGATCTTGATTTGGAGGCTGTTTCCCAGGATTGATATTACTTTCCAGCATGACGCCAACGATTGAATGATCACCTGCGGCCCGCTGCTCAAGGACATTCCGCCAGACAATTGCCTGGCGACGGTGATCCTTCCCAGAGTTCGCATGACTGCAGTCAATGATGACACGGGGCTTTAAGCCAGCCTGTTCAAGCCTGTTTCGTGCATCGAGCAACATGTCCGGAGAATAATTCGAACCAGCTCGTCCACCACGAAGCATTAACACGCCCCACGGATTTCCAGCAGTCGACACCACGCAGATACCACCTCCATTGTCGATGCCCAGAAACGAGTGTGGCGTCTTGGCTGCCTGCATGGCATCAATTGCAGCTTGCAACGAACCGTCTGTTGAGTTCTTGAAGCCCACTGGCATGGAAAGACCACTGGCCATCTGACGATGCGTAGGTGATTCTGTTGTACGTGCTCCAATTGCTCCAAGTACAATTGTGTCAGCAATAAATTGAGGCGTGATGGGTTCTAGAAATTCTGTTGCCGTCGCCACGCCCATGTCTGCAATCTCAATCAGCAACTCACGCGCTAGACGCAGACCGGTTCCAACATCAAAAGAATCATCAAGGTGAGGATCGTTAATGAGACCCTTCCACCCAACGGTTGTTCGTGGCTTTTCGAAATACACCCGCATGACAACCAGAAGTCGGTCTGATAGATCGTGTGAAAGTGCAGCCAATTTTGAAGCGTACTCGCGAGCGCCATCCAGATCATGAATCGAGCATGGGCCAACAACAACCAGAAGTCGGTCATCTTCACCAGCAAGCACCTTTTCAACCTGTTCTCTGCCCGATACAACCGTTGCGGCGGCAGCATCCGTTAGTGGATATGTCGACACGAGTCGGGCCGGTGGCACAAGGGGGTCAAGGCTTCTGATGCGGACATCAGCTGTCGAAGGACGACTTTCAGATACATTTGCTTTTGATTCCATCTCATTCACTCTACACAACGTCCGGAAACACTAAACCCCGGGGTGGATTTGGCCGAGTAGCGATCGACTTGGGTCATTCGGTATGTTCTTGGGGTCGTTCTTAACTGCATTTTACTCACTTTGTCTTTTTAGGAATTTTGCCGCGTGACTAAGCATATTTTTGTGACCGGTGGGGTCGTCAGTTCACTTGGCAAAGGACTTACAAGTGCATCAATCGCGATGCTTCTCGAATCGCGGGGTCTGCGTGTCAAAATGCAGAAACTGGACCCGTATATCAATGTCGACCCAGGGACAATGAGCCCATACCAGCACGGCGAGGTCTATGTACTTGATGACGGGAGTGAAACAGATCTCGACCTTGGTCACTATGAACGGTTCACCACAACACACCTTACACGACAAAGCAATTACACCACGGGCCAGATTTACCAATCTGTAATCAACAAGGAACGACGTGGTGAGTTTCTAGGCAAAACTGTTCAAGTCATCCCGCACATCACAAATGAAATAAAAGAAGTAGTTCTGCAGCTTGATGATGCCGACACCGATGTTGTCATCACAGAAATTGGCGGCACCGTTGGAGACATTGAAAGCCTGCCTTTTCTTGAAGCAATTCGACAGATTCCTCTTGAGCGTGGCCGTGAAAACTGCATGTTCATTCACCTTACCCTGGTCCCATTTTTGAAAGCGGCTGGGGAACTCAAAACCAAGCCCACGCAACATTCTGTTGGAATCATGCGTCAAATTGGTATTCAGCCAGATATTCTCGTATGCCGTACTGAACGCAGCCTCGACACCTCCGACCGAGAAAAAATTGCGCTCTTTTGCAACGTTCCTCTGCACTCTGTCATTGAAGAACGAGACAAAGACTTCTCAATCTATGAAGTTCCGTTGTCACTTCAGGCAAACAAAATTGACGACCTCATCCTGAAACAACTCGGCTTGCCAGCAGCTTCGGCAAATCTTGAAGGGTGGCATGATATTCTGCTTCGGCTCCGTAACCCTGAACACGAGGTTTCAATAGCTCTCGTTGGCAAATACGCCGAGCACCGCGATGCTTACAAAAGCATCTATGAGGCTCTCGATCACGGAGGCATTGCAAACTACACACAAGTTCGAGTTCAGGCAATCAAAAGCGAAGAAATCGAGCTGAACGGTGCCGAAAAGACACTTGCCGGGTTTGACGCACTGATCGTTCCGGGAGGCTTTGGTGAGCGTGGTGTTGAAGGCAAAGTCGAAGCTATTCAATACGCTCGAGAGCGGAATCTTCCTTTTTTGGGAATATGCCTAGGCATGCAGTGTGCGGTAATCGACTTTGCCCGCAATGTTGCTGGCCTCACCGACGCACACTCAACAGAGTTTTTCCGGGACACCCCACATCCCGTCATCTGCTTGATGGACGAACAAGAGGGCGTGACAGAAAAAGGTGGCACAATGCGACTCGGGAGTCAGCCTGCCCTGCTCAGCGACAGCAGCAAATCGGCGCTGGCGTATGGTGTCTCTGAAATTTCCGAACGTCATCGCCACCGCTACGAATTTAATGGTGGCTATAGACAGCAACTCGAAGAGGCTGGCCTTGTGATTGCTGGCACAAATCCTGATGAAAGTCTTGTCGAAATTGTTGAAGTAGCCGATCACCCGTGGTTTGTTGCTGTGCAGTTTCATCCAGAATTTAAAAGCAAACCAACAGCTGCTCATCCTCTCTTTGCCGGTCTTGTTGCTGCAGCTGTGGCTCATCACGCTGGTGTCAAAACCTGACCAACACTGCACATATTCTCTCACACTAAATTTCTTTCACTCTAAATACTGTTACTCGAACCACTCGGATACCCTCATGACTGAACCACCAGTTCCATCAAATGATAATGGTCCTATGAAAGCTCCCCCTGCTACTTTCGAGTTTCTTGTTCAAACAATGTTCACGCAGGCATTGATGGCCTTTGGGAAAATCCCAAACCCTATCACGAAAGAATCTCTCAAGAACCTTGACACTGCGCGACACTTCATCGACATGCTTGAAATGCTTGAGAAGAAAACAGCTGGAAATCTTGCCGATGACGAGAAGAAACTCCTTGAGGAAATTCTTCATCAACTTCGTATGACATTTATGGACGAGCAGCCCAGTTGAGAATTACCCCAACCGATAGAACCTCGTGTTCAATGCGTTTTATGCACTCAGAGACTGCCGTGAGGTCTCTGAGTATTCCATTCCCGGAGAGATAGAGATGACGGCTCAGCGGCTCGATGGCCGAAAACTTGCAAAGAAAATTGAGCATGACCTTGCGCCGAAAGTAGCGACACTGGCCAGTAAAATTGGCCGCCCCCCCCGGCTTGTTGTTGTTCTAGTGGGAGATGTTGCCGCAAGTGCCTCATATGTGAAAAGTAAAGCAGCTGCAGCAAAACGGGTAGGGATTACAGCCGATGTCTTTTCAATTCCAGAATCAACTACAACTGCCGAACTTGTATCCACCGTGGAAGCTATCGGACGAGATGAACATGGACCAGTTGATGGCATTCTTGTTCAGCTGCCACTCCCAGATCATGTCGATGCCCGAGCCGTACTCGATGCGGTGCCTCCTGATCGTGATGTCGATGGCTTTCATGCGGTCAATGCTGGGCTCCTTTCCCAAGGACGAGCTCACTTTATTCCCTGCACTGCTGCAGGAGTTCAAAGAATGCTGCTCGATGCTGGCGTTGAGACTCGTGGCAAGCATGCCGTTATCGTTGGTCGTAGTGACATTGTGGGAAAACCACTGGCACTTCTGCTCGCCAGCCGTGGACCAGGCGGAGATGCGACTGTATCCGTCTGCCACAGCCATACATCCAATTTAAAGGAAGTCACCCAGCAAGCTGATATTCTTATAGCCGCTGTCGGCATTCCCCAACTAATTACGGCTGATATGGTGAAGCCCGGAGCTGTCGTGGTCGATGTCGGTATAAATCGTGTATTAGATGGGAACACAAGCCGACTTGTCGGCGACGTTGACTACGACCCCGTTTCTACGATTGCAGAAGCAATATCTCCAGTCCCCGGAGGGGTGGGGCCTCTCACTGTTGCAATACTTCTAGAAAACACATTTTCTGCGGCTAAAGAACGGCAAAATCTTTCACAAACAGCTGAATAATCACTGTTTTCGGCTTGTTTTCAATCAGTCCTTCAGACTACCCTCCCCCCTTCGCTCAGCGAAGTCTGCGCAAGAACAACATTTTGCGTAGATGGAAAACTTTCCAAGATCATCATCCGTACATTCAGCTGGAATTCAGAAGCCATACCGACGAATAAATATTCAAAGGTGAAATGACACAACCTGCCATTTCCCCAAAAATCAACAACGTAACTGCCTACGTTTTTCATCCATATTAATCCCTGATACATCGAACCGAGTTCATGAAGTATTTCCTTCGCGCCCTTCGTGATGCTTCAAAAAGTTGGCCACTGCTCCTTGCGGCATTTCTTTGTTCTGCTGGTGTAGCAGGACTGTGGGGTGCAAACATTGCAGCACTCTTTCCAATCATCGAAGTCACACTAAACGGAGAATCTCTTCAAGATTGGAATCAAGAAAGAATAGAAACAGCTGAATCAAAACTGGCAAACCACAAACAGGAAATTGATCAACTACGCACACGATTAGCTGGTGGTGGGGGAACAGAAGCAGAGCAGCAAACGATCCAGAGAGAGATAGACACACTCACGCTCGAGGATAAAGGTCAGGGAACAATCCTCTCTTCAGCTCAAGCACTCCAGCCATGGCTCGAAAGCTATATCCCAAAAGATCCTTTCCAGACCGTAGTTTTTGTGGTTATCCTGATCGTCATCAGCACCTTCCTAAAGCACTGCCTGCTCCTTACGAGCACAATGCTTGTAAGTTTTGTGGCAATGGGGATATCGAGAGACCTCAGAGTTAAAATTTTCAACAAAGCTCTTGAATTGGATCGCACACAATTCATGAAGAATGGTTCCGCGGGCTTCATGGCTCAAGTCACCCACACGGCTGACATGCTGGCAGGCGGAATAACTACTACTTTTGGTGGAGCGATTACTGAGCCCCTAAAGATAGCTGCGTGCCTGGGAGGAGCTTTCTGCATTTCGTGGCAGTTAACACTCGCCTGCCTCACAATGGCGCCTGTCGTGGGTTTTCTGATGGTTTGGCTTAACCGAAAAATGCGGACTGCTTCAAAGAACATTCTCGCCCAAGCACTTGGCTTCCATCATGTGATGCTTGAAGCACTCAATAACGTGCTCACTGTTCAGGCCTATACAATGGAGCCCTTTGAGCGTGAGCGGTTTCGGGACAGTACAACCAAAATGATGAAAATTGGGTTGCGTCATAACTTTTATCGAGCCCTTGCGAATCCAATTACTGAAGTTCTTGGCATTGGGATGGTCGCAACTTCAATTGCCGTAGGGGCATGGCTGGTTATCAATAAGGAAACCCAGATTTTTGGGGTGACCATGACGGAACAACCAATGACTGTTCCTGGGATTATGGTCTTTTTTGGGATGCTTATTGGTGCTTCAGATCCAGTAAGAAAACTCTCTGGAGTCATAACGGGAGTAAACGTAGGGATTGTTGGAGCACAGTCACTGTATCCACTTCTTGACACACCATCCAAACTAAAAGAAAAATCAAACCCTTACTATCTTGCATCACCGCATCGAGAGATTGCTTTACGAAATGTATCGTTTTCATATGATGGAATCGACACGGTGCTCAAAGATGTTGATGTCGCCATTGAGTTTGGTGAGCGTGTGGCGATAGTCGGACCCAACGGGGGCGGAAAAAGCACGCTTATCAACCTCATATGTCGTTTTTACGATCCCACAGAAGGCACTGTTGAACTCGACAACGTTCCGCTCACGGAACTAGCAGTGAAAGATTTGCGTAGGCGAATCGCAATCGTTACCCAACAAACAGAACTTTTCAACGAAACGATTTTGTATAACATTCGATATGGCAGGTGGGACGCTACCGACGAAGAAATAGAAGAAGCTGCCCGAAAAGCTCGTGCTCATGACTTCATTGCCGAATTCCCTGACGGATATAAGACAAAAGTTGGTCCTAATGGCTTTCGCCTCTCTGGTGGCCAAAGGCAAAGAATCGCTCTTGCTCGGGCATTCCTAAGGAATGCTGAGATACTTGTCCTGGATGAAGCTACAAGTCAGATAGATGTAGCGAGTGAGGAACTGATTCACGAGGCTCTTTCTCATTATGTCAAGAACCGAACGGTAATCATGATCACACATCGGCCGAGCACTCTTGCCCTCGCCGATTCAATTATTGAAGTTGAGCACGGACAGGTGACCAAAAGACCTGCGGCAAACTATCGAGCAGCATGACGGCACCTGAAAAACATTTTCGCATACCTTGCCCTTCTGATCACATTATCACGGTACCGGCGAGGCTCCTCGATGAAGAACTGATTTGCCCTCAGTGCAACTCTCGCTTTATTGCTGATTTTGCGGCCAGTGTTGAATACTCTGACGAGCAGACTGAACGGGCTGCGTACCAATGGCTTGTAATAGCAATTGGTACGGTTGCAGTGTTGGTAACCGCTGGGATCATTGCCTTGGCATCCAAACTTCTTAAGTAGGAACTGCCGCACAAAAGTAGATACCCCGAAGACAACTATCGGCCAACACACTGACTGAGTCGTTCTTTCCACGCTGTAACGTTTTGAGGCTCATACGTTATTGGATCGAAACTATCTCGCACCACAGAACGTACACTTCGTAAATCTATTTTCCCATTTTCAGCAAGAATCTGGACAAGGAGATTTCCTATGGCGGTTGCCTCAATAGGACCTGCCACTACCGGACGATTTGACGCATCAGCTATCATTTGACAGAGCAACTTATTCTGAACGCCACCTCCAACAATATGTACTCTACTAATACGACGTCCAACAAGTTCATCTAATTCTTGTAAGGTTCGAGACACATCCGCAGCAACGCTTTCCAAGGCTGTTCGCACCACGGCACCAGTTGATTCCGGGACTGGCTGATTACTCTGTTGTGCGAGTTCTCTTATTGCTTGGGGCATATCATGTGGAGCAACAAGTGAGGGATGACCAGAATCGATTATCGTTTGCAGTGGCGTTGATTCAGCAGCCAAAGCAGTCAATTGATCCCAGTTCCAGCTATTTCCGGATCTTTGCCAACTCGCTCGGCATTGCTGCACGAGCCAAAGTCCACAAAGATTTTTCAGCAACCTTGTCGTCCCCCCTACACCACCCTCGTTTGTAAAATTATGAGCAAGACACTCTGGGGTCACCAAAGGCCGATCCAATTCAGCACCAACCAGTGCCCATGTCCCTAGGCTGATGTAGCACCAGTCTGGTCGTGATGAAGGCGGTTCGAGTGCTGGGACTGCAGCAACTGCACTAGCAGTGTCATGGGAACCAGGAAGCACTACTCGGACATCTCTCAGCCCGGTGTCGGATGCAATATCTGAACGAATGCTGCCAATGTCATGCCCCGGTTCAGAAACAGGCCGAAATAACTCTGTGGGAATTCCAAACCGAGTCAAAAGGTCGTTGGCCCACTGTCCATTTTGAGGATTAAAACACTGGGTCGTCGAGGCAATTGTTCGCTCATTGGAACGCTGTCCTGAAAGTAACCAGTGCACAAGATCTGGAATCATCAGCAACTGATCGGCCGCTTCAAGCAGTTCAGGGCAATCTCTCTTTACAGCAAGAAGCTGATAGAGCGTATTGATTTCTATAAACTGTAGGCCTGTCGCTTTAAATGTCTCTTCTTTGGAAAGTATTGTTTGTGCGGCTTCAATAAGACCTCTTGTGCGAGAATCTCGATAACACACAGGTTCTGATAAGAGCGCATCATTCTTTGTAACGAATGAAAAATCGACTCCCCAGGTATCTACCCCAATACTTTGAATTGTGCTGTGATGCTGATCAGCAGCAATTCGTAAACCATCTAAAACTCCACTCCAAAGACCAACAAAATCCCAAACAAGCTGACCGCCAAAGGAGACTGGTCCATTTTCGAATCGATGAAGTTCTTTTAACTCAAGAAGCCGTCCATCAAAAGCACCTGAGACAATACGACCACCAGAGGCTCCGAGATCAACCGCTAACGCAACTGTTCGTGACATTTCCAAAACCCTCCCATCACCCTTGCCATATATTGACACTTCGCTCAGCAAACCGTTGTACCACCCAAATGGCTCTATGCCACGCCTCCGCCACGCAAATTGCAGCAAGTCACGCCATGACAGACCCTATCACTTCTCTGAAAGGGGAATTTCTCGCTATAAGAGTACGATTTCCCGATTTGTCGAAAGAAGACAAACTCAGGTTTACGCTCCTCCAACATCATGGCACGATACTCCGTATTAGTACTAATTATTCATGCCGCATACTGTTTTCCTGATAATCGATTTACGAATAGTACCCGCTCTGACGTTTCCCAAAAGACTCACCGTCAAAAACTCCATCACTCTGCGACAATGCCTTCATCTGATTCCGAAAACCCATCACGGCCTCGATTAGAAGCCTCCCCTGAACTTATGGCGGAGTTAGCAGCAGCGAGTGAACTTCTTGAAAAGGCAGACCCTATTGACGTTATCCGCTGGGCTTCAGACCGTTTTGGAAAACGGCTCACTATGGCTACGGCTTTTGGTCCAGAAGGATGCTTGATCCTTCACTGGCTCTCTTCTGTCGCTCCAAACACATTTGTTTTTAATCTGGAAACAGGCTATCAATTCAAAGAAACCCTTGAACTTCGAGATCGTATTCGGGATCGATATGGAATCACTGTTTCGTACGAAAGTCCGGAAACAACAGTTGAAGAATATGAACGAAAGCACGGAGGCCCGCTGTATCGAACTGACCCAGCAACATGCTGCGGTGATCGAAAAATCGTAGTCATCGAACGCGTGCTATCTAACTTCGATGCTTGGATGAGTGGTATTCGACGAGATCAAAGCCCTGATAGAGCAAATGCTCCGATTGTTGGTTGGGATAAAAAATTTGGTGTTGTTAAAATCTCACCACTTGCTAATTGGACAAAGTCTCAAGTCTGGGACAAAATCCTTCAAGAGAATGTGCCCTACAATCCTCTCCACGACAAAGGCTATGTAAGCATTGGATGCTGGCCATGCACGCGAGCTATCACGGATGGAGAGGATGAACGAGCTGGTCGTTGGAGTGGTAGTGAAAAAACAGAATGTGGCCTTCACATACGAGATTAGCACTAAACCTTCAATGTGTCTGCTATGCGTTGTTGCCCGTCAACGTCTTTACTTTCTGAAGAAGATCGCTGGCCTCAAAGGGCATCGTAACAACCTGACGCAAATCGTCCTCGACAGCCTCAGCTACTATTTCTGACTGACGAGCACTTGTGATAAGCAGTGCGGGAACCTTCTTTAAATATGGATCAGGGGCTAATGCATTGAATACCGATACTGCATCATGACCGAGCACCTGACTACTCAGCAGAAGAATATCCGCCGGCGCCGGTACAGATTCAAAACGAGTGAGTGCCCGCTTTGGATTTTCAGTCACAAGAACACGAAAGCCTTGTGTAGAGAAAAACTGTCGCAAAGAGTCTTGCGACTTCCCTGAGACCTCAACGACCATGATCCTTGGCTTGTCAGAGGCTTTTGGACTGGCGACTTTTGTGCTCGAGACCTGCCTTTCTTTCTTCGGTAAATCAGGCGTGGTAGTTGATTCTTCTTCTGTACATCTCAGATTTATCGGCTTGAGTGCTTCCTGCACTTCTAGCACGGTCTGAAAACGATGTTTAGGTTTGATGCTCAGCATTTTGTTCACCACGTCGACTAAATCGCGGGGCAAATGGGGAGCCACTCTCCCAAGTGGTTCAAAATCTGTATATCGTTTGGGATCAGCCCGTACAGCCCGATCACGTGATTCACTGAACGGTGAACGCCCAGAAAATATGAGATACAGGAGAGCCCCAAGAAAAAACACATCACTCCGCACATCATCACCACGAACACCTCCCGCAGCCTCAAGTGCTGCGTACTCAACGGTGCGTAGCTTCCCGATCTCATCAGCTTTTTTTGATTTAGACTCTGTAAAGCTTGCAAGGCCAAAGTCGACAAGCTTTGCTTGACCCTTCGAAGAAACGAGCACATTGGATGCTTTTAAGTCTCGATGCGTAACACCTTTACCATGAGCGTAGACCAAAGCATCGATTAGCTGTACTGCCAGGTCGAGAGCACAGATTAGGTCGAGCCCTTTCCGAATTTTTACTAATTCTCGAAGAGTCTGTCCTTCGACAAACTCCATTGTGATGAAGCTGCTGACACCTTCTTTCCCTACTTCTTCAATGCGAACAATCCCTGGATGCCTTAGCATCAATCCCATGCGACCCTCTCGCAAGAAGAGCTCACCCTTGATTTCATCAGCGGAAAAACGTTTTCGAAGAACTTTCACCGCGAGAATTTCTTGGTTGTCCAATGCGATGGCACGGTACACTCGCGCAAATGAGCCAGCACCAGCCTGATAAAGGACTTTTGTTCGACCATAAAAGAAGCCATTTCGGTAGCCGTTCCGAAGACGCTCCCATTGATATCCAGTCAGCAATTCTCTTCGCACACAGGCTGAACCAAATTGCTCCAGCGGCGCGTCGTGAGAGCCTAGCTCCCGCCATAAACCCGGCATTTCAGCCGCATCTATGAGGCCAAGTTCCAAGGCGGTCGTGGAAACTTCTTGGGTTGTGAGATCCTGCATGAAAAAAATCCTTAACCAATAATACCTTGGCCATGGGATCAAAGCTGGAAAATACTTTCCTAAATTACCTGACTGTCCTGTTTTTCAGCCAAAAGCCAAACTGTCGAGCCAGCCTCTCTAGAGCACACCATTGGCACCCTGCTACAAGCCCTGTTCACGCTTTGTCACACCAGCATATCGGGACATCGAGGGAACCCACTCGTGGCTTTACACCAAACCAGACATTCTGGTCAGAGCAGCCAACTGCTGGTAGTCACCTATGGCGTTTTGTTATTGATCCTACCATTTACACCGATTTCTCTTATTCAATTATTCATTACCAAAATACGACCACTCTTCGAACCATATCAGACAGGCTGCGCACTGAAATCAATCTGTAGCACACTCGGTCGAACACCTTCTCGTGTCATCGGCATTTGGACTTCATTCCGTCAGAATGATACTCTTTTATGCCTATTTTTTTGTGTTTCAATGAGTCTCGGTTTCCAACGCATTTCGATTGGAAGTGAGATCACAGAAAACTTTGACGGTCCTGACCCAGTGACTACCGTAGCACCCACCCCAGGCCTTCGAGTCCTCCAGCAGTGCATTGAAGATGTTGATACCGCTGGTCGGAGATGTGAAACCATTGTTCTAGAAACCGATCGAACCACGCTGGGTCGAATTCTGTTCTCTATCCCTGAATCTGTGATCATCGATGAATTCTTGGGACACGTCCGGCTTCGGTGTGACCATCCCTCTGCTCGACTTGCCTGTCGAATAGTGTTGCCCTCAGCTCATTCTCAAAACGGGAAACCCGTTCAAATTTTTGTTTCTGGATCACCCTCGGCAACCACATCACGCTGGCAATCTCTTACGATCGGAAATATTCCTTCTGTTCTGCGCTCGCAACTACCTGCACTACGAGCACAGTACGGGTCTCAAATTAGCCTCGATGGCGCAACGATTTCTGGACTGGCTGTAGAAATACCTCTTGGAGTAGGTCGCTGCAACGTATCGATCGAAGACATATCGCTCACAGGGCTAATCACAGCATCGCTTTCAAAAGAAGTATCACCGTCGCCATCAATGCTGCTTCAACCTGATATTCAAAGCATTGCCAAAGCAACCGCGACCGAAAACGCTGGCCTTGTGCGTGGAGTACTCGAAGTCGATGGAAAACCATTCTTTCCCCGGGCAATTGAACATCGAGGTGAGCCACTGACAACACTGGCTCAATTGGGTTTCAATTGCATCCAGCTCTTTGAACCTGCCTCGACAACTCTTTTGATTGAAGCTGAACAAGCTGGAATCTGGATTATCTGCCCACCACCAACCCTGCCAGATGTTGACCTCACAGAGCCTGAAAAACTGCCAACTTTTTCTGAGAAATGGAATCGTGTGCTTCTCTGGGATATGGGCCGTTCTCTTTCATCCGAGGATGTTCCTCGTCTTGCTGAACAGGTAAGACGCTTGCGGATTTGTGATCGCCGCCAAGGAAGGCCAATCATTGCATCCGCTGATTCTGGACTACGTGAAATCTCTCGCCACCTTGATATGTTAGTTGCACATCGTGCCGTACTCGGGACCAGCCTTGAGCTAGAAAACTACCTCACATGGCTTCAACAACGACCACGGCTTGCCCGACCAGGAACGCCTCTGCTGGCCACGCTTGCCACGGAGGTAGACTCGCGCACAGCTAGGCAAGCAGCGTTGCTTTCAGGGACGGGTAACAATGGACTGCCTGTTGACGAGGAAAGTCTCCTAGGTGCAGCCTTCACAGTGATTGCAGCCGGGAGTCGCGGCATTTTGTTCAGTTCAAACCGACCACTCAGCGGAACTGACTCCGAGACTGTCGCACGAGCCGCTACGGTACAAGCGGTCAACCTTGAACTTGAAACAATCTCTGCGTGGGGAGCCAGCGGTCGATTTACAGCCGATGCAGAAACAAGTGATCCCGAGGTTCGTGCGATGGTGATTGAAGCATCTCGCTCACGGGTAGTGCTCATCTGGCGTTCCGTACAAGGTGGTCAAATTATGGCCCGACATTACCGCGGTGACATTCCACGACAAGAACAACCGCTCAATATTTTGATCCCCGGTATTCCAGAAGCGCACCGGCCTTGGGAAATTACTCACAGTACCTTACGGCCATTACAACACCGCAGAGTGACCGGTGGTGTTGCGATGACACTCGATAACTTTCATGCGGCTGCTGTTATTTTGATAAGCAATGATCCAGCTGCTACGGCTCATGTGCAGGAACTTGTACGTCGCAATGCACCAACTGCAGCCCTGCTTGCCCGTGCTCAAGCGGCAAATGCCATTGCCCGTACGAGTCGACTGGCTGCAGAGCTTCCACCGAAGGCACTTGGTCATTTTCCGGTAACCGAAATGATTATCGAAGCTCAACAAGAAGCACAATACGCCGAAGCATTGATTACTCAGGATCCAACCGCTGCTGTCAAAAAACTTGAACGATCACGTGCCATTGCCGGTCAATTAGAGCGTCTTTTTTGGGAGCGAGGAGTAACTGCAACCGGCTCCATGGTTGCGAGTCCTCTTACGACCTCTTCGGCAACACTCTCAGACCACTGGAGAATGATCGATGCATTGCAGTCAACAAATGCAGGTGCGAATTTGCTTGAAGGTGGCCGTATGGAAGAAATCAATACGTTGTCCAGCACCGGGTGGCGACACTTCGTACGACCAACAGATCAAGTCAAAGGCTCCGTAGAGCTTTCAACACAATCGCCTGCTGACGGGCAGAGAAGCTTACGAATCTGCGCAACCGCGATCGATCCCGAAGAGGCACCCGTTGTTATCGAGACTCCTCCAATTTGGATCACGACACCCCCTATTAATGCAGCTGCTGGCACGCTTTTAGAAATTGTTGCAAAGGTTCGAGTGCCAAATCCTATCAAAGGATCCGTTGACGGCCTCCTTGTTTTTGATTCATACGGTGGTCCAGCGTTGGCAGAGCGAGTAAATAAAACAGAAAACTGGCGGAGACTCGTGCTTTATCGAATTGTGCCTCCCACTCAACCGAGTATCGATGGATCATCTGTTGAACCACACCCGCCACTCACCGTCACCTTTGCACTAACTGGTCTGGGAGAGGCTCAGATTGACTCTGTATCAATCAAACCTCTCACGCGAGGCCTCGGTGGACCATCGGTCACCCAGATTACTTCTGGAAATCCAAACTTCCCAAAGCCTGATGAGATTCTCCAAGGAAATCAAGTTCAGGCAGTCCCAACGATGACAGCACAACCCAATCCAGCAGAGCCCACATCGGCTTGGCCAGGCATGAGGCTCGAATGGCCCAAGATGCTACCCTTCACAGCACCGGAAACAACTCCGCCGCAGGGACCGTCTGGTAGTACTATTGATCCATTCAAGCGGGCCAGGGTTAATTCCACGGGACAACCGTAAAAAATAAGCTGCTTGTTTGATCTTTGTTTTCCTCTGAGTAAAAAGCTGAAGAAATCAACCGACTCTTCGGACCGCTGATATGCACAAACCATCCTCGTGCTGCCAGAACAAACCGTCTGCGGAAACAAAATCCTCGTTGCCAGACGCGGACAATGTCTTCTTCTGCCCAATGTGTCCCGAAGTCTTCTCTGCAGCACCAGGCTCTTGCCCTCACTGCGGAATGCCACTTGAGACAACACGTCCACCTGATACCTTGAGCGCTGATGAAGAAGTGCTGCATGGCTTCCGCAATTTTTTTTCTGGAATAATACTTTCCGTTCCCATCCTGATCTTAGCGATGGGGCCAATGTTTGGGCTTTCAATTGTTTCTTGGATAGATCCCCACATAAATCAGTTACTGCAACTCCTACTTACCAGTCTCGTCATCACAACATGCGGCCGTTCTATTTTTTCCCTCGGCGTTCGTAGTATTGCCACAGGCCACCTCAACATGTTCACGCTGATTACTCTCGGCGTCAGCGCCGCCTATGGATTCAGCGTTGCAGCTACGCTCTTCCCGAACCTTTTTCCAGACTCATTTCTGGATCCTCAAACCAAACTTGTACACACTTTCTTTGATGCAGCTGCAATGATTATTGCACTTGTCCTCCTTGGGCAAGCACTTGAGAACCAAGCCCGGTCGAAAACGGGAACTCAACTTCGTTCCCTGGTATCGCTTGCTCCAATTACTGCTCGAGTCGTAGTCGAAAATGATGAACAGGATGTACCACTCAGTCAAATTCATCCAGGAGACCATTTACGAGTACGACCAGGCGAGACTATTCCTGTTGACGGCACACTCTTGGACGGAACAAGTCATGTTGATGAATCATTATTAACCGGTGAGCCTTCACCTGTAGAAAAGAAAAAGGGTGACGAGGTCATCGCAGGAACAAAAAATGGCAGAGGAAGTTTTATTCTTTTGGCGAAAAAAACGGGAGCTGAAACTCTCTTATCTCGCATCATCATGCTTGTAGGTGCGGCGCAGAGGAGCAAAGCACCTATCCAAAGAATGGCTGATACCGTGGCCAGCATTTTCACCCCAATAGTATTGGCTATTGCACTCATAACTTTTATTGGATGGTTTTTCCTCGGCCCTGAACCTCGACTAGCACATGCGATCATCTCAAGTGTTTCAGTCTTGGTGATTGCGTGCCCATGCGCTATTGGCCTTGCAACTCCAATGTCCATTGTTGTTGGCGTTGGTCGTGCCGCCCGCGAAGGGATCCTATTCAAAGATGCCAAATCACTTGAGACACTTGGACGAAGCAAGAGCCTCATGATTGATAAAACGGGGACCTTAACAGAGGGCCAACCGACTGTTACTGACATCCTACTACTCAGCAATCAATCCGAAGAAGAGGTTCTACTGTTGGCAACTGCAATTGAATTAAGCAGCGAACATCCACTCGCTACCGCAATCTGCCAAGCAGCTCGTGACCGCAACCTCGGGGTACACCACAATGCTGAAAATTTTCTGTCAACGCCCGGTTCTGGCGTACAAGGAACTGTAGCAGGCAAGTCTGTCGCCCTTGGCAATGAAGCCTTTCTAAAGAACCAAGATGTGCCCGCTAACGAACTAAATGAATTTCGAAAAGCAGCGGATCCATTTCGGGCGAACGGAAAAACAATTACTGGCGTTGTGGTCAATTCCCATATAGTTGGTCTGCTAGCCATCACAGACCCTGTAAAAAAATCTGCCCAAATGGCGATCAAGCAGCTACAACGATTAGGGATTCAAGTCACAATGTTGACCGGAGACCATTCTGATAATGCTGGAGTTCTTGCGCGAACAGTTGGCATTGAGCACTACGAGGCAGGACTTACACCACAGGAAAAATATCCGTTCATTACTTCGAGGCATTCCAAGGGTGAGCGAACCATAATGGTTGGTGATGGAGTAAATGATGCCCCAGCCCTTGCTGCTGCCACCATCGGCGTCGCCATGGGTACAGGGAGCGATGTGGCTATAGAGACTGCTGATGTCACTCTTATTCGGGGAGACTTACAGGCTCTTCCGTATTCCATTCAACTGAGTCGATATGTTTTGTTAAACATTCGACAGAATCTATTCCTGGCATTTTTTTATAATGCCATAAGTATTCCATTAGCAGCAGGGATTCTTGTACCTACATTCGGCTCAAGCTGGCAGGTAAGTCCGATCTTTGCAGCTGCAGCGATGAGTTTGAGCAGTGTATCTGTTGTTATTAATGCTCTCAGACTTAAAACAGAGCATATCTCATTACCACCTGCATAGGCTTCTTGAAATACTTCTAACGAGATCTACTCTGATACGTTCGGTACGCCGATCGCTTCTGTTGCCGCCGAAGCTCGTATGCTTCGCGTTTCTGAACTAACTGCATGACACGTGTCGAGTTCACGACATAGACAGACGGATCATCGATAACAAATGGCGTGGACCATGTTGTACCGTCATTCAGATTACACGAGTTAAAGAAGAATGAGTTGAGTCGTTCTGCACGAAAACTATATGGAAATTGGCTTGTTAAATGATCTTGAGAAGTTAGATCATCAACGCCTTGTCGTGCAAAATAATGAATTTGGCCGTCGGGTGAGAGCGACATGCCCAATGTCCACCAACCGAACTGATCAGCTGAAATGTTTTTTACTGGAAAATCAATTCCACGGTGATCTCCACGTACCTTAATCAATGCTGAATCACTTTCGACACCACGTGATGTCTCACTACGAAAGTGAATCCACATACCCGGCCAGTAAGGCTCGACAACTGACGAACTACCGGAGGCGAAAAATCCTCTATTTGGCTCAAGCTTCGTCGTACGAACACCCACTCGAATACCAAAGTGGGGTCCGCTACGATTCTCCCACTTTTCCGCGGGGGGCAACCAAATACGGACAACACAACTTGGAATTTCACGTACGGGAATTTGGGACCCAAGCCTTGTGGTGATACCGCAAATCAGATCATCCTGCTGCACCGTCCTAGAATATGTCCCTGGAACACCCGAGTGCAACGTTCGAATAAGAAGCGCGTGATTACTTTCAGGCAACCCGTTCGGAGGTGTTTTAATTACTTCCAGAAGATCTGGCTGCCCTCGTTCGGGACCTTCCTGCATTCTTTTATTTCCCGAAAAGGCCAACGGCCCACGTGCTCGCCCATCTTCTTCTCGAGAACTCTTGGGATGGTTGTGGTAAAATTTCCAACCGTCTTCTTCAAATGTATCCCCAAGAAAATCAATTTTGGCCCCGCTGCCTGGCACCGGAACTGCTGTAGCTGTTAGCGAGTAGTCAAGAGCAAGCACATCAGCAGCAAAAAAAGCAGTGATACCCAGTGCAACATATCGAGATAGAGCGTATTTCATAATTCTTTTAAGTGATAGTTTGAAAAAATCGAAAACGGTGCGACTGACGAGCAGGCCCGATAGATGATTTCGACGAAAATCACAATTCAGAATAGTGATGAAACGACTGACGTTTCTGTCCGTACAATTCGTGCAAGCCAACCAAATCTTGATAAATTCAAAGAAAATTTCTCAAATCAGTGACGCACTTGCCCGCGTTGTGTGCTGCGCGCATTTTTGTCGAGTATCTGAAGCGATCTGATGCATCGCTCGGCCAACTGGCTTTCAGAGAGGCTGTCTACTTCTTCAGCCGTGATAACTGCACCGAATTCAAGGCGAATTCGTCCAGGCCGAGGCACCAGTCGGGACCGTGGCCAGCATTCATAGGCCCCAACAATTGCTACCGGAACAATTGGGACACCTGCACGCTTTGCCAATAACGCAAAGCCATTTTTCATCTCACCCAGTTGACCAGATGCTGTCCTTGTACCTTCCGGAAAAACGATTACGGCAGCCCCCTTTCGCAGTCTTTGTATTACTGTCCTCATTGCAGTAACTGTTGAAGCATTTCGATCAATTGGAACGGCACCAAGTGCAGCAATCGCACGAGCAAAGGGACCGAAAGTGAAAAGACTGCTCCGAGCAAGACTCGAGAGCCGTCGGTCTATAGCAAGACCGAGCAAAAGTGGATCGAGATGACTCTGGTGGCTTGAGAGAACCACAAGGCCACCAGATTCTGGTAATCGCTCCAGCCTTCCAAGACGAAAACCGAATAGTGATACAGCAAAAGTACGAGAAAGAAACCACAACGTATCGTAGAGTAATCGACCCCACCATTCCTGATGACTCTCTGTCTTTTTTATCATTGTAGAGACTGAAGAATTCTTATCGACTATTGCCTCAACCTGTTTAAAAGCATTCATCCGTACTCTCTGGAATTCCAACCTGACTAAGATTCTAATTTGAGACTAGCCCACGATCGCAGGCAATTTCTAGAACCTGTTTCACGACGTTTTCGAGTGAAAGCCCATCCGTATTGATAATAATTGCATCCACTGCGGCTGCCATTGCCCCCACTGGACGATCCCTATCTCCTTGATCTCGCTCTATTTGACTAGACAAAATCTCATTCATCGTTTGGCTTTGATCACCAAGATCTACTCTTTCACGGTACCGTCTTGCCGCCCGTGCTGCTGGAGATGCATCAAGATAAATTTTTAATTCTGCATCAGGGAATACAATCGTACCTTGATCACGGCCTTCCGTAACAAGATTAAACTCTTTGGATAAGTTCCGCTGCATCTTTTTCATTTCTTCACGCACAGCAGGCGCATCTGCAACAAATCGCGTAGCCGTGGTCACGCGATCAATACGTATTTCTGCTGTAATATTCCTGCCATTTAAGAACACATTGCCATGAGCAGAATGAACATCGAGGCTTGCTGCCAACTCCGCCAGATCTTTTTCATTCTCAAGAGATATATCTTGCTCGAGTGCTGCGAAAGCAACTGATCTATACATTGCGCCAGTATCCATGTGGTACCAGCCCAACTCGTGGGCAAGTGCTCTTGCGGTAGAGCTTTTTCCTGCACCAGCAGGCCCATCAAGTGTGATGATTTTCACTGAAAATGATCTCCAGGTCGACTAACTCATAACGTCGGAGAAGGCATTCAATAGCTTTCTCGTCAATCACGAGACCAGCTTCGTTGGGTACTTGTGATTCATGCACTTCACCATTCCAACAAACATGAGTTATCTTTCGGCTAAAGTTGAGTCTCATCCTGGGCTCTTGTCCACATGATTCAAGCAAGCGGAGACGGAGACCTTCTTCCACCGAATCGTTGCTGAAGGTGGCGGCCGATAGTAGACGAACGTTTGGAGGTAGACTCAGCGGCATTTTAGGCGACTGAAGCGAACCTGTTGCAGCCCATGCAAACCCCGAGTTGACTGCGTGAGGCAAATCGATCCCAAGAGCAAATTGAAACGTCTGAGCATGAGTGCCACAGTCGGTCGTTAACACTGTATCGAGCGTGTGCGAACTACTCCGCACATGCCACGGATGACAACCAGTAAAGATCTGTAACCCGCTGGACCCAGTGGGCGACAACTGGTTTCTATCCTGACGAGCTAACGCGCTGCCGTTACGAACGACAGATAGAAGCCAAGGGGAAAAAATACGCTGGCGCTCAGTTTCTACACATTGTGTCTGAACAGTTCGGAAAAGATCACAGACGTCATTTTCATTCCATGCAAATCGACATGCAAAAAATCGACTCAAAGCGTCACTTGTAGAAGACACAAGCGAATGAAGTTCTTGTGAGGGCTCAATGTCTATTGAAACTGATACAGCGGCCCCGTCCAATATAAAATGTATTTTCTGCGAGAATCGAGCGAGCACAGAACCATTGTCGTGAATCAAAGTACCGTGGCTTTCAATACCATCTTCATAGTGATCAACTCTATCGGCTACCATCTTTGAGTACTGTGTGTCTGATGAATGAAATCCGGGCTCATCCCAACGAAGAGCAAGCTGTTGTGACAAACGATTCTGACCATCTTTTTGATCACGAATTGATACAATCCCCCCGGTTTGCTGATGCACCCTAACGAGCAGATTCTTGCTACTTAGTGTTAATGCGTCTTGAAGTTTTTGCCGTTTCGGCAGCCACTTTCCAAGAAAATATTTCCCCCATTGTTGAGTAGCACTCTCAGAGGTTTTTATCTCGCCTGGTTTTTCAAGTATTTCTTCGTTACTACAAAAAGAATGTAGAACATTTCGATATCTACCCTGATTATCTACTAGCTGACACGACTCGACAGAAATAACGTCCGACTGCGACATGGGACTGGTTTCGACTTTATCGTGATGAGCGATGCTGGAGACCTTCTCGCCCGGTGAAAGGCCAACACGAAATCCATCTTGTTCGAATGAAACTGGGAAAGAGAGGTCCGTAGTTTCGTCAAGCAATTTTTCTGCAGTACAGAATCGACCAAAAACATTCGTCCATGATGCGGCTCGACGAAGTAATTCAAACCACGGACTCGCGGTACCTGCATGGTGACAGAACATAATCAGAACCATATGGTCGTGGTCCATGGCATCGCTTAATGTCGAGCTTAGGGAGAGCACAGCTGCAGAACTGCGAGCGTCAAGCATTTTTGGCTCAAGTGCGTCAAGCTGATCTTTACTTTGATTTTTCCACTGGAATCGTGCGGCTCCGGCAGATGGCATCGGGAATCCATCAAAGCTTGACCACAACACTCCTCGATACCCAAGCCTCTGCAAAACTGGCAAAAAGATAGGCGCACGCGGCCCTGCATGACAGCCAAATATCTGCGGAAGAACACCGGTAGCCTTTTGCCATACAGCCATTCCCTCAGCTACTTCGCGATCCAGTTGTTCGGGTGACACCAGAGCAACTGGAAGATTTCCGGACATGCTGCCAAGCAAAGACAGAGAACCGTCGGCAACTCTTTTTTGTATTAATTTGGTAATGTTGGATAACGATTGATCAAGACAACTGACCGTTTTTGTATCTGCCAATAATGTTGCCGGAGTTGGAGACTGCAGTTCGCTCTGGAGCGTTGCAATGGTGCTTTCCGAAAAAAGGACCAGATCGAGGCACCAGCATTCCACTGGGTAAAAGTGATCTCGTGCAGCCTCGAGGCACTGGAACGCCTGTGTCATTTTTTCTTGGGCGAGTGCCGACTCATCGTTCCTCCAAGCTTTCGCTGCTTCAATAACAACTTCTGGAAAGCCGGTTTGATCCAAATGCGTATCAGACCGCATACGACTGGCTAACCGTTCAAATAGTAAAACGGTCAGACCGAGTGAACGAAAATCCTCAACAAAAGAGGACTGCCATTCGGATAATGTTTCAAGCCCTCTGCCGATTGGAGAATCAGTCATCATCTCGGCACAACATGCCTCAAGCAATTCTGTCAGGAATGACTCAGAGGCATCTTGGTGAAGAAAGCTTTGTCCTGCAATGAATGGTGGCGAAGCTCCGGTTGTGAATCTTTCGGAAAGTCCCTCTGGGACAATCCCTACTATTTTTCCTTCACGAGTCCACGGTAAGTCAACACTCGCCCAGCTAGGAAGCCCCTCAGATACACAAATAACAAAAGGGTGCCACGCAACTGTCCATGCATTGAGAATCGCTGAGGCATCATCGTTTTCGATCCATTCAGACAAATCTTCTAGCGAGTGACACGGAAGAAAGACCGCTACTTCTGGTCGAGAGTGTTGTTCAGAATCATTCATATCAAACTGCCAGTTCTCAAAAGACTGCTTTTCACTCGGCAAAAAGTGCACACGAAGCGCCGCTTTATCTTGTGTCAACGGAAAAGTGCAAAACAGAATGTAGTGTATTCCGAATAATACACTCTGTCCTGCTAGCCGTTTTGACACAATGTAACGGGTTTGTTTATCCAACGTTTGACACTAGAAAACACGAACTCATACAGTTCCTGTATGGTATCCTTGTGGAGTGTAAACTTTTAGTAGAAGTTGATTTGTTTCCCATTCGTATGGTGGGATCGTTTCCTTTCAAATTATTTGTAAACAAACGGGTGCGGCATGGCACGCTCGCGAAACGTCTGGGGTATTGATATCGGCAAGTGTGGGCTGAAGGCCTTGCGCTGTAGCCGTTCCTCAGATGGAGAAAACCTTGTAGCCGAGTCTTTCGATTACGTCGAATACCCCATGTTACTTACTCAGCCTGAAGCTGACCCTGGGGAACTTGTGCGAGATGCCGTAGAGGAATTTCTCAGTCGCAATGATCTCTCCGGAGATACGATCGCCGTTTCAGTTCCGGGACAGGCAGGGCTCAGCAAGTTCATTAAATTGCCTCCTGTTGAAGCAAGCAAGATTCCGGATATTGTCACCTATGAAGCCCGGCAACAAATACCATTTCCGCTTGAGCAGGTCATATGGAGTTGGCAAAGACTCGAAGGTGGTATCGAGGAAAGTGGCTTTGTTATTGATGCTGAAATTGCACTTTTTGCGATGAAGCGAGATCAGGTTGCAAAGGCACTCGAGCCGTTCAAGGAAGCCGATATCGAAGTCGACATCCTACAACTGAGCCCAGTCTCTCTAGCGAATGTCGTCATGTTTGATCAACTTCCCAAGGTGAGTGAAGTTGATCCGGAAGACCCCCCTCCATCAATTGTCTTAGCTTCATTAGGCGTAGATTCAACTGATCTTATCGTAACAAATGGGCTGAAAATCTGGCAGCGAACAATGCCTATTGGTGGCAGCAATTTCACCCGCGCACTTGTTCAGGGAATGCGAATGACATTCCCAAAAGCAGAGAACTTAAAGCGTAATGCCGCACGGGCTGACGATCCGAAAAAAGTTTTCCAGACTTTGAGGCCGGTGTTTAATGAATTTGCCAGCGAATTACAGCGTTCTCTGAATTATTTTACTGGACAAGATCGTACTGCGAAAATTGGTCAGGTCTTGCTTGTAGGCAACGCTGCAAAACTTCGTGGTCTCAGCGACTTTCTTGCAAAACAACTCCAGCTTGAAGTGCACCGTTTGCGAGAATTCAAGCGGCTTGAGGGAGATCTCATTCTGAAGACTCCTGCCTACCGCGAAAACCAACTGGCCTTTGCGACGGTGTATGGATTAGCGATGCAAGGGTTGGGTGTTGCGAGCATACGAACCAACCTCTTGCCAAGCGATGTCACTCGGGACCGATTAATACAGGCCAAGAAGCCTTGGGCAGTTGCTGCCATGCTAGGCCTTTTGGTTGCCGCACTCATTAATTTTCTAGGTATATATGTTGCATGGAGCAGCTACTCTGAAAGTCTTTTCGCAGATGCCTTTACACAAATTGACTCCGTGGTTGCAAAGTCATCGCAAATTCAAAGCAGTCTTCAGCAGGCCCAATCTGAGCAGCTCGAGATTCTGGATACACAGCAGCGATTAATTCAAATCGGCGATCGTCGTTTTCAAACTCTTGAATTAATTCGCACCATTGAGTCCATGATTCCACGCGATGAACCGGACAAGACAGATGAAGTGCTTCGAGATGAAATAAAGGAAGCCGAGGCCGCACGTGCTGAAGAAGAAGCTCGTGCAACTCAAACGATCTCTGCAGTAACACCAACTATTCCGATTTCAATTAATTACGATGAGATCCATGTCGACTCTTTGGACTGCCAGTATTTCGAAGACCTCTCTACTTGGTTTGAGCCAATTGAAGAAGACTGGAGAAGCACAATCGCTGCAGCAGAGCTTGGAAGTTTTGATAAAGAAGAGTCTTCTGAAGCTGAGCCATCTGAGGCCGATTCTGCCGAAGAATTGACGTCTGAACCAAGTGTTGACGGTAACGAGAGCATGGATGCCATTGCAGATGAATTCGACGAGGAGAATGAGCCAGAAAGTCCTTCAGGCACCGGTTGGGTCATCCAAATTGTTGGACATCATTTCCACAACGAGGATTATCACGCACCATTTGAGGGCAGAACCTATCTGCGGACGACATTGATCGAATCTCTTTTAGGTGAAAGAGGAAAGATCGTAACGGTATCTGCTGGCCCAATGACTGGAGAAAAAGTTTTGCCAAAGGAAATTGGTATCGGCTTTCCAGCCATCATCGAATCCAACCCAATTGAGGACTTCTGGGTATCAACAGCTGTTGACAGTATCAATGATGGCGGCATGGGCATGGGACCAAGCCGACGCCCAACAAGAGGATTCGGTGGAGAATTGTCAGAAGATGGAATCGAGTTAAAAAAATATCGTTTTGTAATCCAATTCATATGGAAACCGAAAACACCTGGATCTATTGAATTGGTTGCTGAAAGTGGAAGTGGCGATTATTAATAGTAAATTCGTGTGGTGATAAGTAAGTCACACGAATAGAGCCTCCCGTGAAATTGGAAAGACTATGGTTGAAATTCCAAACGATATCAAAGGCTATCTAAAGCAATTACAGAAGTATCACTTTTGGCTATTAGCGCTTCTTATGCCGCTAGTACTTGTTCCTCTCGCATTTACTGCCGACGCAAAACTTCTTAATGATATAAACACTCGCTCATCTGCCTTAAAGGCAAAAGTTGATTCAATTGACTCTGTTGCGCGTAAGAACGTAGAGGGTCTCGAGGAGTTTGGACATCCACAATCAGATTGGGCAGAGGTGATCACTCGTTCGAATAATACTTTGCGCGAACAAATCCTTGCTGAGTGGACATATCTTTGGGATCAACAAAAAGCTATTAGAACGTGGCCTGCCCCTGCTGACATTGGGGCTGATTTCTTGAGGGCAATTAGTCGTCTGAAGCCTGATCAAGACCTGCCTGCTCGTTTTAGGGACCGCTATCTCCAGAGAGTTCGTCGTGTTGTCCAAAAGCTACCCGGTCGAATTGATGCAATAGAATTAATGGAAGCACTGGGAGGGGAGAGCGGATTCGGAGGGGGTGAATTTGGAATGCCTCCAGTCACGGCTATCACCGATGAGGACACAGACCACAGAGTTATTTGGAATGCGACAGACCAAAATGAACTGTTTCAGGCTTTTTACTGGACATCGACACCGTCTACAAAGCAAGTTCTTCTCGCGCAAGAAGAACTCTGGGCTTATGAAATTCTTTGCGATGCAGTCGCAAAGGCAAACAATGAATCGACTGGCTCCCACAATGCAACAATTCCTTATATCAGCCAATTGGCAGTCGGATATCGCGCTGCAGAAGAAGATCCTGGTGGACGCAACGGAGGGCGTTTAAAAACAAAATCGGCTGGCGTTGATGACTTCATGGAAATGGAAATGGAAATGGGAATGGATGGCGAGACGATGGGCAAGCCGGCGAACCCCCGATTTGCTAACATTGGCGGGGGCGACATGCAGGAGGAGATGTATGATGAATTTACAGGAATGCCAATTGAATCAGCTTCAGAGGGTAGTGACGAAGCCCTGCTGAACTGGATTTATGTAGATTCCGAGGGAACGCCTTTAGAGAGTGAACTCGTTGCAGAATCACCAGACACAAAATTTGTTCATTACATACCATTTTGCTTGAAGTGCCGAGTAGACCAAAGAAAACTTGATCTTCTACTTCGATCCTTCGCGACCATGCCGGTGCCAATTGATGTCCGACAAGTCAGGGTGAATCCTGGCAGTGCTGATTCCATGTATGGTGAGGAAGGCATGTATGGTGGTGGTGAGATGATGAGCGGAATGGGCTCAGATGAGATGTCTGCAGATGGTGTTCGGCGTTATGATTTGAATGTCGAACTGAGGGGAGCGATTGCACTTGCCCAGAAACCTGACGCGACAGTCTTGGGTCTAAATACTGAATCACAAGAATGAGTAAGGAGGATTTCTTTTATGGGACTTCCAAAAATAAAGTTCACACCTGAAGCAATCTTTGGCTTTGTTGCAAGTCATGGTGAAAAAATACTTGTTGCAATTGTAGTGCTATGCAGTTTGCCGCTTGCTTGGGGTGGCATCAATGCTTTGAGGTTAAAGACTCGGTCGTCAAAAGAAGACCCTGCTCAGATCATGCGTCTGGTCGAGAATGCAAACAACTTATTAAATCGACCACTTCCAACTGATCAACAAACAGAGCTCAATAAAAGCCTTGGTTCTGCAAGCATTGAGCCAAGCGCTTCGCTCGAAGTATGGAATCCTACCGAGATAAGTAGGCTATCCGTCGATGCGGGATTGAATCGTCCATTACTTGGTGACATACAACGACGACAGGTTCCTGTGATCTTTCCACTTGAGCAGTTAGTTGCTAACGCTGGAGTAGTTGCTATTGCTAATCAAGATGACCTACTTATGGGCGAAGACCCATCTTTTGCCGGAGGTTTTTCTGGTATGGAAATGATGGAAGACTCAATGGGCATGCAACCCACCGTCATGTCGCCACCAGCAAAAAAAATGCCGTACGTTCTTTTGACTGGTCTTATCCCCTTTCGTAAACAACTTGACGAATACATTGCGCTTTATGCGAGGGCAAGCTATCAAAGCCCAGAACGCGACTTACCTATTTGGCATGACTATGCCGTTGAGCGCTTGGAGATTCGTTCCGACGGCGGCGGTGAGTGGAAGATAATTGATATCACTCGTCTATACGAAGACTGGAAAGACAACTGGGCCGGTAAGGCGACTGACTTAATTCCTCAGCAGTTTTTACTGCCCTCAACCCAAAATCTCTTTGATCCTGCGGAAGTGCCAATCGGCTACTGGGGCCCTCTCCCAGCACTTGCTGCCAAACCTACGCTCAATGGTGTAGATATGTCCGGCGGGGACTTGGGCATGGGGGGGCCTGACTCAGGTTCATCATGGGGCCTACTGTCGATCCACCCTTGGGCAAAAAATGAGATAAAAGAGTTGCTTGCAGAACAAAAACAGTTGGCACTTGAACAGCAAGAAAGTGTGGGCTTGGGAGGTGAAATGGGTGGTGGGATGGACTTTGGTGGTGAATTTGGTGGTGGGATGACTGGGACAACCACAGGCACCTTCAGCCCATTCCGAGACACCGAGATGGGAATGGACGAAGGAGGCATGGAAGAACAATATGATGACAACATGATGATGGGCTATGGACCAGACGGCGAAGGCATGATGCTTGATCAGGACTATTGCCTCTTTCGATTCATAGATACAAGTGTCGAACCTGGTCGACTTTACCGATACCGAGTAACTCTTCGTGCATGGAATCCAAACTGGAATCTTCCAAAAAAGTTTCTTGAAAGCCCTGAATTGGCCGATGATCAATTTTTGCAATCGGCTACCTCCGACCCATTCCCCAGTTTGGACGCTATGCCTGTTCACGTGCCGGCAGACAACCTGCTCCTTGCACGACTCTTATTACGGGACGAAAAGAAAACATATGGGCTAGGCGTCAGTGATCAGGAGCTCCTTGTTCTTGATAGCAACGAAGATTCAGGAAACTTCGAACTGCATTCGATTGAAAGCAAGCCCGGGGAGATCGTAGGAAGCAGGAAAGGCGAACGAAAGATTAAGCAACTTAATAACCAAAGACTCTCTGTTCCGCCGCATAATGTTGACAGTAATCAAACGCTTTTGGCAGTAGTTGGGCAACAGACAATCGATGGAAAAAAACGTCCCGGCCGAGGATTCATACCACCAGAACCTTTGGAAATCTTAATTGCTGATTCTGCTGGAACTCTTGAAATCATTTCGGCTGACGCGTGTGAAGAAACTGTTCGAGAATATCTACCCACTCTTCCTGGATTCCAACCACCACAAGCAGTTGATCCAAACATGATGGAAGAGATGGAAATGGAAATGATGAGTTTCTAAAGAATGCCGCCTCTCACACGAACCGCCTAAAAATCCCAATAATGAGATTAGCTCGAATGTTTATGAAAAAATATTTTTCCAAGAACAGTTTTTTTTTCATGCAGTCCGTTGGACTTTTCCTGTTCGCCTTGGCTACCAATTTCAGTTTTGTTTTGGCACAGAACGAGCCGCGGTACAATCGTATAGCATCTCTTGAAGCTTCGAATGAAATGAAGGCTTATCAAAAAGACCTTCGGTCTGGTGCACCGTTTGTGGAAAAACATCAGCGACTTCTATTAGACGAAGGCCTTCCGCAACTATTTATTGATGGCAATCGGCTTGACCGAGCACAGGTACGTCAACGTCTTGAAAAAATCTTTTTTGAGTCGATTGCCGATTCCACTGCATACAAAAAAGCAACAGACACGGCCGTCAAACAACTGGCCGAACTGGCTCGGAGTGAACAAATTTCTATCAACGGAAGCATCAATGCCGCCTTGTTTCTTGGAGAACTCAAGGACAAGCAGGGCCAACTACTCACTTCAGCAACCCAACCACTTTCTGAGATCGTGTCTGATGATTCCGTTACACCGGCTGTACGGATAGCCGGCTTGGCGGGGCTTGGCAAGAGAATTCAAGCGTTGAAAGCATCGGGTGGTGATAGCAACCAGGTGGAAATGGCCCGCATGGTACCCACACTGAATAAAATCATGGCACTTTCGGTCGAATCTGTGCCGCCGATCGGCCGAGACTGGATGCAAGGGCAGGCACTTGGATTTTCTAGGGACGTGCTTACCGTTTTGGGAGATTCGTCCCAAGAACTCGAAGGCGTGGTAAAGAGTGCATTAACAATTCTAAAAAACTCAAAACGCTCGATTGATCTTCGAATCCGAAGTGTCGTCTTCCTGTCTTATTCAGCTAATGCTGGCATAACTTTGCCAACAAATGAAATCCTGATAGCTGCAAATGAACTCGTAAAAGAATCACTCCGAGATGCTTATGGCATAATTCAGGACAAGAAATTCGAGGGAGAAATCACCGGACTGAGTGATATAGGCATGGGTGGCGGGGGAGAGATGATGGACTATGACGCCATGGGCATGCCCGTCGATAAAGAAAAGAATTATCTTCCAATCACCTACTTCGTACGATCCAGTTGGCGCCTTGTAACTCTTGCTGACTCAGTGACTCGTCTTGCCAAACAACTCAACAACAATAAAGAACAATATGAAGAAAGTGCGAAACGTATTCGCTCGTATGGAGTCAAGCTCTACGAAGAACCAAAAGATGCATCACTTACAAGCGCCATTGAAGCGTTTGACCCACAATCAATTGTGCCTGAGGCAGATGAGCCCGAATCGAAAGACCCTGACAAAGAAACTACTCCTAAGAAATTCTCACCCTTCAAACTAAAGTGAGAAATTCCTCAGCTACTTCTTAATCAATTCACGAACAGACATGCCCGATGGAATCATTGGCAATACCTGTTCCTGATATGGCACTTGAACATCCAGAAGTGCAGGCCCGTCAGAATCTAGCAACCGTGTTAAAGCAGATTCGAGATCTTTCTTCTCAGAGATCGTTTCGGCCTGCCATCCAAACCCCTGTGCGATGGCTACAAAATCTGGATAACGGGCATCCGGTGAAATTCCGTCACCCTGCCCGGAAGCCTCAGGATTTCCGACTGGCCCAAGGTATGTGTGTGCACGGTTCCCCTTAAAGAAGCGGTCTTCCCACTGCACGACCATACCTAAATGCTGGTTATTCAACAGGAGAACCTTAACGGGAATATTTTCGCATGTGCAGGTTGCGAATTCTTGAATGTTCATCAAGATGCTACCGTCTCCGTCAATATCAATGACAATATCATCCGGGCAACCTACTTTTGCACCCATGGCGGCAGGTAATCCAAAGCCCATTGTTCCGAGGCCGCTTGAAGAGAGCCACGTTCTCGGCCGCCTAAACTTGTAAAACTGGGCTGCCCACATCTGATGCTGGCCAACTCCAACAGCCACAACTGTATTTCGCTCAGCCGTCAAACGAGATAATTCGGCAATGGCCTCTTGAGCAAGAATTCCTGGGTATGACTCGTCAAATGCGAAAGGATCCTCTTCCTTCCAGCCTGCTATCTTCGCGTGCCACTCATCCAAGCCCTCTTCTGGTGGCTCTACAACATCATTCAGTTGAGATAAGGCTTCGTTCACATCAGCTACGATTGGTATGTGGACTAACTTGTTCTTATTTATTTCAGATGGATCGATATCGATATGCACAATAAATCCATGCTGAGCAAATTCTGCTACTTTGCCTGTGACACGATCATCAAATCGAACACCAACCGCGATAAGCAAATCCGCCTCGTCAACTGCATAATTTGCGTAAACACTGCCATGCATTCCCAGCATGTCAAGCGACCTCTGGTTATCACCAGGAAAAGCACCAAGCCCCATCAGTGTCATTGTGACTGGTATTCCCGTCTTCTCAACGAGTGTTCGCAGGTTTTCAGAAGCATCCCCCGCAATGACTCCACCACCTGCATAAATCACAGGTCTTCTTGACCGTCGGATCGCAGCTGCAACCTGAGCAATCTGCTCAGAGTGGGCACGACGAACTTCAGGGTGATAGCCAGGCAAATTCATTTCGACTTCATAATCCGGATGTATATGAGTCAATTGAATATCTTTCGGCAGATCAACGAGAACAGGGCCCGGCCTTCCGGTCGTTGCTATGAAGAATGCTTCCTTCATCACACGCGGAATGTCCTCTGCATTGGTCACAAGATAATGATGTTTGGTAATTCCTCGACACACTTCAACTATTGGTGTTTCCTGGAATGCGTCCGTACCAATAACACTCGTACCAACCTGCCCAGTGATGGCCACTAATGGAATGCTATCGAGTTTTGCATCAGCAATCGCCGTTACAAGATTGAGCGCACCTGGACCACTCGTTGCCATACAGACTCCAGGCTTTCCAGTTGTGCGGGCGTATCCCTGTGCTGCAAAACCACCGCCTTGCTCATGACGCGGTAGAATAGTTCGCAGTTTATCACCAAACCGAGTAAGTGATTGATGCAAGGGCATACTTGCACCACCCGGATATGCAAACACTACCTCCACACCATTGCGGACAAGTGATTCAATGACTGCATCGGCCCCACTGATAAGAGATTCGTTTCGTGTCTGATCAGGTGCCGTTGCCATCGCCATCGTCCTCTCTTGTTGTCTTTGAAGCAGATATACGTATTTTGCTCGAGTTTACCCCAAGGCCACTCCACAAATACTTGCCCATATTGGGAGAACGCCAGACTCGGTAAACTTCGTACAATTCAACGATACACGAAAAGAAGCCTCAGGTCAGCTATTAAGGCACTATATTAGGCACTATTTCTTGAGATCATCCCCTACAATACGACTGTGTTAGCTGCTCAGAATGACCGTGAAAATGCATTGTCACCCGTAACTTCGGGGCAACTGCAACAACTTGCCGATGGACTGCGCGAGCATGGTGGCTTTGTCGAGGTTCTTACCAGTCTTCAGCAGGGTCATGGTGGGACAATTGGCGGAACCTGGGGGGCGGCAAGCAGTCTGGCTGTCGCTGGCATTGCATCAGCGAGAGCCAAAGAGCGGCAAGGCCTCGTTGTTGTTGTCGTTCCGCATGCAGTAGATGCGGATATGTTTGCTGATGACCTCACACTTTTCACCTCTTTGGCCATTGACGTTCTACCGGCCATCGAATCAATCGGTGACCCATCCACTGGCCACGAAACTCAGGTGAATGATCCAGCAGAAGCACAACGATTGGCTACCGTCAAACATCTAGTGGACTACTCGGATGAAAGCCCACGGATTTTAGTTACGTCTATGCAGGCTGTACTAACTCCACTTGCTGACCCGCGTCAAATTGAGGAGAGCACACGACACCTCACTCTTGGAGCCAAGGTTGATCCTCAAGAATTAGCTGAATGGCTTTCGGCCAGAGGATGGCAACAGGTCGACACACTTGATTCTCCCGGCAGTTTTGCTCGTCGGGGTGGCATTATTGATCTTTTTGCCTCTGACTGGGAGCGTCCTGTTCGACTTGAACTCAATGATGATGAAATTGATTCACTTCGGACATTCGATACCGTGAGTCAACGAAGTGTTCGAACGCTGGATACCATCGACCTGACCGCTCTGCAATCATTAAACAAAAGTAATCGACGAGCATGGCTCACTGATATTGTACCTCCTAGCACCTGGTGGAGCCTTGTTGAACCACAGGAACTCTCCGATGAAGGAAAACGACTAGCTACTATCCTTCCAGAGGAACGAGTGCTTCGGTCAGAAGAATTCTTCACTCGTGTATATCGCTTCCCATCCGTGATTTTATCTGCAATTGCTCCTACAAGTCTTGAGGCAACTTCCCATTTAGCTGTTGAAAGCGTCGAACGCTTCACTGGCCAGCTTGATCGAGTCTGTCATGAACTCGATACGGTAGGAAAAGACCAAGATGTTTGGATTGCCGCGCCCACTGTGGCTGAAGAACAACGGCTGAACGAACTTTTATCCCCATCAGCTCCAGCTCGGGCTGGACGCCTCCACTTCTTACAAGGGAGGCTCTCTGCCGGGTTTCGTCTCATTCCAGAAAAACTGGTGCTGATCTCTGCAGCTGAACTCTTCCACCGACAAGATTCCCCACGAAATAGATTGCCGAAACATCGTCTCACTCGAACCATCGACACGTTCCTCGACCTTAACGAAGGGGATTTTGTTGTTCATGTCGCGCATGGAATAGCTCGCTATAAAGGCTTGAAGCTCCTTGAAAAACATGGCCGGACGGAGGAATTCCTTGAGCTTGAGTTTGCAGAATCAACTCGAGTGTATGTGCCAGCCTCATCTATTGAATTGGTACAAAAATATGTTGGTGGTGGCAAAACTGGCCCCAAACTTGCAAAGATCGGCGGGACTCTCTGGACACGCCAAAAGTTAGCTGTTGAAAAAGCAGTTGCCGACATGGCGGCTGACATGCTCGAGATTCAAGCAGTACGGGCGAAGCAACCTGGTCGAGCATTTCCACCTGACACACCTTGGCAAAAGGCGTTTGAACAATCATTTCAGTTCGACCCCACTCCAGATCAAGCAACAGCAATAGAGACAATTCGAGGCGACCTCGAACAGTTCAAGCCGATGGATAGACTCCTCTGCGGTGATGTTGGATTTGGAAAAACTGAACTTGCTATGCGGGCAGCATTTAAGGTTGCCGAAGCTGGTAACCAGGTAGCTGTCTTGGTGCCGACTACGATCTTAGCTGAACAACACCGTCGCACCTTCACTGAGCGATTTGCAGAATATCCGTTTACCATTCGTGGTCTTTCACGACTCACAGCATCTCGTGAAGAACGCGAGACACTCGAAGGAATCGCACGAGGAACTGTTGACATAGTTGTTGGAACACACAGGCTTGCGCAGGCCGATATTCATTTTGACAATCTAGGGCTTCTCGTTGTTGACGAAGAACAACGATTTGGTGTTGACGTGAAAGAGAGGCTCAAGGCAATGCGTGCCAGTGTTGATGTTCTTACCATGACAGCCACACCGATTCCTCGAACACTTCACATGGCAATGTTGGGTATTCGAGACATTTCTAACCTGACAACACCACCAGCCAATCGGCTTGCAGTCGAAACGCGGGCGTGCCGATGTGATGAAACTCTTTTACGCCATGCCA
>Ga0315315_10000336_pt1 | contig 38228 bp, 35 predicted proteins | sample M140m3416metaG_FD_203699 | JGI IMG/M metagenome (GOLD analysis project Ga0315315, IMG submission 203699) | Ammonia-oxidizing marine archaeal communities from Monterey Bay, California, United States - M1 40m 3416 | ecosystem: Environmental > Aquatic > Marine > Intertidal zone | place: USA...
CAACTACCAGTTTGATATTTTTAATTTTTTTATTATGCTCAAGGAAACTGGCGATTCTTTCAGTACCATTTTTAAGACTTTTAGATGTGAGATGGCATTCTCCTCCATAATTCTGAACTATCTCTTGTATTTTTTTGTCATCAGCACATACAAATGTTTTATTAATTTTTGTAGACATTTTTGTTCTTTTTAAAACGTGTACAATTATTGGAAGCCCTTCTAAAGATACTAAAGGTTTATTTGGTAATCGTTGTGAGTTCAATCTTGCTGGAATCAGTCCTAAAATCATTTAATAAAGATAAGTTATATTTACTATAAACTTTTAGTACCAATAAAAAGGTTAAAGTCAATAAATTATAATAACTAATAAAGTAAAATAAAATTTAAATAGTTTTATTTTTTTTATTCAAACTAAATAGCAATAAACCAATTGGAAAATAGAAGATAATACTCAACCAGTTATTAAAAAAATTTCCAGTAGGAATAAAAGGCCATAAAGTAATACTTATTGTTGATAAAATACAAATTTCAAATCCAGTAAAATAATTTTTATTATTTAAACTTAGCAAAAAATGTCTACTTATATTGTAAATAAACATTATTAAAGCTATCATTATAAATAAAAAACCAATAATTCCTGTTTCAGACAAAATCTGTATATAAGTATTATGAGGATGGGTGGTACAGCTAGCTTCATCTATTTTATACTTTTCAACATTACAATAATTTCTAAAATTTTTTACTCCTACCCCTAATACCATGTTGTCCCTAAACATTTTGTAAGCTGAAATATAATGATTCTGATGTTGTTGTGAAAATATTTTTACTCCATCATCTCCTTTGATATTCATTTGAGTAATAGTTTGATCAATTATTCTTTTTTTTGCATTATCATTTACCAGTGATACTACTGAAACTAATACAATAGCAATTGCCATAATTACTATTCTATAAATTTTATAATCTTTTATTAATAAAATTACAAAAATTGAACTTAAATTTAAGTAGAAAAAAGCTACTCTTTCACCACTTACAAAAATAAGACTTTCAAGCAAAACAAACAGTAATCCCAAAAAATAAAAATAATTTCTATCTTTGTTAAAATTATATAAATAAATTGCTAATCCAAAAAAAATTCCATAAAGTCTGCTTAAATAACTCCCTAAAATTAATTCTGCTCCAAACAAACTACTTGGTCTATTCGTGCCAGCATCTATTTTAAAGCCAAATATATTTTCACCAATAAAATATTGGTAGTAAGAGTCTAAAATTAAAAAAACAAAACAAACAACAAAACAATAAAATAGATATTTTAAGAAAAATTCTTTTTTATTAAGTATATACCAAACAGCAATACTAAATATACCGAACCTGAAATAAAAAAATGAGATTTTTAAAGAGTCTAAGTTAAAATTATTAATTAAACTATTTAAAACTAAATAAATATAAAATGAGATAAATATATAAAAAAAAATATTTTTATAATAAGAGTAAAGTTTATTCTTAAATGTATTTATCAAAAATAAAATTGCTATAATTGAAATAGCTAAATCTGATAAAAATGGGCCAGAAATTAATAATGCTGGCAATAGAGAAATTAATATACCTGGAAAAATAACAAAAATATTTTCATAGTTAAAATAATTTTTAATCATAAATCTTAATCAGTAATATTCTTTTGCAATATTAATATCAATTAATTTACTATATTTTATAAGAGCTTGTGATAATCATAATTTTCTAATGCAAAATAAAAAAAAAAATATAGTAATTTACGGTGCTGGTATTACCGGAAAAAAAATTTTTAATCATCTTAAAAAATTAAAAAAATACAAAATATTAGCATTTATTGATGATTCTTTGAGACTTGAAGGGACTGAATTATTTAAAATTCCTATTAAGAACTTTGATAACTCTATTAATTTTTTAAAAAAAAACAAAATAGAGGAGATATATCTAGCAATACCCAGTTTAAAAGATGATGAAAAAAGAATAATTATACAAAAAATTTATAAAATTAATAAGTCCATCTTAATAAAAAGTACTGGTAAAATTAATGAAATATTAATTGAAAATCAAAACTTTAATTTATTCAAAAATATAAATTATGATAATTTTTTTAGTAATAAAAATTTTTTTAATACTCATTCGCTTAGAAATAAAAATATTTATAAAAAAACTGTATTAATAACAGGTGCAGGAGGTTCAATTGGTTCTGAACTAAGCAAACAAGTCTTAAACTTGCAACCAAATAAATTAATTCTTCTTGACTCATCTGAGTCCTCATTGTTTCAAATTCAGCAAGAATTATTTAAAAACTCGACAAAAAAATCAAAAATTATAGCTAGCTTAATTTCAATATGTGAAAAAAATCAATTAGATAATTTATTTAAAACTCACAATATTGATACCATTTATCATGCAGCTGCTTATAAACATGTCGGATTAGTTGAAAATAATATTTATTCTTCAATAAAAAATAATATTTTAGGTACTTTTAATTTATGTGATTTAACAAATAAATATAAGGTAAAAAAATTTGTTTTAATTTCTTCAGATAAAGCTGTTGAACCAAATAATGTTATGGGTCTAACAAAAAAAATTTCTGAATTAATATGTCAAGAATTTTCAGAGAGAAGAAAATCTAAATTTGCAACAGTAAGATTTGGAAATGTCATTGGATCGTCTGGATCAGTCATTCCAATATTTCAAAAACAGATTCAATCTGGAGGTCCTATAACCTTGACGCACAAAAAAGTTGAAAGATATTTTATGTCTATATCTGAAGCTGTAAGTTTAGTCATAGAAGCAGGTAAAATGGATAATAAAGGAAAAATTTATGTTCTAGATATGGGTAGACCAATTAAAATTTTAAATTTAGCCAAAAAAATGTGTAATTTTTTCGGCTACAAATTAGTAGAGCAAAAAAAAACTAATTTTAAAAATGAAATATTACTTAAAATAATTGGATTAGGTAATGGAGAAAAAATTAAAGAGAAATTACTTGAAAAAAATGAAAGCTTTGAAAAATCATCTCATCCATTAATATTTAGAGTTTCAAATAAGTTTAATAGAAAAGTCAAAATTATTGACGTATGTAATAAAATTTTAGAGGAATGTGAAAAAAACAATATTAGTAATTTACAAAAAATTTTAAAAAAGAGTCCTTTTTATTATAAAAATAAAATCAGAAGTATTTGAGAAAGTTATTCTCCTCCAGATATATTAATTATCTGATTAGTTATTAATTTTTTCTCTTCATTAAAAAAATCTTTAATGTAGATTGCAACTTCTTTAGGAGAGGCCATTCTTTTGGTAGGTATTAATTTAACTCTTTCTTCTAAATTTTTTGACTTGTCCTTGTATATCAATTTTGTATTTGTTAGACCAATTTGCAACGTATTTACAAGTATGTTTTGACTGTTTATTTTTCTAAATTGATTTGGAAAATATTCATTCATAAATTTTGACACAGAGTAAACAAATGTATTTATGCCGCCACCAAATTTAGTGCCTATACTAGATGTTAAAAGAATTCGTCCGTAATTATCCTTTATCATTTTTTCAATTGAATTTCTTAAAAAAATTATATTTGATAAATAATTCACATTTATATGATCATAAAAATCTTTTATTGTAAAATTATAAATAGATGAAGGATTTTGATAACCTGTTAAACTTAAAAAATTAGATACAGAAGTTAATTTTTTATTTTTCCTAATGAATTTTTCAAATTTGTTTATATCTTTTAAATTAAATTTTATTAAAGATAAATTTGAATCTTTAATTTTAGATAACTTTTTTTTATTTGTGTGATAATGTCCAATAACTACATATCCATCGTCAAGAAAATTTTTTACTACCTCATAACCAATATCTGAGCTTGCACCTAAAATAAATATTTTTTTATTATTTATATATTTCTTTGAATTTTTTTGCATGATCTTGTCCAATTAAACTTCCTTTAACATCACAAACGTTGCAAGGACTAAAATTTCTTTTTGCATTATACAAATTTTTTCTAGAATTTTCTGCATTTTGAGATACCCATATTTCATATATTGAACTAGAATTAAGATTTCCTAGGATATTTTTTTTTCCCCAATCATGTGAACACATTAGTACATCACCATTATAATCAATAAAAAAAGAGTAAGCAGGATAAAAACAAGGTTCTTTTAAAGCAGTTTTTAATGAACTTATTTTATGTTCAGCATTATCCATTAAACCAGATCTATTACTAATAGTAATCCCAAAATCCTCTTCTGGTGGCAAATATCGATTTCTTATAACATATTGTTTTTCATTTAATCTGGCTTCCAAAACTAATTTTTTAAATTTTTCTTCATCCTCAGGACCATCATAGACACTAATTAAAATAGTAGATAATCCTGAATTAAATAATTTAATTAATCTTTTTAAATTTAAAGCGTCACCATTAGTTATTAATTCAATCTTTGCGTTTGGTAAATATTCCCTTGTCCTTGCAATATTTTCATAACAATTTTTATTTAACAAAGGTTCATTAAAGCCAGAATATACTACAATTCCTCTATACTCATTTTCTTTTAATTCTTTACAAATTTTTTCATGTAATTCTTTTTTTATAAACTCTGTGTTATCAAATTTTTCAATCCATTCAGGGTTACTTCTGGGACAAAAGGAACACTTTCTATTACATACACCAGAATCGCTTATTTCAATAACTGATGGCATAGGAATATTTGTATTTTTAAAGTATTGTAAACTTTTTTTAACAATATCTGATTTTCGATTTATATTTTTATCAAAATAAACTATTTTTTTATTACTTTTCATTAATTCTTTTTTTCTCTGGTTTTCGTAGCGAAAATTATTAACAGATATAAAATAACACTTGTAATAATGTATAAGACTTTAGTTTGATAATTGAAGTAAATAAATAGTAAAGAACTCATAAAAAAGAACTTGAAAAGTATTATGGTCTTAAAATATCCAATTTTGTTAAGCAGTCTATGATGCAAATGATTTTTATCAGGTAAAAAGGGACTTTTTTTAGCAATTATTCTTCTAATAAAAAGCCTCAAAAGATCCAAAGAAGGTAATAGTGCCATGATAATTAGATCTAAAAAATCTATATGGTTTGTTTTATAATGGACCAATATAATCACTGCTGTCAAGAAAGAAAGTGAGTAAACTCCAGAGTCTCCCAAAAATGATTTTTCTTTAATATTAAAAAAGAAGAAAGTTAATGTGAATATAATCAAAGTTAGATTTATTTGCTTAATAATTAAAATATCCAAATTATATGTAGCTAACAATATATTTATGAAGAATATATAAGACACGCACAACCCATTAATTCCATCTAACATATTAGTTGAAAATTGAAAAAATAATAAACAAAATATTGTGAACATTATAGAATGCAAAGTATTTAATTTAAAATTAAAATCAAAATTTTCAAAAAAAAAATAATTAATATAAAAATTTTCAATTGTAATATTTGAATAGAAAGATGAAGTGTTAATAAAGAATATAAAAACTAAAATAGATATAAAAACTCTTATTTTGTAATTTAAATCTAAATAATCGTCCAATAATCCCACTAATAAAATTGAATTAAAACAAATCAAAATTGTTGTTAAAAAATAAGTAAATTCGTTGTTTCTATATAATAATACAATGACTAAAATATTAAATAATAATCCTAAAGATACACCTCCAGATAAGGGAACAGGAAATTTATGAATTTTCCTAACTTCTGGTTTGTCATATATTTTAAGTTTTTTTGAAAATAGATTTCCTATTAGGATTGAGAAAATTGTAAAAGGGACTAAATAAAAAACAAAATTATCCATAATTTTTATTTTTTTTGATAATTTTTTTTTCTAAAAAAATTTTCATATTTCTATTAAAATTTACTAGCTTTGAATTTTTAAATAAATCATAAGCATGTATTAATAAAGTAGCCCTTGTATCTTCTTCAAATATTTCAAGATTGCCATGAAGATTTGTAAAACCATTAAATATAAAAATTGACTTTGGTTTAAGAATAATTTTTTCAAAATTAATTTTTTTTCTAAACCATGTATATTTTGTAAGATAAGATAAAATTTTATTTTGATAAAATAACTTTTGAAAAACATTTTTAAAAATGTTCTTAGTTTCAGCTCTCAGTTTGGGTGACATCATCAGATGTCCATTTTCAGATCCTTCTCTATTAGGAATATATATGGGAACTAATATTGTTAATAAGTGAGAATCAAAATGAAAAGCCCTGCTTTCCTGCTTAATTCTACTTTTTTTTAAAACTCTTAAAACTTTGTAGGTTTCGGAATTATTTTCATCAATTTTTACAAAATTAAATTGTTTTATAACTGTTTCAATTTTTTGATTAATAGTTAAATTTTTTTTAAAAAAAAAATCTATATCGGAATTGGTACTTGATGTTAAAAAAAACGATTTATTATTGTTTTCTCTAATTTTTTGATCAACAAATTTTTTAATATGCTCAAATTGATCATCGGAAAAGAAGTTCTCAATTTCAATATACCCTGATTTTAAATACTTTTCTCTATTAATATATATACTCATAATCGAATTCTAAATATTACTTAACTTTATATAAAAATTTTTTAGCTCTGAATCAATAATTTTGCTTGAAAATTGATTTTTTACTCTTTGTATAGACTTATTAGACATTTTTGATCTTAAATTTTTATTTACAATTAATTTTTTTAATTTTCTATTCAAGTCATTAACATCCTTAGGCTTAAAAAAAAAACCAGTTTTATTATTTATAATTGTATCCTTGAGTCCATAAATATTACTTACTACTGATGGTGTGCCACATCCTGCAGCCTCTACTACTACTTGCGCAAAACCCTCTCTATAACTTGGTATACATAAAATATCAGATAATCTCATGAAATGATTGGGGCTCTTTGTGTATTTAAAATAATAAAAATTTTTTTTAAATTTATTTTCTATATTAGCTTTAATATCTGATACTTTTATACCATCCTCAGATCCTACAAAAATCAAAGATAAGTGTTCATGTTTTTTTTTTAAAGTATTAAAAGCTTTAATAAGATCCATTATGCCCTTTTCTGGATTTAATCTACCTAAATATAAAATTACTAAATCGTTTTTTGGTATCCCATACTTTTCTCTTAGATTTTTTATATTAAGTCTTGTATTAAATTTTTTCATATCTACACCAGATATTGATCCATTTCCAAAGACAACTCCTTTTTTTTTGTTAATCATATTTTCTGAAATTAAAAATTTCCTTTGTGCATGACTATCGATTATAATGTGGGTGGAAAGACTGTAAATTAACTTATCAAATAATTTTAAAAAAAATCTTTTTATTCCTTTTTTGTTCACCCAAATTTGTCCTGTGAATGTATGAATTCTAATTGTAACTCTAGCAAACCATCCTGCTAAATGAAAAATAAAACCAGCTTTAGGTGTTTGTGTATGAAGAATATGAAACTTTTGTTTTTTTAAATATCTATAAGAATTTATTAAAAGTAATAAATCAAAAAGTATATTTGGATTTCTATAAATTTTTATATTTTTGTAACGAACATTTAAATCTTTAAGATGCGATTTATTTTTAGAAGCACTAGCAATAGTTGTATCAAATAATGATTTACATAAAATTATCTGATTTCTCCAAAAAACATTTATGGAAGTTGGAACAGTAGCTGCAAAACAAATTTTTTTTTTCATTTTGAATATACTTTAATTTTTTTTAAATCTAATAATGTAATAAAAAAAATTTTTAAAAAAGATAAATTCACTAATATAATACTTCTCAGTAGACACCATAAAAATATTCCAAAGATATAAATAAATAATTCTAAATTAATTTTTTTAATACTATTTTTTTTGCAAAATTTATACGCTTCAATTATTTTTAATTCTATTAGTTTTAAATCTTTACTACGATTAATAGGAGACCATTTATGAACAACTTTTGCTAAAGTAATAATTCCTGTGGATTGGGGCCAAATTTTATTAACCCTGACTGAAAAATCCACATCCTCAAATAAATGCAATTTGTTATTTTTATCAAAACTTAATTTTTTGAAAACTTTTTTTCTCCACGCTGATATGCCACCAGAGATTTTATTGCTATAAATAAATTTTTCTTTACTTCCGTTATTCCACAAAGAAGGTCTTATATCTTTAAATATACCGTTTAAAAAAAGGAAATTATATAATTTTGAAATATAATTAATTTTTCTCTCGTTTACAAGTATACCACACACACCTAGGATATTCCTCCTATTCTCAAAAATATTTAATATAGCTTTAAAAAAATTTTTTTTTAAAATAATATCGTCTTCTAGAAAAAAAATAATATCATTATTAATATGAGATAAAGAGAAATTTTTCGCCTCAGTTAAGCTTTGAATATTTTTTTTATAATAATATTTTAATTTTACTTTATTTTTTATAACTCTTTTTAATTCACCGAGATTATTTTTTTCACTTTGGTCAACAATTAATAACTCACTAGGTTTTTCAGTTTGATTAAGAATCGAATAAATGTTTTTTTTTAAATCATTAACTCTATTTTTTGTAGGTATTACAACACTAAATTTTTTAATACGCTTAGACATTTTTAATTTTAGACAATAGAGAATATTTTTTATTAACCAAATACCTTTTAAAAATGTACAAGTTTGATTTAAAATACTCTATTTGATCTAAAAGAGACGAATTTTTAGTATTTAATAGAGAAATTCTATTTACTATTTTTTTATTTTTTGCAATTCCTCCATTAATAGTGAAAATTTTATCAAAATTATCTCTTAACTTTTTAAGAAGTTTTTGGTCATAAAATCCACATGGCAAAGCAATTGATTTATAATCTGAATTTTTAAAATTCTTTAAAAAACTTATATTTTTAGTAATTTCCTCATTGTACTTTTCAAAATTATTTCCCATTAAAACTTGGTGATAATGAGTATGTAGCGAAAATTTTACTAATGAATTTTTATCTAACTTTAGCATATCTTCAAAAGTTAGAGGCATATAAATTTTATTTTTTTTAATTTCTGAAAAAATGTTCGGACTAATTTTGCTGTATTCTTTTTTATAGTTAGATAAAAAATTAAAATCTTTACCAAAAGTATATTTATAGATATCCCAGATGAATGGTGAATTATTCAAAATGTTGTATGAATTTAAAAATACTGTATATGGGATAGAATATTCTTTTGAAACATCATCAAATTTTTTTATGCCAGAGTATCCATCATCAAAAGATATGCTGCATGTTTTAGGACTATTGATTTTTTCATTACAAAAAATAAATTTAAAGTTTTTTTTCAAAAGAAATTTAACTAATTCCTTAATTTCGTAAATATCTATAAACATCTCCTTATTAATTTCAGCTTTATAATTATCATATTCTACTCCATGAAATAATATAGATATGTTGATTTTTTCTTTATTGTAAAACATTTTATATATTGTCAGAACAACCTATAGTAAAATTTAAAATCTTTTGTAAATCACTGTCATTAGTATTTATAATTAAATTAATATTTTTTTTTTTATATAACAGTCTTTTTTCAAAAAAAATATTATTAGAGTTTGACCAAAAATTAATAGCATATTTCTGATAATTTAACTTAAGTAAAACTGTGTAAAAAAACCAATAAAAATTTTTGTTTGAACAAATAAAATTAAAATCACATATCGTAATTTTTTTATAATCAAATACTTCTTGTTTTTTTATTATCATCCATGAAACTAATTTTTTTTTTTCAAATAAGAAAAATTTTTTATATTCATTAGATGAAAACCTCCAATTAATGTATTGAAAATCTTTTTTTAAAGAATAATTTTTTTTTGAAATTTCCCATAGATAATCTATTTCTTTTTTAAAATTTTCAATACTAAAGCATTCTTGAACATTTAAATTAAAATTAAAATTTATTTTTTTAAAATACAAAAAATAAAATAAAAAAAATAAGTTTTTTAAAAAAAAATTTATTTTTTTTGTGATTAAAAATTTTTGATTAATTACGTAAGGTGTTATTAACCAATAATCTATAATCTGATTTGAACTAATTTTTTGAAAACTAAATCTATTTATATAACTAGACAATGATTGTGAATTTGCTGTTCCATATATAGTATCTATTTTTTTCTTTTTTGCGATGTTAAGCAAATAATTTACTAAGCTGCCAAAAATACTTTTTCTTATAAAATTTTCATCCGCATAAAGCTGAAAATCATTGTCAAATTTGTTATTTAACATATATTTCTGTCTGCCATATTTTTTCACATATTTTTTTGCTTGAAAACTATAAGTGTCCCCTATTTCAGCAACAATAAATTCTCTTTGATTAATATAAATTTTTTTTGGTGTTAGCGATGCAGTTCCAATAATTTGGCCATCTTCAGATTCTGCACAAACGATTGCACCTTCTTGATAAGGATTTTGAAATATTTTTGATTTAAATGTTTCTTCCGAAAAAAAAAAATTTTTTTCTTTTAAAGAAAAGTTATTATTTAAAAATTTAACTACTTTGGTTATATCTTCATAATTTATTTTTTTGATAGTAAAATTAACCATCAGCAAAAAGACGTTTTATAGATGTTTTGTTTTTTTTACCTAAAATATTTTTCGCTAATGCCTCTTCAAATAAATTGGGGACATAAAATCTATCATCCTTCTCATTTAAATTTTTTAAAATATTAAAACAAGTATCTACTCCAATCAAATCAATAATATTTAATAAGTCTAAATTAATTTCTAATTCTTTACTAAGATTAATTATTTCATCTTTACTGTATTTTAGTTTTTCATATATATAGAAGAAATTAGACATCTGAAAAAAAATAATTGAATTACCCAAAAAGCCTCTATTCGGTTTAACTTTAAATATTTTAAAGTTTATATTTTTTAATCTTTCTAAAATAGCATCATAAACTAAATCATTCTTAACATTTGTTTTTAATGGTTTAAGTACTTCTAATATTTTTAAATTTATTGGATTAAAAAAATGCATTAATCCTGTTGTTTCAGAAATTTCTGAACTTACAAAAGAAGAACTATTGGTGTAATAACCAAATTTAATATGCTTAAATTTCTCAAAGAATTTCTTTTTTAATTCCAGGTTTTCAGAAAGGCACTCTATAATCAGACTATCCTGATTATATTTTTCTTCCAAATTATTATAATAAATATCGTTTTCATTAAATTTTATTTTTAATAGCTTACTTAATTTTTTTTTACTTCTATAAATCTCCTCAATACAATTTTTTCGTGAAAAAACCGTGACATTAAAATCTAATAAAGACATGAGGGCAGAAACCTGTCTTCCCATAATCCCAGAACCTAACACAATTATATTCAATTATTTTCCTTTAAAATTTTTAATGTATTAACATTTATATTTTCTATTAACATATTTACTTGTAATCTTTGTTTATTAACAATTTGCATGTAATCATTCATATTTAAACTTTCATAATAATTTAGTGTATCCTGAAGTTGTTTAAAATTAATACAATATTTTATATTTTCTCTCTTTGGGTCATCAAATTGATTTGAATATATATTATCTGTAACATCTAACTGTAATCCTAATCTTCCATTCAAAATACCTTCTAAACCAGCTGTACTGGTTTCAAATAAAATATATTTAGAAGTTATAATATCTTCTATAAAATTTAATTTTGATACATTGTATTCAATATTTTTGCTTTCAAAGATTTTTTTTGCATAATCTTGTTCGTCTTTCCATGAATGGGGATTCTCTCTTATAACTAATTCAAAATCATCAAATAAATTACTTTCTTTATTCAATAATTTCGCAAAATTTACTATTTCTAAACCAACACCACACATGAAAAGAATTTTAGGTCGTCTTGTTTTAAATAAGACCTTGAAATCTTTAATTTCATGATACTTGGAAGATCCTAATATTAAAATATCATTGGCTTTATATCCAATTTGAATAAACTTTTCTTTTGCAATTTTTCCTGTTACTAAAATTTTGTTTGGTCTTACAAAATTTATTTTGTTATTTTTAAAAAAATAATATTTATGTCCCTGAGAATGTGAGGCATGCGCATATCCATACTTTAAAATTTTTTTATCTTGGAATGCAAAAATTATTGCCCTTTGCCAACCATTTTCTTCATAAGGTATTACTAATTTTTTTATTTCAATATTTTTTTTAATTTTTAAGCAAATATTATAAAGATAAATTTCATAAAATATATTTTCATTAATTACTTTGTTCGAAAAAAATTCTCGATAAAAAAATTTCCAAAATTGAGACACTAATTTTTTTTCAATTTTTTTTCTGAATATAAGTATTTTGAAAAGAAATTTCCAATAAGAAAAAAGTGATTTAACAATTAAAAATAATGATCCATACTCTAAGGTAAAAAAATAATTTTTTTTATGGTCATCAAATTTTTTTTTTATTTCATTTTTATTATTAGGATTATCATTATAAAACCAAATAAACCTGTTATCATTTATAATATTTCCATAAAAATGATCACCTTTTTCATTAATTATATCAGAGTTTAAAGCTAAAGAAAAAATAATAGATTTGTACTCTTTATTTTTTATAATTTTTTTGTTTTTAATAATTGTTAGGTATGTAAGTGCATTTATTAAACTTTTAGCAATATTTATAAATATATTTTTTATTAAATTATTTTTAATATTTACTTTTTTTGAAAATTTAATTCTTAACTCATTTCCAAGATCTTCTTTTATGTAATTTATTATCATTGCATTACAATTAACAATCACATACTCATCTGATTCAGATTTAAATGATATATTTCTAATTAATTCTAATATTGCTTTAGAATATAAATAATTATTTAAGTTATAATTTGTTTTAGTCTTCCAAAGAATAAACCTTGAAGAGTCCGTGAACCACCAATATTTATTATTATTCCCTGATATTTCTGAAATTAATTCGTGAATTTTTTTTGCTTCATTTAACCATTTATCATAATGTTTATTAATACTCTCTTTTATATCTTTTAAATCCAACACATTTTGTTTTTTTTTCACATAATCTAAATAGATATAGTTTTTTTTCGGATCTTCTGTTGATATTTTTTGTTCAAAAGAAATAAATCTCATTAAACCTTCTTATTCCAAATTTGATTATATGAAGCCTCGGATGTTTTAAACTCATTTATTAACTCAAAATCTAGACTTTCTAAAATATTTTGAACGCCCAAACTTTGAGAATGAAAGTCTTTTGTGACTTCGATCAATATACTTTTTGCTTTATAAATTGTATTAATTCCTCCTGACAAAACTAAATTTTCAATTCCATCAACATCAACTTTAATGTAATTAGGGAATGTCATTTTAAAATATTTAGATAGATCGTCTATTGAAAAACCTAGAGTTTTATAACTTAAAGAGGTATTAATCTGCTTTCCATCCCAACCAAATTTTTTTTCAAAAACTGAGTGAGCTGCTCCCCATTTAAAATCTGATAAATTTAATTCACTAATTTTTGATTTATCATTTAATGCAATTGGTAAAATTGTAATATTATTTTGTAAATTATTTAAATAAATATTCTTAGCCAATATTTCTAAATTTGAAAATGAAGGCTCAAAACAAAATACTTTGTGACCAAGCAAACCTGAATATATTGAATATAATCCAATATTTGCTCCCACATCCCAAATACACGATTTATCTCTGAAATTTTCTATCCATTCTAAGGTTTCAGGTTCTTTAGTTGAAAATGTTTTAACCCTCCAATGACAAAGAGAATTTGGAATATAAAACATTATTTTTGTATCTTTATGATTAATTGAAGCTTTTCTTTCAAAACTAAGTTGAATAATATTATCTAAAAAAAAATTACTAAATTTATTTAAAGATAAAATTTTAACAAATAATTTACTAATATATTTTGAAGTTGTTTTAAGTATTGTTTTCAATATTTTATTTTTTATATAAGAAATTAAGAATATCCTTAAAATTCAATAATTTTAAAGCCTCATCTGGATCAATAGAAATTCTAAATTTACTTTCTATAGCCATAATAAGCTTGACATGGTTAAGGGAGTCCCATTTTTTTATATTTTTATAGCTAGTTTTATTATTTATTTTATTCATTTCAATTTTAAATATATTTTTGAATATTTTTTTCAATTCTACATCTATTTTATTCATATTTAATTTCCATTGTTTTTTTTAAAGAAATTTTAGATTTATTTAAATCAAAACTAAAATTTTCTTTTGTTATTTCTTTAAAATTTAACTTTTTATAAAAATCTAAACATTGAATATTTTTTTGTGTCTTTTTGTAAATTCCAACTAATTTATTAATTTTCATTTTCTTTAATTTAATCATAATTGAAGTAATAGCTATTTCCTCAACATTTCTTCCTAAAATTCTACATGACAAAAGAAAATTATCTATGATACATTCTTTTTTTAATATTCTGATTGTTATCAACCCAGTAATACCGTGATCACCAAATTTATCTTTAAGCCTCAAAACAAATGACAAAACTTTATTATTTTTTAAATAATTTTTAAATGCTGTTTCTGTATATCTAGTAGTCGTAAAATTAAATTGATTGGTTTTATTTAACATCTGTACGCACCTAGAAAAATTATTATTTTGTATTTTGCTAATATAAAGTTTCATTTTTAAACTTTTAAGATAATTTTCTGTATCATTAGACTTAAATTTAAATTTTAAAGAATTTGCTTTTTTAGCAAGATTGTATTGTAACTTTTTTTTTAAATCCTCTTTAGTCAGTTCAGTGTTTGAATAAAAAAAACCCGTATTTTCAATTGAAGAAATAAAATTGTCTACATTTTCAGGAACTGAAATAACACTTATTTTAGAATTAAACTTTTTCATTTGATCTCTCTCAAATTTTGAATCATCAAAAAATACAATAGAATCCTTACCAATATTCAGCTCTGTCGCAATCTCATTTATATTTTGATATTTTGGCTTCCAGTTTATTCTAGTAGATGAGAAATCATTCCACTTTAATATTAAATTTTTATTTTTATTAAAACATTCCTTTACATCAGAAAGGTTATTCTTTGATGCAATTGCTAAGATTATTCCTGTATTTGATAAATGTTTTACATACCTTTGAAACTTTAAATATTTTTCACCTTCATATGAATTAGAAATTTTAATACCATGAATTCCATCCTCACCTAATATACCTCCCCACAAAGTATTATCCAAATCTAAAACTAAACATTTTTTTTTTACAAAAACAATTGATCTAATTATTTTTGAAACTTCTGACGAAATAGCATCACAACCTTCCTCACTCAGAATACTTTTTGATACATAATAATTTTTATTACTATAAAAGTTTTTTTGACCAACTTCTAAAATTACTGAATTATAATCAAAAAGGTGAATATTATTTTCCTTACATATATTTGCTAAAGATAAATTAAATTGATTGATTTTTTTTTTTTCTTCTTGATTTTTATTTATTTGAAAATTATCTGAATAGATAAAGGGTAAATTGAAAAAAATAATTTCTAATTTCGAAAATTTTTTTTTAATATTAATTAGCTGTGAAAGCTGAACATTAATTTGCTCTATAAAATTTTTTACTCTTAATTTTTCATTTTTGTATATTAAATTTAAATCATTACCAACAATCAAAATATCTATATTATCTTTTTTTTGTATTTTATTTATTTGTTGATAAATTTGATCGAAATCAGAATCGGCGAATGAATTTAAAATATTTTTTTTTTTTAGATAGAACTCTATATACGATTGTAATTGAAAAGAATTAAAATTAAAAAGAGATTTAATTATTTTTTTTTTTGATAAATTTTTTTTTTTATAATTAAAACTATTATTAAATTCAATTATCTCATTATAATGTATCATTTGATTTTTTTTAAAAATTTAAATGTTTTTTTATTTTTTTCTAAAATAGTAAACCCTAACTTTATCAAAAAAAAGTTACTAGGTAAATTTCTTTTATCTGTTGCAGCAAGAATTTTTTTTATTTTATAAGTTTTGCACAAATGATTTATACTCAATTTGACAGCCTTAAAAAAAGTTTGACCACCAATATATTTAAAATCATTTACCATATATCCTAAAAAAAAAGAATCTTGATCTTTTTTTCTATAAGTTATGGTCCCAATCAAATTATTATCTTTAACGTTTAAAACTGCTAGATAAAAAAATTTATCTTTTTTTGAACTTATGTAATAATTCAATGCATCTTTGTAAGATTGTTTTTTTTTTCTAGTAGAAATAAATTTATTAAGTTTTTCATCATTTAGACCCATTATGAATTTTTTTTTTATATCGCTTTTTCTAAAATTTCTAATATGAATTAGGTTATTTTTAATTGCTCTCATTATTTTTTAAAAAAAATATCTTGTAAATTTTTATCATTATTTAAAACTTCAACTAAACTTGGAAACTTATAGCCTAATATGTTCAAATTTTGTTTTGTATTAATTTGAGGTAATCTTGGAATTAATAAATCAATATTTGTATTTTTTTTAATATATCTACTTAATTTATTTTCAGCATCTAGTTTGATTTTAGAATATTCAGAATTTTTATAATTATTATTTATAAATATCGTTGAGGGATAAAAAAATTTAATTTTATTTTTTCTTATTTTTTTTAAAAGTTCCAATGGCAAATTTATATAAATTTTTTTATAATTATTTGTTTGTGATAAAGTTGAATCAATTACAATTTTTGTTGTAGGAAAATAGAATAATTTTTTAACTTTATATTTGTTTATTAATTCTGTTATTTTGTTTACATCTTTGAAAATATCTATTTTTTTTACTATTATATTATTTTTCTTGAAAGTAATTGGATTTTTTAAATATGTTGCAATTATTTTTATTTTGTTATTTGTTTTTAATAAATTTAACACTTGATATCCCAAACCACTACTTGCACCAAGTATTAATGTATTTTGATTACTTTTTTTAACTAAATTAATTAATCTTAGACTTGGTTTTTGATATTTTAATTTTAAAGATGGCCTGAAAATTGAGTTAAATACTATTAAAATATTCTTATAGTACATGTAATTTTCTATAAAAGGGTAATTTTTTTTAATTTTTTTTGAGTACAATCCTTCTCTGATATCAAGTGATCTATCTAAATTATATATGTTAATACTTTCTATTATTGAATTTTTTCCTGGGTAAATCATACCAACATGATGAGATATGACTTGAAGAAGTTTAAATAATAATTGTAAATTTTTTTTACAAGAGGATATTTTTTTAATTTTATAAAATTTGTATTTATTTAAAATAAAATTATTAATATGATTCTCATAATAAAAATTATTATTTATTTTAATTTTAGCTTTTATAATACTATTCTGTTTTAATGAATATTTGTTATTTTTTAATTTAACAATCTTTATGTCAGAATTGTATTTGAAATATTTTTCAAACACTACATTCAAGTTATATTTTTTATTTAGCTTATAATTATTTTTAAATATTGATTTTAAAAATGTTTCAAGAATAAAGCAGCCATGACAAATTTTTTCTCCATATATTGAATTATATCCTGCAAGATTATTAAGATGAATAGAGTTAAAGTCACCTGAAATTTTTGCGTAACTAAAACCATTCTTATCCGTGATATTAATTATATTTTTTTTTTTTATCATTTATAATTTAAATTTTAACAGAAATTATAAAATATACATACAAAACTAGTATTAATTACATTAATTGATCATTGACTTTTATTAGATATGAATTAATTCGAGTAATGATTTTTTTTCTTATTATAAAAAATGACTCCGTCAGAGTTAAAAAAAAAAATTTTATCAATCTTAAAGGTAAACAATTGTGGAAAATCACAGTTGAAAAATTAAAAAATCATAAGGTGTATATTGATACAGACTCTGAAGAAATTTTTAAAGAATGTAAAAAAAAATATAAACATGTAACAGTCTATAAAAGAGATAAAAAATTTATAGACTTTGAAAATAACAAAAAAGGGCTCAGTCCAGTTCTCTTATTAATAAAAAATTTTTTATTAAAATTTAAAATTGATGAAAACGAAAGTATTGTTACCACACATGTAACCTCGCCTTTCATTAGACTTAAAACTATAATTCAAGCTGAAAAATATCTGAAAAAATATGAATTTGTTCACTCTGTATCTATTCATCATGAATTTGGCTTATTAATAAAAAAAAATAAATTTAAAGAGATAAATTTTAAGATTAATAAAGTACAGAAAACACAAAATCTTGAACCAATATATTTTTCAAATGGTGCTTTTTTTATTTTTAAGAAAAAAACTTTTTTAAAGCATAATAATAGATTAGGTAAAAATACTTATTTTTTTCCAATTAAATTTCCTGAAACAATTGAAATAGACACTTACAGTGATATAGATGTGGCTCAAAATATTAAATTTAAAATATGAATCTAATAGATGTTACGTTAAGAGATGGAGGGCATGATATAAATTGGAATTGGCCAATAAATTTTGTCAAAGATTATTATAAAACACTAAGCTCAATACCTAGTATAAAATATATTGAAATGGGATACTGGAAACAAAATGGAAAATCTAAAGCCCCATTTTATAATTTAACTCAGAAATTAATAAATAAGATTACAGGTAAATTAAATTTAAAAAATATCTCAGTAATGATTGATTATCATTTTTGTTCAAAAGATTTAAATCATTATCCAACAAAAAAACAAAAAAAAATATCCATGATAAGAATTGCTGCTAGAAAAAAAGACCTTAATAATGCAATTGATTTCTGTGAAAGATTACAAAAAAAAACAGGTTTACCAATTAGCTTAAATATAATTAAAATAACAAACTTTTCGGTTAATGAATTAATAGATATTTGTAAAAAAATAAGTAACTCAAAATTAAAATATATTTATTTTGCAGATACACATGGCAATTTAAACCTTCCCAAAGATAAAAAGAAATATCTAAAAGCTATTAAAATTTTACAAAATAAAAAAAAACAAGTTGGTTTACATTTACACGATCATTCAGGATATGCTGTAATGAATCATATGTATTTAAAAAACTTAAATGTTAAAATGTCTGACACGTCTATAAAAGGAATGGGTAAAGGATATGGTAACTTAAAGCTTGAACATGTAGTAGATTCAAAAAACTTACCAAAAGTAATTAATTTAATTAAAAAATATAATAAACTATGGACACAAGATAACGATCCTTACTCAATCATTACAGGGGCCTACTCAGTATCAGATGGATATGCTAATTTGGGTAAAAAAAAGAATTATCCAATTCTTAAATTTTCAAAAATATGTTCTCAAATTAGAGGGAACGACAAAGATACTGTTAATCATAAACTTTTATAATCATAATCTGCAAATTTATAAAAGTGAGACAAAAATTATTTTTATTTGATTTGGATGGAGTTTTAATCGACTCACTACCCAACATGAAAATTGCATGGAAATCTTCATGTAGAATATTTGGTGTAAAAGTCGATTTTAACAAGTTTTACAAAAATCTAGGAATGGGTTTTTACGAAAGTCTTAATAAATTAAAAATTTATGAGAACCAAGACCTTTTCATTAAAAATTACAAAAAAGTATCAAGCGAAAACTTTGACAAAATCAAAATTTTTAAAGAGGTTAAAAAAACTCTAAATAAATTATCCTTAAAACATAAGCTTGGTATAGTCACATCAAAAGATTTAATTAGGACTAAAAAAATTCTTAAAATCTATAATTTAAAGTTTGACATTATTAGTTGTCCAAAAAAAAATTTAAAACCAAAACCGTTTCCTGATCAAATATTATTTGCTGCAGAAAAACTTAAATTTAAAAAAAAACATATTTTTTTTGTTGGTGATACGTCATATGATTATATTGCAGCAAAAGCAGCAAAAGTGAAATTTATTTTTGCAAACTATGGATATGGAAAAGTAAATATAAAATACAAAAATAAGATAAAAAATATAAAGGAAATAATAAAGTATAGTTAAAAAAAAGCTATTTTGTAAATTCTATAATCTTAAAAAACCTATCAACTGATCCTTGACCTTTAAAATCTTTTTTAAAATTTTCGTTTAAATGATCAAATCCTTTTTTATCAAATAATATTTCATCTAAATCGCTTATCTTTTTTGCTAAATTACAATACCTTAAAAGTGTTGGTCTATCATTTTTATGATCAATATACATATCGTTAAATTTATAATTATTTTTTTTTGAACTTTCTATTAATTCATTAGGAAAATACATTATTGTTTTGATATTTTTTGATGCCGACTCTAAAAGAGATGCACTTAAAATAGATATCATATAATCAGGCACAAAATCTAAGCTATTTAAATTTTTATCATAAATTATAAAATTTTTAACACCATTAAATTTACTAATATCATATTCATTTAAAGGATGATTTTTAAAATATACTATATAATTTTTTTTTAAAAAAAAATTTATTAAATTTTCTATATGTGAATTTATTTCAAAGCCTTCATAAAATAAATTTTTATAATTAATCATTGAAAAATAAATTGAATTTTTTTTGATTTTTATTTTGTTATTTTTATAATTATCAAAAGAAATGCAGCCAATATAAATAGGTCTTACGTTTAAAGTTGCTAATTTATTTTTTTCTTTGATCGTATTTGCTAGATAATAATCAAAATTAAATATTTCTTTTTGAAAAAAAATTGGCCAACCTATAATTGGTGTTCCTATAAATGGTATACTTGAAGCTTTAGCTTCATAGTAAAAATTTCTTTCTATTTTATCTATAAAAATATTACTATTATTTGAAGCCAGAATTGCTACAGCTAAATTATTTATAATAATTTTATCTATTTTTTTTTGAATATTTGAGCTTAAAAAATATTTAATAAATACTATTAATTTTTTAACTACTCTTTTTAAAAAAAAATTAGTTTTACTATCAAGAATTTTATACAAAAATTTTACGAGTATATTATTCGTAAAATCTGATAAAAAAAAAATTTCTGCAAAATCCTTATAATTTTTCTTTATTTTTTTTCCACTTATTTGCTTACTCGAAATTATGTTAGTTAAAATAATTATAGGATTATAATTATAATCTCTACATTTTTTAATTAAATTTGATTTAAAGTTAAGATCTATACCATTGTAATCATTAGAGTAAATAATTATTTGTTTTTCTTTATTAAAACTTTTCATGGAAAATTAAAAAACAAATAATATATGAATTTTAAGATACTTACAAAATAAATAATATTTATTTTAATCTCATATAAATAAAGTTACTTTTTTTTATTTTTTTTTGCTTTATTAAAAAAAATTAAAAAAAATATTGTAATTATATTAAATAAAATAAAATAATTTATAAAAAATTTTAATTTTTTTGGATATATCAATTCAGGATTTGATGGATAATCTATATTAAAAATTTTAATATTATTAACTAAAATATATTCTTTAACTTTAGCTTCTCTCTCATTTGTTCTTAATAAGTCAAAATAATCCTTAAAATTTAAAACCTCTTCATAGCTTCCATTTATATCGGAATAATTCTCGATTTTTGAGATTATATCATTAAAATTAATCTCAAAATACTGTTCTCGCTCAAAAAACTCTCTAGTTTGCAGTAGGTTAATCCTCTCAGAATAATCATATAATTTTGAGATTAATTGAATATTATTTGAATTAATAATTATTCTTATTAAATTCTCTCCTTTTTCTAATTCAATTTTTTTATTATTTTTTAAAAATTTATTGCTTGAATTTAAATCTATATTACTAACTATATTTAATATTTCACCTTCAAAAAAATCACTTAATTCATCTTGATCAAAAAAAAATTTTTCATAATTATCTGCGTATATTTTAAAATCTCTCACATTCTGATCAATTGATGAGTAATCGGGTGATAATTTTATATATATAAAAGATTTATAAATTTTTTTAACAATTGAAACATGTATTAATGTTGAAATAAGGGCACTAATTATTGCTACCAAAAAATAATATTTATAACGAAATAAAAATTTCAAAATATCTTCAATTAGTAATTCTTCTTTTAATTTCATTATTTAAATTAACTTAAATTATTTTTTTTTAACAAGATAGTTTTATACACGACATTTAAACTTAACAAAAGATAATGAATAAACAATAACTGGAAATATAGCTGAATCTGAAGCGCTATAGTGCTCTCAAAAGAGAAGACAATTAAAGATAAATAAAAAATAGCAACTATTACAACTCTAAGAAAAACATCATCTATTTTATTTAATATGCTACTTAAAGAAAAAAAATAAATAAAAATCCCTATCATAGAGTAGTAAGGTCCAAATAAAATTGTAAAAAAACCAAAAACAGAAAATGGCTGAGTGTTAAAATTTTTTAAAAGATAAAATTCATCTGCATTACCTATTAAATTCCTTTTGAAGAGCAAATCTGTAAATAGTTGCGAACTTGGTACATAAGCCTCGGTATATATTGTGCCTGGAAGCATTAAATTTAAGAAATTTTTGTAAATATACAAAACAAATTCTTTTGTATATTGAAAATCATACTCATAAAAAGTTAAATTAATTAATATAAATTGATCTAAGCCTTGTATGGCTAATCTTTTTAAAATTTTTTCAAATAATAAGGGACTAGTTTCCGAAAAATAGTTACTATAATTTATAAATATATCAAATAAATCTGCAAAAGAAATTGACTTTGACAAATAAAAATTTGCTCTAAAGACGTCTATTACGATAAAGGCTAAGATTGCTGATAAAATTAGAATAAATATTCCAAATTTATTTAAGAAAAAAATATATACTTTTTCATTAAGTCTTAAAGATGATAATATAAACAAGAAACTTAAGAGATATAATATTAAAATACCAGCTTTACTTCCAAGAAGTAGAAAATTGAAAAAATACAATAAAATAAATAAAAAATATTTTAGATCTAAATTTTCAATTTTTAATTGGTGATTTTTGTTTTTATAATAAACAAACAAAATAGAGCAATAAATTATTATCGCAGGATCAGATAACAAAAATCTAAATATATTTACACCAGGTGCAGTACTGTTGTTCATAGCAGAAATAAAATTTTGGTTTACAATCATAGAGACAAATATACCTAAGATAATTATGATAAATATAATACCGATGTTTACTGACGGAATTTTATTCTGTATAAATAATTTTTTATCATTTTTATTTTTTGATGTAAGATAAATTGACAACCATAGAAATAACCACATTAAAATAATTTTTAAAATCACAACATTAATACTTTGCCTATATTCTGCTTGACTAAATGGTAGAAATGGACTGCCAGATCCAAAAACATATGAATGATTAAAAATAATATAACTTAATGGTATAGTAAGAAAAAAAGTAGTATAGAAATTTAGTATTAAAGATAAATTATTTTTATTAAATCTTTTTTGTCGTAAAAAAATCGATGTCAAAATTAAATAAAAAAAATAGTTTATATGTACTGACCAATTATCAACGTATTTAAATGAGAAGATAATTAAAAATATACTTAGAAATAAATAAAAATTATTTGTAATGTTTTTAAACTCTTTAAGTGTAAATTTTTTTTCAAACATTTTTCTTCATACAAATTTATTTACATTTATCTAGTTCATTACCAATTATGCTCATAACTCTTTCTTTTGCCAGCCTATCTTTAAATGGATGAAAATAAGGAAGTATTTCATTCCAGTCACCAACATTCACTTCTGTTAAGTGTTGCAACTTTTTAATTTCTTCTAGTGCTTCATTGATATCTTCAAAACATATATTGTTTGTGGATTTTTCGTAAATATGATCATGGACAGTTTTATATCCATGCCTATTTAAAAGAATTGTTTTTTTCATAATTACAGCAGAATTTAAACCTGCTGTCGCACCAAACTTATGAGATAAACAAACATCGGCAGAAATTGCAGCCTCTATTGGCAAAATATCATTTCTTCCAATTCCAACTTCACCTTTTTCTAATTCTATATACCTCCCAGTTTTAATTAAATCTGATAATAGTACATTAGATTTGTATAATCTTGACAATGAATATCTTATAAATTGAGATTTTGTTATTAAACCAACAGAATTATCATTCAAGACGTATTTAAATAAATGATTTAATTCTCTTTGATTACTCTCGTATGAATTATTACCAAATTTGGAAAAATCAATTCTTTCATCAAAATAGCAAATTATAAAATTTACTCCTTTACTTGAGAAATTTTCTTTTAACTTATTTGACCTTTGTAATAAATTTTTTTGATTACTAATAAAAATATCACCTGTCTCGTAAAATTTTTTTGGTAATAAATTTTCAAATTTGTACATTTTTTCAAAACTGTTGCTAAAAACTAACTGTAAATCACAAATTGCGATCATTGGAATTGATAAAATACCCAAATTTGAGTATTGAATTGAAATAGATTTAATACCAAGTTCACTTGACGCTAAACATGCCGCATCTGAAGATAATAAATAGTTTTCCTCAAGCACTACTAAATTAAAATTATTAATCTTTAAAAAATTTTTAAGGTAACTGGTGTAATTTAAAAAAATTATTAATTTTAGTTTCAAGTATTTATTGCAAAAATTTTTTTGATCAAAACATAAAAAATATTTCACAAAATTTTTTACAACTAAAAAAAATGAATTATATTTAAAAATTAAATTGGATGGTAAAATATATATATTTTTTTCATTAAGCAATTTTTCTTTCTCTAAAATTTTTGGTGTAGATTTGCTTTTTAAAAAATTGCAATTTTTAATTATAAAAAGATTATAATTCTTTTTAATAGACTCGTTTGTATCAAGCCAATAAGGTTGGGATCTTAATGATTTATTTAGAGAAACAGTTCCATATTGAAAAGTAAGAATTTTTTTACTTTTTTTTAAATCTATTTTTATTTTTTTTGAAAAAACATTTAATAATAAAGCCCATATGTATTCAAAAATGTCCTTAAATAAATTTAAAAAAAAATATAATAAAAAAAATTTACTTTTTTGAAATTTTATTTCGTTTAAATATTGAATATCAGATAAAAGATGTTCGTTTAAAAAATTAAATTGTTTTAGAAAAATTTTTTTTTTTCCAGGCACAAAATGATCAATTATAAAATATTTTACATATAGTAAATTTAACTCACTTATAAGTAATTTGGCTACATGCAATTTAGAGTAATCATGTTCTTTGTTATTAATAAATTTTTCTTTAAAAATGAATTTTTGTATTTTTCTTAAAATTAAACTAACTGATTTATTTGTATGATTGTATGCCTCTAAAGTAATAGCTTGATTATTTCTTTTTATATCACCTGCATAAAAATCTTCTATTAAGTAAATATGAATACTTAAAATATTTAATATTAAAATATAGAATTTTTTTAAAGAATTATTTTTCTCAAGAAGAATAAATATCTTATCTTTTCTAAAAAATAAAAAAATTTTAAAAAGAATAGTTATGTTGATATCCTCAAATACAAAAATAGATTTCATAACTAATTAAAATTCTTTGTCACATCTTCAAGCTTTAAATTAGAAATTTCAAAAATTTGATCACAATTACTCAAAGTATTTGTTCTGTGAGCTATAACAATTAAAGTTTTATTCTTACTAAAATCATAAATATTTTGCATAATCATCTTTTCTGTTGCACCATCAATAGCACTTGTAGCTTCATCTAATATTAAGATTTCTGCACTTTTATAAAATGCTCTTGCTAAACCAACTCTTTGTCTTTCACCTGCAGATAATTTAATCCCTTTTTCACCAACTATTTCATATAACCCATTTTTTTTTTGATTAATAACCTCAAGTATCTGGGCCATCTTGCACACTTTGATTAATCTATCAAAATCAATATTTTCAATTTTTTCACCAATTGCAATATTCTCAGCTAAAGTACTATCAAATAAAAAAATCTCTTGTGGAACATATGTAATTTCTGAAGTCCAGCCTTGTAGATTATTTTTATTCAAATCAATATCATCTATTAATATCTTGCCATTTTCAGGCTTAACTAAGCCTGTTAGTAAATTTATAAAAGTAGTCTTGCCTTTTCCTGTTTGTCCTATGATTCCAACATTTGAACCTTTTTTAATATTAACACTCATGTTTTTAAATATATTTCTATTTTCAAAACTAAATGTAAGATTTTGAATAATTATATTTTTTGAAAATTTTATTTTAATTTTTTTTTCAAAATCATAATTTTTTTGATAATCAGTATAATAAATTTTTAAATAATCATTTAAAGCAGATTGTTTACTAACTATATTTACGAAGTTAAAATATATTTGCTGCATAATGGGTAGTAATCTTTGTACACCTAAAGCTATTGCTGTAAGAAGAGGAAGTATCTCAATTATATCTAAATTTTTTCTTTCATATGAAATTATTAATATTGCTAAAAGTAATAATGTTAGAGTTTCGATTATAAATCTAGGAAATTGGCTTATATATCTATTTTCTGCAAGTTTATTTTGAATAATTAAATTACTTTTAGAAAACAAATTTACATAAAATTTTTGCAGATTTTGAAGTATTATTTCTTTTATACCTCCAAAGCCCTCTTGAAGAGATTTTATAACATTATTTTGGTTTTTGGCTATTAATTTGCTATTAGCGAATAGTCTTTTTCGTGAAAAAAGTTCTATTAACAAATAAGATAATAAAAAAACTAAGCTTATAATTAAAATTAACTTTGAATTAATAAATGTAAGAAAGAAAAAAATGGTCAAAAATAATATAAAGTTACTAAATAATAAAATTATCGACATAACAGAGGCTGAAATATCATTATTTTTTTGTATTATTGCGCTAATTAATTCACTACTATTTGACTCAATATGAAATGAAAATGGTTTATATAAAGTTTGTTTGAACAAAACTTCACCTGAATAAGAAGAGACTTTTGCACATAAAAAAACACTAAACTTTAACAATAATATTCTTAAAAAACCAACGATGAGTGCCATTATTGCAAAAATTAATGAAAAAAAAATCAATTTATTGGAAATTAAATTTTCAGGAAAAATATTCAAAATTATTTTTTCAAAGAAATTTTGATTACCACTTTCATTTCCAAAAAGTGCGCCAAATACTGGGATAATAGAACCTATCAATATTATTTCAGATAAAGCAGTTATAGAAGTAAGAAATATTAAAAAAATAAAATTTCTCTGAAAAATTTTTAAAATTTTAAAAAATGTGAAAATATTTTTAAAAAGCTCAAGGTACATTAATATTAAAATATCTTAATTTTATGTTTTTTAATTTTTGAAATTTTTTTTAATCAAATTTTTAATTTTTATTTCATTCATCCATGAGGAATTTACATTTGAAACATATTCAAATCCTAACTTCACTTTTTTGCCATCTTTAATTCTGGCTTTGTCTAAATTCCAGTTATTTATTTGCGGCAAAATTTTATAGAAATTTTTATAACTATATGTGAACCTAGAGTCATCTTTGCTTATCATAATCTCGTGTATTTTTTCGCCTGGACGAATACCAATAATTTTTATATTTTTTTTTTTATCGATTGCTTTTGCAATATCAATTATTTTTACGGAAGGGTTTTTTTCAACATATATTTCACCTCCTTGCATATCATCAAATACTTTCCAAACTAGTTTTACTGCAGATTCAAGTGTAGTCATAAATCTTGTCATATTTACATCCGTAACAGAAAAATAATTATTTTCTTTTTGTTGAGACAAGAAAAAAGGGATTATTGATCCTCTTGATCCCATAACATTTCCGTATCTTACTATTGAAAATTTAGTCCTACTGTAACCAGAGTAATTGTTGCCTGCTATAAATAATTTATCTGATGCAAGTTTTGTAGACCCATAAAGATTTACAGGATTTACAGCTTTATCTGTTGATAATGCAACTACTTTTTTGATTTTTCGATTAATACAATTATCTATAATATTCATTGCACCAATTATATTTGTTTTAACTGTTTCAAATGGATCATATTCCGCTGTAGGTACAATTTTCAAAGCAGCAGCATGTACAACATAATCTATTCCATCTAAGGCTCTATTTAATCTATCTTTATCTCTAACATCACCAATAAAAAATCTTACCCTTTTTTCATTTTTATATTGCTTACTTAATTCCCATTGTTTCATTTCATCTCTTGAAAATACTACAATTTTCTTGGGGTTATATTTTTTTAGAGTCATTTCTAAAAATTTTTTTCCAAACGATCCGGTTCCTCCTGTTATCAAAATATTTTGTTGGGACTTCATATATTTAATAGATAATTTAAAATTTATTTTTTATTTAAATTATCTTTTATATAATTTTCTATATCTAAGAAAGTAAAATTACCAATTAATTTCTTTAGTGGGCCTATGTTTGCTTTGGAATATTTAATTTCTACAAAATATTTTTTATTCATGATCATTTGATCCTTTTTTTTAAAATATTTATTTATTAATTTTCTGACATTGATAGCTCTGCCTGAGCCAATCTCGTATATACCGCTACTTTTTTTAGTTAATAATTTTAAATAAATTTTTACTAAGTCATTTATATAAATAAAGTCTCTAAAGCTATTTTGATTTGTGTAATTGATAAAGGTTTTTTTTTTATTCTTTTGAATTATTATTTTACTTATTAATGAATTTTCTTCTCCAGAACCATAAATATTAAATATTCTTGAAATTATTAAATTACACTTCAAATTTTTAGCTTGAGAAATTAATAATTTTTCCATTAAAAATTTAGAAGCTCCATACAGAGCTTTGTTATTATCATTTTGACTAATAATCTTGTTTTCTAAATCTAAATTATAAATAGAGGCTGAACTAGAAAAGATAAAGTTATTTATCTTAATTTTTTTTTTCAAAATAAAATCTATGAAATAATTCAATATTAAAATATTTTTACTTATAATTTTAGAATATTCTCTAGAATTATTTAATTTAGATAGAGGGTATGAATGATTATATATAATATTTATTTTTTTTGATTTAGAAAATCTGCTATTAAAAAATTCTTTAACTGAGATTGCCTTAGATTTAACTAGTTCTTTTTTTAATGATTTTGATAAGAAACTTCTTTTTCCAATTATGAAAGTATCAAGCATTTAAATCATATTTATTATTATTTTGAAATATAATTTTTAAAAAAAATAAAAAATTTCTGAAAAAAAAAATTTTAATCTTTTTTTTAAATTTTTGCATAAACTAATTCATGTAATGATAATGCAAATAAATCTACTAATTCTTGTCCACTAGTTTTTTTACCGTTGAGATAATTTTTTCTTAATTTACCAATGTATTTTTTATCAAAATATTTTTTATCAAGATAACTTATAAATGTTCCCTTTTTTAGTTTTTCTTCAAAAGTTTTTTTCATCGATGAATTATAAATAATTTCATAGTTATGATTAAAGCTAGGATTCACGTCATATAAGTAAGAATGGGGTCCCTCTTGTAAATGCATAGGATATTTAATACTAGTTTTTAACATATTCTTAAGTAAAAACTTGGTGTTATTAAAGTCTAAACCACGACCATATTTTTCAGGCATCTGAGATAATATTTTAAATATTTTTTGGTCTAAAAAAGGTAAATGACCAACATGTCCAAAGTAGTCACATGTTTTTTCAAATGAGAGCACAGTTGACCCCTGCCAATGAAAAAAATTATAAAGATAAAGTATTTTAGAATAGTGGTTTTTTATATTTAAATCTATCTTAATAATTTTTGAAATCTTATCAGTCATTTTATTTTGATATATAGACTTACCTTTTTTTGTTAAAAATTTAAGATTTTCTTTTGAAACAAAAGGTAACCTTGTTGGTCTTAAAAAAAATGATGAAAGGAAAGACTCATTAATTGATTTTTTTGATTTACCCAATTTATCAAATTTTAAATAAGGATTATTTTTTTTAAAAATAGAAAAGATTGGATCTTTTTCTAAATTAGAATTTTTATGAGCAAAATTTAAAAATGTTGGACCAAAAAGATAGCTATTCATTTTGTCACTATATTCTCTAAAATCATATGAGCTCGGATGAAATATAGATGTATATTGACTAAAACCTAAATTATGAGCTCCGTCACTTATTTCACCACAAAATACATTACATTTACTGCCAAATTTCTTTTTTACAAATTTAGAAAGCACAAAGTGGTTAATTGAAGTAATGCTGGCCAATTGATTATCTTTTAAAAATGAAATCAGGTTTTTATCCCTTAAAACATTATTTTTATAATAATTAAAATCTGTAATATGTAATTTTACACCAAAAAAATTACATATTTTTTTAGCTCTTGATATTTCAAATCCATTAGCAATTAAATTTTTTGAAAATTTCATTCTACCGATTACACATTGAATTTTCTTTGCCCCATGTATTTTTACTAATCCAGCCAATATTGAAGATGAGTCCCAACCAGAAGACATGAAGATTATATTTAATTTGTTTGAACTTTTAATTTTTAAAGTTTTTAAAAATGCTTTTGAATATTCTTGAGTATCTTTAATATTAAAATTTTTATTAATCGACTCAGGTTTAAATTTTTTATTTATTATTGTAAATTTATTATTATTTATCTTGATATTTTGATTCAACATAAGTCTTTTCACTTTTTTGAGAATTGTATCACCTTTGAATGGTCTATTTCCATAAATTGATAATGAATGAGAAAATGAGACTGTGTCAATTATTTCAGTGTTCTTTGTTTCATTAAAAAATGTTTTTAAATTATTTGATATAAGAATATTACTACCGTTGACTTTGTAGTAAATCTCATATCTTGAAAAATAATCGCAAAAAATTTGTATTTTTTCATTTTCAATTTGTATTATTACAAATCTTCCATCTAATTTAGAGATCAAATTACTTTCAACAAATTTTGGTAACAGTTTTTGAGTGAATTTATTTAAGACAAGATCTTTGTCATAGTACCCATTAATATTTCCAATTATAAAATACTTTTTATTTCCTTTTTGAAAATTTTTATATTTTTCTTTTTTTAAAAAAATTAAAATTTTTTTTAATTTTATTTCATCAAAATCGCTTGAATATTTTAATTGATTATTATTTTTAGAAGTAATTATAAAATCTTGGCTCATTGTATTTTTTTTTTGAGATTAATTTAATCTATAAAATCCTTTTTTAGTTTCTTCAATAAAATTTAATTTCTTAATTTTTTTATTCTTTAACATTGAAATTTTCTTAAAAGTTTTATCAAATGCTTTTTCATATTTTTTTAAAATTTTATCTGTATGACTTATTGAAACTATAACACTGTTTGATGCCAAAAATCCTTGACTTAACATTTTGTAAGTTAGAAAGGTTTTATAAAAGTTATGTTCTTTAGAAATAAAATTAAAAGAAAAAATTGAGTCAGTGCCAGAAATATCAATTTTAAGATCATATTTAATAGAAATTTTTTTCCATATTTCTTTGATTTTTTTTCCTTGTTTAGAAATAATTTTCCAAGTTTTATTTTTTTTCATATAATCAATTGTAGCTAAAGCAGCAGTAGGACCTGTTCGCTCTGACCAAAAAGTACTTGATATAAAAGAACTTTCTGATTTTTTCATAATTTTTTCTTTTCCAATAACTGCAGTAATTGCATATCCATTACCAATTGCTTTTCCAAAAATTGCAATATCCGGGTTTACTTTATATCTTTTATGAATTCCTCCAAGTGTTTCTCTAAACCCAGAGGTGCACTCGTCAAATATCAAAATACAATTGTTTTTGTTTGCAATTTCCCTTACTTTTTTTAGAAAATTATTTTTTGGGACAATATTTCTTATTACTTCCATTTTAATAATTTTTATTTTTTTGACTGTAATCAAATACTTTAATCTCTTTATATCGTTGTACTCGAAAGTAAAAGTCGTATTTATCAATTCTTTTGGAATTCCAGAATTACTCAAGCCATCAAGAAGGAATTTACTTAGTTTATTTTTTTTATTTAAATTTGCTGATAAATACCAATCATGCCAACCATGATATCCACATATTGCAACCTTTGAAGTTTTGGTAAAAGCACGAGCTATTCTAATTGCAATAGCATTTGCTTCTCCACCTGATCTAGCAAATTTTGCTCGTGAGGCCCAAGGGTGTATATCTATCAATTTTTTAGCCAAGTACACTTCTTCAGGGCAATTAAGTGTGCTCATATTACTTTTTTTTATATTTTTGATTACCTTATTATCTATTGTAGAATTTGAATAACCAAGCACGTTGGTACCCACTCCCATTAAGGACATATCAATGTATTTTTTGTTTTTTAGATCCCAGATATAACAACCCTTTGCCTTGGAGTAATAAGTGGGCCAATATTTTGGTAGAAAATTATCAGGACGTTTTGAAAAAAGACTATTTCCACCCAGAATTTTTTTTTTAGCAAGACCCCACAGAATATTCCTATTTTTCGTTCTCATTTTTTCCCCATACATACATTGATTTATAACCTTTATCGCAATAAGGTTTGATTAGTCTTTTAAGATGTGATTTTTTATCTAAGAACTTAATAATTTTATTTAACTTTATTTCTTTTTCTTTAAATTTTTTATATACTTCTTTGCAAACAATTAGGTCTTCAGGATTATCAACAGTCAGTCTTAAATCTTTTCTAAAATATTTTTTTTCTAATGAGATTCTATTTATATTGAATTCTTTGTAATTTTCTCTGATATATAAAGTGCATAATTCTGATTTGTGTTTTTTTTTACCTTTTCTGTGAGATTGAATCAATGCACTATTTTTTATAATTTCATAACCACATCCATCAATTATATTATCTAAAAAAGAAGCATCATAATTATTTTTAAAATGTTCTTTCCAAATTTCATCTAAACTTTCAAGCATTGGAAAGGGTGACTCTGATGTAATTCTCAAAATATCAGTTGCTTTTGTTAATTTGGCAGCCAAAATTAACCTTGATAAAACATCTATATCATCACCTAAAACAAATTTAATTGAATTTTTTTTAGCTATACTAACGTATTCTAAATTTTCTTCTTTTTTAGAGATTGATAAAATAATTTCATCTATACACCTCTTTTTTTTTAAAGATTTAATTAAATAATCAATAATCTTTATCTGCTTTTGTTCATCAAGATTTTGTAAAGGTTTTGCATAAAGTCTAGTGCCTCCATTTCTGCAAGCCAAAATTGCTACAAGTTTCTTTTTCACAACAGATCTTTTTTATAAATTAATCTATTTCTATATAAATTTTTTTTTGCTTTTTTTCCAATTATCTCAGAAATGTTTTTTAAATCAGATGACTTTGGGCTTCTTTTCATTACAAAAAATTGCTCTTTAAGAATTGAATGCTTTTTTAAATTTTTTTTTAAAAAAATTGATCTTCTAGTATTATGTCTGTATTTTCTTTCGCTATTACTTGAGAGATATCCTCCATCACCATAGATTTTAAATAATTCATCGATATAACTCCTAAATTTTTTAAATTCATCTGGATTTAAAGCAGAATGATAATCCTCTAATTTATAAATACGATTGGTTGTTAAATGTTTTTCAATATATCTAGCTCCAGCACCTATTGCCATTGAAACAATATCTTTGATGGTTTTATCTTCAGGGAGTGCATGATCTGCAATACCTATAGAAAGTTTATTATGTTTATCCTTATATTTTGAAATAATGTTAGAAATTCTTTGAATATTCATATCTTGATTAGGAGTAGGAAGAGATTGATGACCATGGAGCAAAACCACATCAAATTTGTCAAAAAAAGATAAGCATTTTTCCACTTCTTTTTCTTTAGCACCTCCAATGCCAATAAAAATTTTTTTTGGCTTAATAGATTTGATCATTCTTAATAATTCAAAATTGTTGATGTCAGTCGGATGTATTTTGTAAAACTTTGATTTTATAAATTTTGATATTGCTACACTTTTTTTCCCAAAAACCTCTGTTATTAAACTAATTTTTTTTTTTTGAGCAAATTTAGAAATTTCATTCCATTTTACTTTGTCTAATTCTAGTGATTTAAAAACTTTATAATCTTTATAATCTGATGTCGAAAGTTCATCCGCATAAACGACCTGGATCTTTGCATAATCAGCGCCTGCTAGTTTTGCACTATCTATTAACTGTTTTGCAATATCGACTTTACCCTCATACCCTTGGGCTAATTCTGCAATGATTTTATATTTTACCATAATGAATTATTTATACTTTATATTAAAATAACAAAATTAATTATTTTTATGTAACCATTTTCTAGGATCAATTAAACCTTTATTTGTAGTATTATATACTTTTAAAAAAGATGTGTTTCTTATATCTTTAAAATTTAATATCAAATTTAGTTGTTTCAAATCTACTACCCCAAAAATAACTTTTGAAACATATCTTTTATTAAATACATGCGAAATACATAAATTTGGTAATAAAAAATTTTTTTTTTTTGATAGTTCTTGTAGAGATAAGATTTTTTTAGAATATTTTTTAAATCTTTGATTAAGAAGTTTTTCATTTGAAAAAGCTAGACCTTGTAGAAAAATTGATCTGGCGTGAACCTCTATCTTATTTTTATTAAAAAAAGACTCAAATTTGTCAGATCTATTATCAAAAATGTTACATGGAATTTGAATTACGTCAAATTTAAATTTTTTATACAGATTTTTGATATTTTTATAATCATAAACTGAAATTCCAATTTTATTTATAATTTTTTTTTGTCTTAAAAATTCCAATTTTTTAAGAATTTTATTTGAATGAAAGTTACTTTCTAAATCTCTAATAAATAAAGTATTAATTTTATGGTGTTTTGTTATTTTTTTTAATTTTTTTTCTAATTGATCATAAGAATTATTTAAAAAAGATATGTGAACTTTTGTATTGACTTTAAAAAAATTTAATTTTTTCTTTATGTTTTTGTTAATATAGTAATCTTCAGCCGTATCTAATTCAGAAATTTTATATTTTGAAATGTTTAAAATATCTAAAATAATTTTTTTTGATAATTTTTTATTATTGGATATTCCATATGGTTTTCCAAACTGAGCTGTACCTAAAATAAATTTATTAGTAAGTAAATTATGAATCATTAAAAATTAATTTTTTTAATTCTTAAAAATCGAGTATATAAAATGTGGATTTTTTAACATTATCGCATCACCAAATGTGTAACCAGTTTCTGTCAAATTCATATTTTTAAAATACTTTTCTAAATCCACAATACCAAATTTTTCCCATTCGCTTGATAAAGATTTCTCTTTAGTATTTATTGAAAAAAAATATTTTGAATTATTGTCTATTATACTTACATACTTTTTAGCTTCTTCAAATTCCATTTCACATAAAGAACGACAATTTATTGAAATATCAAAATTGTAACTTGAAACAATCTCTTTTTCATAAGGTGGGAGCAAAAGAACATCAAAATTTTTAAAAGCTTCATCTATAGATTTATCTAATGAACAAAAATGTTTATATGAACAAATTTTTTTTCCATGATTATGCAAAAAATAGGGTGCTATTGAATGCATAGGTGGAATATCCATTAGTATATATTTAACATTTTTTATCTTATCAAAAATAATATTGGCTAGTTGACCTTTACCTGGTCCAATTTCAAGAATCTTTAAATTTTTATTGCTATCTTTTTGGAGTTTATTAATAATATTTTCAATTTTATTAAAAACCTCGATATAATAAATGTTGGAATTTAATTTCAAATTATCAAATGTAAAAAATGGTGAATTTAGGCCAGTATATAGAGCATCATAATTTCTATTATTATTTCCCAAATAATTATAATTAGCTAATGTAAAAAAAACATCTCTGAGCGAGGATTTAAAGTCATAATTTATTGGTAGAAATGTTTTATAGCTTAAAGATCCAATATGATTAAAAAATCTATCATCTGAATTTAAAACATTATTTAAAAAATTACTTTCCATTTTTGTCCACATAGAATTTTTATTATAATCTAATGAGTAAGGTAATTTTTGATTTTTAATTTCCTCCATAAAAGTAAGGCTTTCTTTTAGATATTTTACAAACTTTTTATCTACTTCATTTAAATCAAGATATTGTCCTGTGAATTTTCCATTGCATATATTTTCGGTTATTAAAGAGATATTTTCAGGTTTGTTGATAAAAGATTTAAAATCTAATAATAATTCACTTCTATTAAAATTGTCTGTATATGGAATATCTTGAGTTAAATTTCTAATAAATCTTATAATTTTTTTTTTATAATCTTGCATAAGTTCAGTTGTAATTTATAAATAATTTTTTATTTATAACACACTATTTATTTCAAATTAATTTATACTTTCAATATTAAAATTATAGTTGTTATTTTAATCAAAGATAATATAAGTTTTTAACTCATAGAAAATTAATGAAAATCATAATTGGAAAAAATGAAATTAGTGAAAAAAGTAATACTTATTTCATTGCCGATATAGCTGCAAACCATGATGGCAGTCTTACGAGAGCAAAAAAATTAATTAGATTGGCGGCAAAGGCGGGTGCTAATGCAGTAAAATTTCAACATTTTAGTGCTAATACAATAGTGAGCGACTATGGTTTTAAAAAATCTGGAAAAATTAGCCATCAATCAAAATGGAAAAAAACAGTTTATCAAATATACGATGAGGCTAGTCTAAACATAAATTGGACCAAAACACTTTCGGATGAAGCTAAGAAATATAATGTTGATTTTATGACTGCTCCATATGACCTTGATTATGTAGATAAAGTTTTTAGATATATTAAGGCATATAAAATAGGTTCTGGAGATGTCAATTGGAGAGAGATAATTAAAAAGATATCTCAAAAAAAAAAACCTGTAATAATTGCAACTGGAGCATCAGATCTTAGTGAAGTTAAATCAGCTATAAATTTAATTTATAAAAATAATAAAAAAATCATCTTAATGCAGTGTAATACAAACTACACATACAATGAGGAAAATTTTAAATACATAAATCTTAATGTTCTGAAAACATTTAAAAAAATATTCAAAGATAAAATTATTTTAGGATTGAGCGATCATACTCAAGGTCATTCAACCGTTCTGGGAGCTGTAACGTTAGGTGCTAGAGTAATAGAAAAACACTTTACTGATAATAATAATAGAAAAGGCCCAGATCATTATTTTTCATTGAATCCAATTACATGGGCAGAAATGGTCAAAGAAACTAGAAGACTTGAAAAAGCACTAGGTAGCGGAAAGAAAATAGTAGAAAAAAATGAGAAAAAGACAAATTTTATTCAAAGAAGAGGATCTTATGCAATTAGAGAAATAAGAAAAAATGAGACAATTAAAATTAAAGATATAATTTTTTTACGTCCATATTTTAATGGATCGATATCTCCATTTACAAACAAAAAAACTTTTGGCAAGGCTAAAAAAAACATAATTAAAGGTCAATTTGTTTTTAAAAAATGAAAGATCTTGCAATTGTAATTCCATGTAGGAATGAGAGCAAAAATATTACATATATTTTAAAAAAATTAGAGAAAAAAAAGATTTTTTTGGTAAATGATGCATCCACAGATAAAATAAAAGCAATTGTTAAACCTTTTAAAAATATAAAAATTTTAAATAATTCAAAAAAAAGAGGTTACGAAAGAAGTGTTTTGAAAGGTATTTCATATATAGAAAAAATTAGAGATTCAAAATTAAATTACATCCTAACAATGGATGCTGATGGTGATCACAACCCATTATATGTAGATAAAATTTACAAAAAAATTAAAAAAAATAAAGTTGATTTGATTATTGGAAATAGGTCAGAAAAAAATAGAAAATCCGAAGAATATATTTCGGATATTTTCAAAAAAGAATTTAAATTTGAAGATCCTTTCAGTGGATTTAAAATATATGATAAAAAAAAATTATTTAAAACTTACAAACAATGTAGTAAAAATTACTTTTTGGCTGATTTATGTTTAATTTTTAAAAAAAAAAAGTTTAAGATAAAAAATATGAATATAGCTTCAAAAAAAAATATTTTAAGAAAACCTAGGGTTGATAGCAACACTGTAGATAAAAAAATTTTATCAATAAAAAATTTAATTAACTACTTTTTATAACTTTACATCCATATCAGACATATGCAACTTAAGTGCATTAGTTGAAATATGAATTTCTCTAATAAAAAAAAGTATAGATATAATCATTGATAGACAACATGAACCAAAAATTAATCTGGCAATAAAAACTTCATTTAGGTACAAACCTAATACAGTCAGCATA
>Ga0315315_10000337_pt1 | contig 38125 bp, 41 predicted proteins | sample M140m3416metaG_FD_203699 | JGI IMG/M metagenome (GOLD analysis project Ga0315315, IMG submission 203699) | Ammonia-oxidizing marine archaeal communities from Monterey Bay, California, United States - M1 40m 3416 | ecosystem: Environmental > Aquatic > Marine > Intertidal zone | place: USA...
AGGAGCCTATTAATCCACCCTTTTTGTTAGAAAGCTCGTGCAATCTGTCCATAGTCGATGGAATTAATTCTTTCATTGACTGAAGAGATGAATCATTTTGACTTGTTTCATCATTTAAAGAGAAGATCAATCTTTCAGCATGATCTAAAAGCTCTTCACCATTCTGACCCTGAGGATTATTAATTAAATCTGTAATCTCCGAGTTAGCCTGCATTAGTTTTCTAGATATAGACCTCTGTCTTATTATCTCAGCATAGGCTTCAAGATTGGCAGCTGATGGAGTTGAGGTTGCGAGCTCAATTAAATAGTTTTTTCCACCAACTCTATTAAGGTTGTTACTATTATCAAGTTTTTCAGAGACTGTTAATGGGTCTAATGGCTTGTTCTCATTGACAAGCTCTGACATAGATTCAAATATAATTTGATGGTCTTTACCCTGAAAATCAGTTTCAGTAATTACTTGTATGACTGTATCAAACCTATGGGTCTCAAGCATTAAGCCTCCGAGCACAGCTCTTTCAGCTTCTCTGGCTTGATTATTTTGATCTATTGAAATATCTGACATAAGAATATGATTTTTACATCATATTTTAAAATACACAACTATTCAGCAGATACTTTTACAACAACGTTTGCAGATACCTCAGGATGAACACTTATGACAATATTAAACTCGCCCTGTTCTTTAATTGGCCCATCTGGAAGCTGAACCTCACTTTTATCAATCTCAACACCAGTTTCAATAAATGCTTCTGATATTTCTCTTGTTCCGACGGAGCCATATAGTGCACCTTCTTCAGTTACTGGCACAAATATCTCACATGAAGAACCTTCGATTGACTCAGATCTTCCCTGTGCTTGTGTTAATAAATCAGCAGATGCGGCAGCAAGCTCTTCTTTTCTTGCCTCAACCTCTTTGATGTTTTTATCACTAGCAAATGCAGCTTTCTTTTGAGGAATTAGAAAATTTCGTGCATATCCTGAATTAACTTCAACAATGTCTCCGATCTCGCCTAGCCTCTGAATTTTATCTAAAAGTATAATTTTCATAATTGCCTCTTATTGATGCATATCAGTGTATGGTAAGAGTGCTAAAAATCTAGCAATCTTAATTGATTTAGTTATCTTTCTTTGATTTGAAGCAGATACTCCAGTCACTCTTGCAGGCATTATTTTGCCAGTTTCGGTGATGAACTGTTTTAGTAAATCGGTATTCTTATAATCAAAGCTCTTTGGCAATTCATACTTACTCATCATTCTTCTCCTTGTCATCAGCAACTTTTTGAACTACTTCTTTTTTAGTCTCGCTTGCTTCTGATTTTTTATTTTTAGATTCTGCCATTAGCACAGACTCATCTTCAGAATGATTTTTTACAGCAAGAACAAGATGTCTTATTATCGACTCGTTGTATTTGATTTTTGTTTCAATTTCTAACAACTTACTTGGATCACCTTCAAGATTCATTAATAAGTAATGGCCTTTATTATGATTATTTATTGAATAGGCTAATTGACGTCTGCCAACATCTTCTAATTTGGTAATCTTAAATGAGTTATCTGTTAATAACTTATTAAATTCTTCTTTAAAATCCTCAACTTTTGAAGAAAGATTTGGATTTAATATAAGGACTGCTTCGTATTTTTTCATATGTTTCCCTATGGTTAAAGATTTCTACCTTAATTGGTAAAAACCAAGGAAGTGGCATTCTAATTGAATTAAATTATAGAATCAATACTCGCTTTTAACTATTTTAAGCAGTTTTGACCAAAGTGTTTGATTGCTTTCTGCAACAAGATCTGAGGTCATTTGGTTGTGACCATGTTCTACTAAACCTATAGATGTTGAATATATTGGATTCTGTAAAATGTTCTCCATGCCAATAAAATCATTAGGGACTCCAAGTCTAACACTTGTCTGAAAAATAGATTCAGCTAACTCAACTACCCCCTCAATTTTTGATGTTCCTCCAGTAAAGACTATGCCTGCAGGTATTTTATTTTCAAAACCATTTCTAGTAATTTCAGCTTTTATGAGTTCAAATAACTCAACATATCTTGGTTCTATAATTTCAGCAAGAGACCTTCTAGATAGCTCTCTTGGTGGCCTACCACCAACTCCTGGAACTTCAATGCTTTCTTCATCTGATGTAAATTGAGAAACTGAACAACCATGCTTTTGCTTTATCTCCTCTGCTTGTGGAGTAGGAGTTCTCAAAGCTTGCGCTATATCGCTTGTAACTTGATCACCAGCAAGAGGTATAACCCCCGTATGAACAATTGATCCAGCATTAAAAATTGCTATATCTGTAGTGCCTCCACCAATATCAACCAAGCAGACACCTAAATCTTTCTCGTCATCGGAAAGAATTGAGTATGAACTTGCTAATTGCTCTAAAACGAAACCACTTACGGTCAAGCCACAATTTTTTACACACTTTTCTATGTTCCTAAGCGCACTATTTGAACAGGTAACCAAATGAACTCTTGCTTCTAATCTCACTCCAGACATGCCTAATGGCTCTTTGATACCATCCTGATCATCAATTACATACTCTTGAGGCAGAACATGGAGAACTTCTTGGTCTGATGGTATAGAAACAGATGAAGCTGAATCAATAACTTTTTCAATGTCAAAAGGTTTTACTTCTTTATCTTTAATGCCAACAATGCCCTGAGAATTAATACTTCGTATGTGATTTCCAGCAACACCAACATATATTGATTTAATTTTTTCTTCAATAATAGATTGAGCCTGCTCTACAGCTTTTTTTATTGCGTCGGTTGTTGCTTCAATATTTACAACTACTCCTTTTTTTAGCCCGCTAGACGGATAGGATCCTAATGAAATTACCTCAAGCACTCCATCATCATTTTTCTTTCCAACAATACAAACAACCTTCGAGGTGCCAATATCAAGACCAACAACAATATTTGAATTTTTTGAATTATTACCCATTCTTTATAGCAACTCCATCTTTATATCTAAGATCTATCATACTAGGAATTTTATTATTAATATCTAAATATTCTATAGTTTCTTCCAATAGTTTTAACTTTTTATTTGATATTTCTTTGCCTAATTTAATTTCTGTTTTGTCTAAAACTATCAACCAACCAGAAATATGACTGTATTCAATTAATTCTAATTTATTAAAAATATTGTTATCAAGCTTCTTTACAAACTCTATCAAATTAATTATGTCACTAAGATTAGAGATATCTCCATTCACCCTTAGATAGTTAATGTTACTTGCTGAGTAGCTAAACTGATCAAGATCATAGTCTACATAGAATTCATTGTTTAGATTAAATAATGGCTTCTTTGATGAAATATATACCTCGATATTATTATCAAAAGGAACTTTATTGAGAATATAGGTATCGATCCATTCCTGATTTTCTAAGGCATTCTTTAAGGATTTTACAGAATCTATATCATCAAGGTCCTCAATAAATTTTAATTGAGATTCAAACTCAATTGGATCTTCAAATGTAACTTCAATGTTTAGTTGAGCAAATGTATTAATGCTATAGAAAAATATCAATAAGTATCTAAAGTGAGGCATTTATAATATTTTTTAAAACTTCTTCATATGACAAACCTAAAAAGCTTCCTGCTTTAGGTACTAGGCTGTGGGAAGTCATCCCAGGAGCTGTATTAATCTCAATAACAAAGAAATTTCCATTATTATCTTGTAAGAAATCTACTCTGGCCCAACTCTTACATCCGCAAGCATGAAATGCATTTAATGCCATTTGCTGAATTTCTTCCTTTTTTTCTTCTGACAAATCAGCCTCAATTAAACTAGTTTCATTTGATAAATATTTAGCTTCATAATTATAAAAAATATTATTAGTTTGTATTTCAACTGGGGGTAAGCACTTGTTATCAATAATACCAACTGTTATCTCCTTTCCGCTAATAGCTTCTTCAAAAATAAACTCTCTGTTTAAATTAATGCAATCATTAATAGCATTCATGAATGACCTTTTGCTTTTGATTTTAAAAATATCGATGCTAGAGCCATCCTCTGAAGGCTTCATAAATATTTCTTCACCCATTTCACTTTTTATTTTTTGATAAAGCTCTTCGGCTGACAATGATTTAAGATCAATTTCTAAATTGCTTACAGATATCCATTTAGGAGTACCAATATTATTTTCCAAAAGAATTTCTTTGCAGATTCTTTTATTCCAGGTTTGAGAACATCCTTTAAGACTTGATCCAGTATATTTTATATTTCTTTCAGATAAGACTTTTTGCAGTTCCCCGCTCTCGCCTTCATGGCCATGTAAAGCAATAAAAACTAGATCAAAGTTACCTAACGAGATTTTTTCAAAATCAGCATATTCAATCAAGGTGCTGTTTACCCCCATTTTTGAGAGACCATTATAAATCCCCTCCCCACTCTCAATGGAAACCTCTCTTTCAGCTGAACTGCCTCCGTAAATAATTGCTATATTTTTTATTTCTTCCATTTATCTGTAATTAAGTCACATACCCCTGCAATACTCCCAGCGCCCTGAGTAATAAATATATCGAAATTCAAATAATTTTTTTCAATAAAATTATTAACATCTTGGTGATTTTTAACCAAATGACAATTCTTATGCCCCATCTGCTTGAGAGATTGCACTATTGCATCTGAATTAATTCCTTTTATGGGCTTCTCACTGGCAGGATATATATCAAGCATAACTAATGCTTTGGTCTTTTTAAGAACATTTAAGAATTCATCAAATAGCTGTGCTGTTCTTGAGAATCTGTGTGGCTGGAAAATGACACATACTCTTTTAGATGGAAATTCTTGCTTTACTGCATTTAAATTAGATAAAACCTCAATTGGGTGGTGGCCATAATCATCAATTAAAAGAGTATCAGAGCCATTAATATTTAAATTGTGTTTTTCGTATCTTCTTCCAACACCTGAAAAGTTTTTAAGACCTTTCTTTATTGTATTAATGGGAATCCCTTCTTCAATGCTTAGAACTGCAGCGGCAGCTGCGTTGTATATATTATGCTTACCTGGTGAAGAAATGCTAAAGGTATATTTTTTATTTTTATAATTATCAAAGATAGAGAAATTTTGAAAACCTTTACTATAGTCCCCTTGTTGTATCTGAAAATCAGAAGATTTTGAGAAACCAAATTTAATCTGTTTTCTTGAAATTCTTTTTGAAATTTTCTTAATATTTTTATCATCATTATTGATAACTATATATCCAAAAAATGGCACATTATCCAAGAATGTTATGAAAGCATCTAATAGTTTTTCAAATTTGTTCTCATAATGAACAAGATGATCATCATCAATATTTGTAACCACAGCTGCATTAGGATGCAAATGAATAAATGAACCGTCACTTTCATCTGCTTCTGCAATAAGATATTTTCCACTTCCCAAATCAGAATTAAGATCAGAGCTAAGAACTTTTCCACCTACTACATAAGTGGGACTTAAATTGGCCTCACTAAAGATTTTTGCAAGCATGCTTGTTGTAGTTGTTTTTCCATGACTACCAGCAATTGCGATACTATCGTAACCTCTCATAATGCTTCCCAGCATTTCAGCTCTAGGAATCACAGTAACACCAAGCTTGGTAGCATTTATTAACTCTGGGTTATTCTTATTAATTGCAGATGAGAGTACTACAAGATCTTTGTTAATAACATTTTCTCCAGCATGCCCTTTGAAAACTGTTGCGCCCTCCTTCTTTAACTTTAATAAATCTGATGAAATAGATAAATCAGACCCTGAAACTTTGTAGCCTTTTTGAAGCAATACCCTTGCTATGCCAATCATGCCAGCACCACCAATACCAACAAAATGAATTTTTCTAATCTTTTTAAATGGCTCCATATTCTTTTAAGATATTATTAAGTATAAATTTTGTTGCATTTTTGTGACTTGTATTCGTTTCCTTTTGCCAATTTAGATAAGTTTTTTGATTAATAATCTTCTTTATTTTTTTATTAAGTTTATCTATGCCATCGGCTTCCTCATGAATGATCCCCATTTTAATATCTAAAATATGTTTTGCATTAAGATATTGATGGTTATCGATAGAGCTAGGCAAGGGAATCATAAGCATGCCTTTAGATAGGGATGAGACCTCCGATATTGTTAATGCACCTGATCTTGAAATAACAAAATCCGCCCATTGAATTTCAAGACTTGGGTCTTTACAAAATTCTGATACGGTAAACTCAATATTAGTTTTAGAGTATAAATTTTGTACTTCATTGAAGTTGCCATTTCCACACTGATGTTTGATTTGTACTAAATCTTCAACATCCTCAAAGCTTTTTGGGAAAGTTTCATTGAAATATTTTGCCCCTTGACTACCGCCCGTAATATAAATCTTAATTTTATTGGTGTCTCTATTATTTTCTTGAGCCTTATTAATATTAAAAGATGTTCTTATTGGATTTCCTGAGATTAAACTGCGGCTGACGTTGCCTGATACAGGAAAAGCAAGGAAATTAACTGTTGCAAATTTAGAAAGTAATTTATTAGCTGAGCCCATTACCGAGTTTTGTTCGTGAGTGAAGATCTTTCTACGTGCAAGCCAACCAGCCAAGCCCACTGGCACAGTAACAAATCCCCCGAAAGTTATGACACATTTAATGTTGTTTCTTTTTATTAAGAAATAAACTTTGAAAATATTAAATATTGTATCTTTCAAAGACAAAATTTTATTTAAAGGTGATTTGCCTCTGAAACCATCTATTTTTAGCGGTATATAGTTAAATGATAGACCCTCTAAAGCGTTCTTCTCAATTTCTGAACCAGTTCCAATAAAAAAGATATTACATTCCTTTGATGCAAATTCTTTTGCAACTTCTATTGCTGGGAAGACATGTCCTCCGGTCTTTGCGGCTGAAATTATTATATTCATAAATTACTATGATAGTTTGTTTTCGTTATTAATTCTAAGAACTATAGCAACTAATGACATCATGATAATTATGCTTGTTCCACCATAACTTATGAATGGCAATGTCAGTCCTTTTGTCGGTAAAAGTCCGATATTTACAGATAAATTAAATAGCGTTTGGGAAGCAAAAAGTATCGTTGTACCAAAACACACTAAGCCTTGAAAAATTCTATTTAATTTCATACAAGAAAGAGCTACATTGAGCATTCCTGTAAACAAAACCACATAAACAGCAATCAAGAATATACCCCCAATCACTCCAAGCTCCTCTACCAATACTGCAAAAATAAAATCTGTGTGCGCCTCAGGAAGAAAGAAGTTCTTTTGAAAGCTATTACCAAGACCAAGACCAAGAAAGCCACCTTGGCCAATGCTTATAAGTGAATTTGCTAACTGGTATCCACTTCCTAAAACAACATCAGGGTCAAATGGATCCGTATATGCCATCATTCTGGCTATTCTCATTGGTGAAGACGTGATTGCTGCAAAACCAAGCATAGCAATTAAAATAGTTAAAAGTGAGAATTGAAAAAAAGATATCCCAGCATAGAAAAGAATTGCGACTACAACTAAACAGATTATTGCTGTAGATCCTAAATCAGGCTGAGATAGGATTAAAAGTGAAATTATAGAAAGAAGGGCTAAAGGTTTTAAAAAATTTCTTAATGAGTGAAGTTCTGAGGTTCGCCGCAAACAATAACCAGAGATATAGATAATGAGGCTAAACTTACATATCTCAGATGGTTGTATGCCAATTGATCCAACTCTTATCCATCTTATGCTTCCATTTACAGATGTGCCAATGTCAGGAACAAAGAGCAATACAAGCAATAATATGCTTATAAGTATCAATAACCAGTCAATTTTAAGTAAAAAGTTAGATGGGATAATGAGAAAAAAAACCATAGCAAGAAGTCCCATAGAAACAAATATAAGTTGTCTTGAAATATAAAAAAATGGATCATTGTAATTTGCTTCTGCTATAAAAATACTCGCCGATGAAATCATTATCAGACCAATTAAAATAAGAATTGAAAATGGAATAGCTATCAGTAAATTATTTCGAAAAATTTCATTCATTTTTCTAACTTGTGTATCAGCGTATTAAACTCATCACCCCTCTCTTCGAAATTCTTATAATCTAGTCCGCTTGGAAAACCAGGCGAGAATAAAATATTAGAAAAGATAGATTTGTTTTGTAAATATTCTAATAAGAAGTTTGCATCATCAAATAAATATTTATTTGGATGTGAAATGCAGGTATCGATTTGTTTTGCATGATTACCATAAATCAATATCTTTTCCGGTCCAGATATTTCTATTTTTGGAAAGTTTTCTTTTTTAGGATCACCACAACATATCAAAATGTAATCATCTTGAAAATGTATATTGGCCTTGCTAATTGCATATTTTAAGGATGAAGTATTTGTTGATTTAGAATCGTTAATTATATTTTTAGAAATAAATTGATATCTATATGGTAGGTTTTTCAACTTTATTTTTTTACATTTTCTTTTTGTGATCCATTCAAATAATATATATGGGTCATTTTCTTGGATTGATTTATTGGCGGAAAGAATTCTTTCTTTTGCAGCCTTGTATGATAAAAAATCATTATGATAGTCTAAGTGATCAGGTTCTATATTTAACAAAACTCCAAAATCTAATTTATTTTTTTTCATTTTATGCAATTGGAAACTAGATAGTTCAATTATTGAATATTCATTTCCATTATTGATATCATCCAAAACCGGATTTCCAAAATTGCCAATTAAATTAACTTCAAACTCCTGTTTAAGTAATTGCGCTAAATGGAAGCAAGTTGTGCTTTTTCCATTGGTACCTGTAATTCCAATTTTAATAGAATTATCTTCCTCAAAAAAAATATCAATATCTGTTAAAACATTGTTTGATGCTTGCAAATTATCAAATTCATCTGAATTAATACCTGGGCTACAAAGAATATTTTTATAATTATTTAAATCACGTTTTATGCTATATCGAGGAATGTTGCGATCGAAGATATCGTAGGCTATTTTCTTTTTTTTTAGGTATCGCTCAAAAGACTTTCCTGTAATTCCATATCCATAAATTAAGGATTTCATTTCCAGATATCACCTTAATTTTAAAGTAGCTAATGCTACAAGAATTAAAACAAGAGTAATGATCCAAAACCTCACAATTATTTTAGGTTCAGGCCATCCCTTGAGCTCAAAATGATGATGAATTGGTGCCATCAAGAAAACTCTTTTACCTCTAGTTTTGAATGAAATTACTTGTATCGCAACACTTAAAGTCTCTATAACAAATACACCAGCCATAATTGCAAATACCAATTCATGCCTTAATATGACTGCCATTATTCCTAAAATTGCACCAAGTGTTAATGAACCAACGTCTCCCATAAATACTTGAGCTGGATATGTGTTATACCAAAGAAAACCTATACCTGATCCAATTAAAGCACCACAAAAAACAATTAACTCTCCCGATAAAGGCAAATGAGGCAGATACAAGTAATCTGCAATGATCTGATTACCCATGCTGTAGGCTATAAGCCCTAATGCACCAGCAATAAGCACAGATGGCAAAATGGCTAAACCATCTAAACCATCTGTAAGATTTACAGCATTTGAAGAACCAATTAAAACAAATGTACCAATAAATATAAATAATAAACTTCCCATTGGGATTATAAAATTCTTAAAAAATGGAACAATAAATGAAATCTCGGCCACTTGGTCATGCGAAAAAAATAGGTAAGATATTATCGATATCGACACAACAAGTTGCATAAATATCTTTTGTTTAGATGTGAGCCCATCCGAGCTTTTATTTTTAATCTTAAGAAAATCATCAAAGAAGCCTATGAAAGCAAAAGAAATTGTAGTGACAAGAACTACCCAGATATACCTATTGCTTAAGTCTGCCCAAAGAAGGGTTGAAATTAACATAGATGAGATTATTAAAATGCCTCCCATAGTTGGAGTGCCTGTTTTTTTATAGTGAGATTTAGGCCCTTCGCTTCGAACATATTGCTCAAACTGCATCGATTTAAGTTTATTTATAAATAAAGGACCGAATATTATAGTAATTAACAGTGCTGTTACGGTTCCACCAAGAGTTCTAACTGTTAAATATCTTAAAACATCAAAGCCAGGATCAACATTTACAAGAATAGATCCAAGATATTCAAACATTTATAAACCTTTCCATCTTCATGCCCCTTGAGCCTTTGAGTAAAACTATATCGTTAGATTTTACATTGTTATTAATAAAATCTTTTAATTCTTTTTCACATTCAAAGAAAAAGCCATTTTTTCCAAATTCATTAACTGAATACTTAGCATGATCTCCAATAGCCAAAACAATATCTATGCCTTTATCTGCGGCATACTTCCCTATCTGCTTGTGATAACTAGCACTCTGCTTTCCAAGCTCCAGCATATCCCCCATAATAAATAACTTTCTTTTTTTATATTTTGATAAAAGCTCTAAGCTTTTCTTAACTGAGTCCGGATTTGCATTGTAAGAATCATCAATAAGCATAGAATTATTTATCCAATCAAGCTTCCTCTGTCTTGAAGTATGTTTATCAATTAATGATATTTTCTTTTGAAAATATTTATTATTTTTTTGAGTTAGGAAATTTACTATGTATGCTGCAAGGATATTTTCAACATTATGCATCCCGCATAAATCAGTTTTAATATCTACATTTACATCATAATTTTTTGAATTTATTGAAAAAAACATGCCGGCATTAGATTCTTTGATATTTTTTGCAGTAAAGTCAGCATTCGTATGCGCACTAAATGTAATAACCTCTATATCACTCCTAATTTTTTTCCAGTAACTAAGATGCTTTTCATTATTTGCAGGTGCTATTAAATAACCTCCTTTTGTGATGTTTAATATCAACTCAGATTTAACTTTTAATACACCTTCAGTATTTTTTAGATTCTCTAGATGTGAATGGCCAATATTTGTAATTATTCCTATATTGGGTTTAAGTATTGAACTTAAATAATCTATATCTTTAAATTTAGCAGCACCCATCTCAATAACCAAATTCTTCGCATTCTTTCTTGCGTTCATAATACTTAATGGCATTCCAATTTCATTATTAAAGTTTTTTATAGTTGCGGATGAATTAAAAAGTGTTTTTGTGATAATTTTTGTAGTTGTTGTCTTTCCGTTACTTCCTGTAATACCAATCCTGTTGTTTGGAAATGAATTAATAATGCTTTTAGAAATTTTTCTTAAAGCTTTAATAGTGTTGGGTGTATAAATGATTTTATTATTATTTTCAGCAAGCTTTTTTCTATTAGATAAGATTAAACTTGCTCCTTTTTTTAAAGCTTCATCAATAAATTCATTGCCATCAGAACTTTCACCCTTTAAGCATATAAAAAATGAAGACTTTTTTACCTTCCTAGAATCAAATGTAATATTTGTTATTGGATCTGGATAAGATTCATTTTTTATACCAAGGTGATGCCTAATGTCATTTGTATTAGTTATAAATTTCACTCACAACCTCTTCATCGCTAAAATGTAAACTTTCTCCATTCTCTTCTTGGATCTCTTCATGACCCTTTCCTAAAATTAAAAGGCATTTGTCTTTTGTTAACAACTTGCAACCTTCAATAATTGCCTTCTTTCTATCTTTGATAATCTTAATACTTCCCGAATTATTTCCATCCATAGCATCATCCACGATAGATTCAAAGCATTCACTTCTGTTATTGTCAGATGTGAATATAACAGCTTCAGAATATTTTAATGCTGTCTTTAACATTAATGGCCTTTTTTCTTTATCCCTGTCGCCACCACAACCAAACAAAGTAATAATGCCTTTAAATTGTTGGCTTATCGGCTTTAAGATATTCTTAAAACTATCAGGATTATGAGCATAGTCAATGATGATATTGTCTTTAACATCCTCAATAATTTGCATTCTGCCTTTCGGTAATTGAATAGAGTCTAAGCTCAGCTTAGTTAAATCTTTATGTTGATAAAGCTTATAGATTGATAAAAAAGCATAAATAAAATTTTGAATATTAAATTCTGGAAATAATTTTTGCGAAAAATTAAATATGTCTGAATTTATTCTTAAAGAAAATTTAGACTGCTTCATATTACATTCTTCAATATGTAAAAAACATTCATCATTAGAGTCAGAGTTAGCAAGAAAATTTATTGAGTCTAGACTATGATTGGTATGACTCATAATGTCTTTTTTTATTAAATTGTTAACGAAAATTGATCCAGGTTTTGTTAAATCAATGATCTTTAACTTCGAATTTATATAGCTCTCTTCTGTTAGATGATAGTCGAGATGATCCCTAGTTATATTCATAATTGATGAAACATCTAACTGGATTCCTTTTAATCTATTTTGATCGAGAGCATGAGAGGAAACCTCTAAACATATATGATTAGTCATACTCTGGTCTAAGGTCGATAAAAAATTGAAAATCTCAAATATGCCTGGGGTTGTATTTCTAGACTCTGCAAAATTACTCATACTGTTATTTAGAAACCCTAAAGTTCCTATGTATGATGATGAAAAATCCATAGAAATAAGAATTTGATGACAGAAATAAGCAGCTGAAGTCTTTCCATTTGTTCCTGTAAATCCAATAAACTTAAATTTATCTAAATCGATTTGATAGTATTCGCATAAAAATGGTAGTAGCCTTTCAGTTAAATCCTCGACAAAAAAAACATTACTGTGACCACATACATAATCCTTGTTGTTATGAATAATAAGTATTGGGTCTTTAGATATGGCTTCATCTATATAGGATGTACCATGTTTATTAACGCCATCTAGAGCAAAAAAAATAGAGTCTTTTTTAACATCTTTAGAAAAATTTGTAATTGCTGAAACATTTCTAGTCGGGATAAAATCTATATTCAAGATAGACATTAATTTTTTTATCATATCAATAACCCAAATAATTAAGAGTACTATCAGCAATTTTTGCAAATACAGGAGCTGCAACGGAACCACCTGAATATGAATTTAGACTCGGGTCGTCGATAGAAACCATTATTGTTAAAGATTTTTCATTAGCTGGAGCAATGCCGATAAATGATGCTCTGTAAGAATCATCCTTATAACCAGTCACTGAAACCTTATGCACAGTTGAAGTTTTTCCTCCAGTATCAAAATTTTTTATACCAGCTAATTTTCCAGTTCCATATTCAACAACTGCCTCTAAAGATTGCAAAATATAATCTGCTGACTCTTTTGAAATAACTTGCTGGGATATAACTGGTTCATCTTTTATGATTACAAAATCTTTTAATATTCCCCCATTTGCAAAAACAGAATATGCGCTCGCTAATTGAAAAGGACTCACTTCAAAGCCATAGCCATATCCCAACGCTGCAAGCTCCCTGTCACTCACGCTATCTTTGAAATTAAAATACCCCAATGATGATGATGGGAAATTAATTGAAATAGGCTTTGAAAATCCAAAATTAATATAATTTTTTTTAATGCTGTCATATCCTGTTTTTAGGGCGACTTTTGTTGCCCCGACTTGACTGGAATAGGCAATAATATCCATAGGTTTTAATGACTGATAGTTTTTAGGATCTGAGATAATTTTATTTTGAATCTCAAATCGCTGCGGAGTAGAAATTTCTTTATTAAAGTCTATAACTTCTTCATCAATTGCAAAAGATAGAAGAATTGGTTTTATTGCAGAACCAAATTCATATGCATCAACTAATGCCCTATTCTTTTGTATAGATCTCATTGGGTCATTTGGGTTATATGATGGGTAGCTAGCAATTGCTAGTATTTCACCTCCCTTATTATCCATAACTATGACGCTTCCTGACTTTGCATTATTATTTTTTACAGCTTCAGCCAAATATTTGTATGCGTAAAATTGAACAGTTGAATCAATAGTTAAAATAATGTCTTTGCCAGGAACTCTATTAATTATCTCGATGGGTTTTGAAATAATTTCTTGTTTAGCATTTTTATATAACTTCTCTCTACCATTAGTCCCATCTAATAAAAAATCATAACTCATCTCTAAGCCCTCTTGAGCGCCATCTTTTCCATAAAAACCAACTAATGGAGCTATCTGTTCTCCAAGAGGATAATGCCTACTATGCCTAACTTCTACTTCTAGCCTATTTAAATTTAATTCCTTCAAAGCAACATGTTCTTTTGGAGTAATATTTTTTTTAAGCAGGGTCTTTTTCTTAAAAAGAGAATTTTTATCTGAATTAAGTTCATTTCCTAAAACAACATTTACTTTTTTGAGGTCATTTTTTGTTAAACCGCTTAATGCATATAAATCATAATTAACTATAGAAATTGCCAAAGGAAAATTATTTCTATCGTAAATACCACCTCTAACTGATTTGATCTCTCTGTATTTTATATAACGTTTTTTGCCTTCATTTTGTAAAAACATCCCATCTGAGATGCTCAATAAAATCAGTTTAGTTACTACACTTATAATGGCTAATGAAAATGCAAAGCATACAAGTACAAGTCTTATATTTATATATTTATTTGCCTTCTTCATTATTCGTAATTGTTATTGGTTTCTTTTTTAACATACCAAGAACTTCTTTAGATTGTTTTTCAATAATTCCAATCGAATTTTCTGAGTGATATTGGGTGACCAACTTCAAATTATGATCTTTGAATTTATTATATTCAACTTGGAGGTTTTCATGATTTTGATGAAGTTTAGCAACTTCCCAAGAAAGTTTAATTTTTTCAAAAGATAAAAAAGTTATGAAAAAAATAAGCAGAAAAAAAACGAAAGTTTTTGAATTTAAACTCATAATTTCTTAAATACCCTCATAATTGCACTCCTAGATCTTGAATTTATATTAATCTCATCCGTGCTAGGTCGTATCTTCTTTGCAATACATTTAAATTTCTCATCTTCGATAGTATTTATTGGAATATCTTTTGGAAACTCTAATTTATTCGGTTTAAAAAAATTTTTTACAAGATTGTCTTCAAGAGAATGAAAGGATATAACTACTATTCGGCCATCTTTTTTTAAGATTTTCATTGCCTGATTGAGAGACTGATTAATTTCATTTAACTCATCATTTATAAAGATTCTAAAGGCTTGAAATGATTTAGTTGCGGGATGAATTTTTTTATTCTTATCTGGATAACAATCTTTTATTAAATCTGCTAAATCAAATGTTGTTAAAATTTTTTGTTTTTCTCTATATTCTAAAATTTTCCTTGTAATTAACTTTCCATGCTTCTCGTCACCATATTCATATAAAACTTTAAGTATCTCATCATGAGATGCATTATTGATCCAATCATAAAGCGGCTTACCTTTTGTATTGTTAAAACGCATATCTAAAGGGCCATTATTTATAAAACTAAAGCCTCTATTACCATCATCAAAATGTGTTGAGCAAGTACCTAGATCATATAAAATGCCATCTACTGAATTCTCTTTGAAATAACTTTCAAGTGTATTAAATGAAGAGTTAATTGCTTTGAATTGGCTGCTATTAATCTGTTTTGCGTTTACTATTGCTTCGGGATCTTTATCAAATGCAGTGAGAGTTCCGCTAGCAGTTATTTCGCCTAAGATTTTTTGAGAATGACCGCCTCTACCATAAGTGCAATCAATGTAATTGCCATTTTTGTTAGAAATTAAATATCTTATCGATTCTTCCAGAAGGACTGGAAAGTGAAGCATTTTAATCTACTTGCTTTCTCATAAAAGTAGGCACATCGAGGAAGTTAATTTCCTCTGCAGACGATGTGCCAACTTTTTGACTGGGTTGTTTTTCTCTATTTAGACCAACAGGATTTAATTTAATAGAAGGCTGATTATCAATTGCTAATGAGGGCCCTCTTTGATCAACTCCTGTAGCTACAATTGTGACCAAGAGATCTTCTTCTACTGTTTCGTCATAAACTAAACCGTAAATGATATTAGCTTCTTCACTACAAATTTCATCAACAATATCTGCAACATCTGTTTGGTCATTAAGTGTTGGCTCTTTTGCAGTAATATTAACTAAGACACCTCTAGCATTCTTAAGATTAATATCTTCTAAGAGTTCACTTTTTACTGCTTGAGTTGCAGCTTCAATTGCTCTATCTTTTCCACTAGATCTTCCAGTGCCCATCATTGCAATTCCCTTTTCAGACATCACTGTTTTAACATCAGCAAAGTCAACATTAATATGACCTTTTTTCATGATAATGTCAGATATTCCCTGCACAGCTCCTTTTAAGACATCATCAGCTTTTGCAAAAGCTTCTTGCATAGGAGTATTTCCGCCAAGAATTTCATATAGTTTTTGATTTGGTATTGTTATGAGGCTATCTACTTCTTCAACAAGAGAGGCCAGGCCTTTTTCTGCAGCAGACATTCTCCTTTTACCTTCAAATTTGAATGGTTTCGTTACAACAGCAACTGTTAAAGCTCCCATTTCTTTTGCGATTGACGCAATAACTGGAGCAGCTCCTGTTCCTGTGCCTCCGCCCATTCCTGCAGTTATAAATATCATATCTGCACCACTTAGAAGCTCTTCTATAGCGCCTCTATCGCTCTCAGCTGCTTTTCTTCCTATATCCGGATCTGCACCTGCTCCTAAGCCTTTTGTTAAACCGTTACCAAGTTTAAGAGAAATTGCTCCATTGGCCTCTGAAAGTGCTTGGGTGTCTGTGTTGGCGCAAATAAAATCAACTCCTTCAATGTTGTGATTAATCATATGGATTACAGCATTCCCGCCTGCTCCCCCAACACCTACAACTTTTATTTTAGCGTTTTCTATTTCTTGACCAATTACTTCCCAATTCATAATAATCCCCTTTTAAAATGACATAGATTTAATTGTCTCTGGTAAAACAATATCTAAGATTTCAGTAGAAAGTGGTCCACCATTTTGTCGTGAAGACCAATTCTCATGCTCCCAAATTTCAAATTTATTTCCCATACCAACAAGACACAATTTATTTTTCTCATTAATCTCTGCATACTCTCTGAGCTCAGTTGGGATATTTACTAACATCCTTCCAGATGGATCAAATTCATTAACACTAGCATTTCCTAATATAGTCCATTGTATTTTTCTCACTACCGGATCAAGGCTTTGCAGAGACTCTAAATGGTTGGATATTTGTTCCCATTGAGAGCCAAAATAAACTTTTAAAGATGGGTACTGAGGATCTCTTGTTATAGAGATAATATTTTCGTTATTTTTTTCTAAGTAGTTTCTATATTTAGCAGGTATCGCTATTCTTCCTTTTACGTCTATTGAAACTGTGTTAAATCCGTACATGTAAAAAGTATATAGCATAATTTACACACTTTAAACATTTTTTTTCACACTTTTACACACTTATAAAAGAAAGAGTTGGTCTGTAAGCCGGATTCTGTAATCAACGATCATCTATCTCGACGTTATGTTGCCATAACGCTCTAGCAACCTACCCAAATCCCAGGCGAGCAACCTGATAGGATTTCTATTTGGTTTTGCTTCAGGTTGGGGTTTACAAAGCCTCAAATGTCTCCATTTAAGCGGTGAGCTCTTACCCCACCATTTCACCCTTACCAATTAAAATTGGCGGTATATTTTCTGTTGCACTTTCCGTAAGCTTGCGCTTCCCAGGAGTTACCTGGCACCTTGCTCTGTGAAGTCCGGACTTTCCTCTGCAAATACAGCGATCGTTCGACCAACTCGAGACAATTATAATATCAATGAAATTATTTATAAATCTAATAATTGTTTATAAATTTCTCTTTTAGATTCTTTTGTGACTAACGATAATAACTTAGCAGCATCTTTAGGAGGCAGCTTGTTCAAAAAAGCTTTCATTATTGATTCGTCTATTTTAAAGCCCTTGTTAGAATCTGGAAATCTTAATACCAAAACCATCTCACCTTTGAGGGTTAATTTATTCAATTTTATAAGTTCCATAAGCTCTGTTGAGCTACCTCTAATGACTTCTTCATGTATTTTTGTCATTTCTCTACAAATAGCTATCTCAATGCCCTGAGGATATAAATTATTTATAATAGATATTGTATTTTCTATTCTTCTAGCAGTTTCAAATAATATTGTTGTATGTTGTGTTTTTCCGATTGATTCTAGAAAGTTGTGCTTAGGTTTGCCTTTTTTTGGAATAAATCCTAAAAACAAAAAGCTTGATGGCGGCATGCCTGATAAGAGTAAAGCATTAGTCACGCTTGATGGTCCAGGCAATGCAGTAAAGCTAATCTCATTTTTTATACATTGAGTTAGCAAATAATAGCCGGGATCAGAAATTGCAGGAGTTCCTGCATCTGAAACTATAACTACATCGCTTTTATCATTTAATATTGAAAGAATTTTAGGAGTAATATCTTTCTCATTATGCTCATGAAAAGATTGAACATTCTTTTTAATATCCAAAAAATCTAAAAGCTTTTTTGTGTTTCTAGTATCTTCAGCAAATATATAATTTGTATTTTTTAGAAGATCAATTGATCTAAGTGATATATCATTTAGGTTACCAATTGGTGTTGCGATAAAATATAACATTACTAAAAAATTATGAAACGTAGCTTAACATTTCTTTGGATTATACTTTTTCTTTCAAGTTGCGTTAATAACAATGCCTCATCCTTATATATAAATGGCGAGAAGCTCGATCCAATTGGTGTTGATGTAGAGCTTGATGATAGCATCCGAACTGATCTATCGAAAGTAATACAAAAATCTTTGTCATATACATCTTTAACAAAAGAAGAAAAATCATTTTTAAGTAATTATCTATACGCTTTGGATGGAGATCTAAAGAAAAAAGTCCTAACCTCAATAAATAATTCTGAAAAAATATATAGTAAGGACTCTATCGAGTATTTTCTTAATACTAATAATAAGAATAAAGACTTATTAATTAAATTAACATTAGATCGCATGCAAAGATCCGATCTCATCTTTAATGAAAATGGTGTTTATATCGATCAAGATCTATTAAATAAACCTATAGGTAATTTTTGCAATTCATATTCAAATGATCAGCGACAATATTTAGAAAAGATTATTTTTGAAAGCCAAAATAGCTCTGAAGATGAGGTCCTTGTAATCTTTGGAGATGAATATGAAATTTATGTAGATAGTTTAAAAAAATTCTACCCTGAAGCTTCTTACTCTAGGGTGAATGACAAAATGTATGATGAGCTAATTTCAAAATCACTTGGAATTTATGAAAGCAAAAATAGAAAATCTAAATTGGAAAAATTAGATTTAAATTCAGAAATAAAATTTACTCCAAGAAAGAAACAAGACGTCAAAAAAATATATGTGATTCTTGAATATGAGGATGCTAGAACATTGATACCAATATTAAAGAATTATGTTTTAGACTTTCCTGTTTTCGCAAGCACAGATATGCTTTATCAGATTAGTGATCCAAAAAAAATTATTGACTATGAAGGTGTCTATTTACCACTTTCAAATGAAACAATCACTAATCTAATGATAAAAGATTTAAAAAATATTAATTTAGAAGAGATTTTTGATAAATATATTTTGGGTGAGCTTCTTATGCAGGAAAGATTATATGCATCTGGAGTCACAAGGGCTGAAGTCAGTTCAGACCTATCAATCATTAAGTATAATCAATACGAATGTAATGAAAGAGAGTTTATGTTAGGTAGAGTTGCAAGTAACTGATCTTACTCTTCTTCTTTTAAATCCCTTTCAAGTGACGAAAGACTATCTAAGAATCCAGGTCTTTCAAACACTTTTTTCTGATAATCAAGTAAAGGTTTTAGATGTCTATTGACTGGAAGCTTAATACCTATGGATGGAAGTCTCCAAAGAATTGGTGCGAGACAGCAATCTACTAAAGTAAATTCATCGCTCATAAAAAATTTAAATTCTTTAAAGGTTGGGGCAATTGAAGAAATTTCGTGTAAAAGTTCCTCTCTTAACTTCATCAATTCCTTTTCAGAAAGCTTGGCCTCTATTAAAGTATCAACGATGGGGCACCATTCCTTATCAATTCTTAACATTAGAGTTCTGCTATTAGCTCTTGCAACTGGATAAACTGGCAATAATGGAGGATGGGGAAACCTTTCGTCAAGATATTCCATCATAACGGATGGGTCATGTAAGGCTAGATCTCTATCTACAAGAATTGGTAGTTTGTGGTAAGGATTGATTGACAAAATTTCATCAGGAGTGTCTTCTAAAGCAGACTCTCTGATTTCTGCTGTAATATCTTTTTCAGCAAGAACTATTCTTACTCTTTGACTGTAGTGATCATCTCTGTCCGAATATAAAATCATAATTTTCCCCTAATTAAACTCTAGTGATAGTCCTTTTGATACTCTCTGTATAAAAGAGATGATAGCGCTGTAAAAATCACAAAGAAAAATATAACATACCATCCAATTCTTTCTCGTTCAGCTTTTGCAGGCTCACCGACATAAACTAAAAAGTTGGTTAGGTCATAAATAAGACTATCAAACTCATCCTTAGATAAAGCCCCTTCACCTTCAGCCACTTTCAAATAACCGCATTTTTCTTTTGTAATTGTATTTCCAGCTTCATCTCTTTTCTCGCCGCCATTTTTTCCAATAGCAGGAACATCCTTACAAACTAACTTTTGACTACCCTGAAGATCAACCAAGACATTTGGCATTGCTGTCCCAGGATAAACTAAATTATTGACTCCATATTGCTTGGATGAATCTTCATAATATGCTCTAAGGTATGTATATACCCAATCATCACCTTTATATCTAGTGACAAGAGTAAGGTCTGGTGGGGCTACACCGAACCAGTCTGCAGAATCATCTTTTGGCATGGCTCCTTTCATAAGGTCACCAGCCTTAATGGTATTATCAAAAACTAAGTTATCAAAGAAAAGTTCTTCGGGGATTTTTAGATCAGTTGCTACCCTTCCCCATCTTGAGTACTGAAGTGAGTGACAGCCATAGCAATAGTTTAAGTAGGTTGATGCACCTCTTTGAAGAGACTCAATATCATTTAATGAATAATTAAACTCATCACAATCTCCATAATCCTTACAAGGACCACCTTCAGCAGCATCTATATTTATAGTAAATATTGTTAAAAATACAATGCATGAAAAAAACTTGAGTTTCTTGTTCATAGACGATTTGGTACCTCTTTTGTGGTTTCGAATTTTGTGTAAATTGGCATCAAAAGAAAATATGCAAAATATAAAACGGTACAAATTAAACTTACTATCTTTCTTACCTCAGTAACGCCGACAGTTCCAAGATAACCAAGTGTTATAAAGCTAATTGCAAAAGTCGCTAATGCAATCTTACTATATATACCTTTATATCTTATTGAGGCAACTTTACTCCTATCTAACCATGGAACAACAAAAAATATTGCAACAGCAGAGCCCATTACTATAAGTCCACCAAAAGGGTCTGGAATGGCTCTAAGCATTGTGTAGTATGGTGCATAGTACCAAACAGGTGCAATATGCTCGGGTGTTACAAGAGGATTAGCTTCTTCAAAATTTGCCATTTCAATAAAGTAGCCTCCGCCCTCTGGGAAAAAGAACATAATTATTGCAAATACTGTCATGAAGACCCCAATGCCAACAAGCGCATTTAAAACTTTGTAAGGAAAAAATGGGACACTATCTAAAGGAATTCCATCATCGTCCAAGTGCTCTTCGATATCAACTCCTTCTGGATTACCTGCACCAACTTCATGTAACGCAACTAGATGCAGAAATACAAGAGCTATTAAAACCAAAGGTAGTGCAACAACATGAAGTGCAAAAAATCTTGAGACCGTTATACCAGATATATAGTAATCCCCTCTAACCCATAGTTCTAACGATTCCCCAACATAAGGTATAGAGCCAAATAGCGAAATGATAACTTGAGCTCCCCAATATGACATTTGACCATAAGGTAAAACATATCCCAAAAAACCCTCAGCCATCATAGCTAAATAAATAGTACAGCCAAATATCCACACTAATTCTCTTGGTTTTTGATAGGAGCCATACAATAAACCTCTAAACATGTGAAGGTAAACTACAGCAAAAAATAAAGAGGCGCCTGTAGTGTGCATATATCTTATCACCCAACCATAATCAACATCTCGCATAATGTATTCGATTGAAGCAAATGCGCCTTCTTCTGTGTTCTCGTAAGGCATAATTAACCATATACCTGAAACAATTTGAATAATTAATACAACTGAAGCAAGAGCACCAAATAGGTACCAAAAATTAACTTTTTTTGGAACAGGATGTTTTGATAAATGCCTTTCAAAAGTATTAACAATTGGTAATCTATGATTTACCCAGTTAAAAATATTTGAAAAGATTTGATTCATTTAAGCAACTCCTTCATCTTCACCGATTGTTAAAATATCTCCATCAAAGAAATGAGGAGGTACGACTAAATTAGTTGGGGCTGGTACGCCTTTATATACTCTTCCAACCATATCAAACATTGATCCATGGCAGGGGCAAAAGAAACCTCCAGACCATGAAGCATCCCAAGCCTTTGGCTCAACTTCAGGGTAATATTTGGGTGAGCAGCCAAGGTGCGTACAAACGCCCGTAAGAACAGAATATTCATCGCTTTGGCTTCTAGTTGGTGATAAATTTTTATATGGCTCTTCAATTGCGTCAGAATTTGGATCAGCCAATTTTGGAACTGATAGTCCAAGGTTACCTAAACTTTCCTTGGTATGCCTTACAACAAAAACAGGTTGTTTTCTCCATGCAACTTGAATTTGCTGCCCATACCTCATTTTAGATACGTCTATTTTTACTGATGCTCCTAAAGCTTTCGCTTTTGCGCTTGGATTCCAAGCAGCAATAAATGGCGTTGCAGCAAATGGGATTCCTGAAAGACCTACTGCACTAGTAAGCCCAATTAAAACTTTTCTTCTTGTCTTGTCTTTTTCTTGCATAAGCTTGTGGGTAGCTATGTGATTTAATTATTAAAAACGCCGAGATTATACCATTAATAATCTTGGTAAACTTAATAAAAATATTATCGTTTTGAAAACTGTTTGCTCTTTCTTGCTTTTGCAAGACCAGGCTTCTTCCTTTCGACTCTTCTTGAGTCTCTAGTAAGTAGGCCAGCTTTTTTAAGCTGCCCTCTTAGCTCTTCATCAAATGATATTAAAGCTCTTGAAATACCATGCCTAATAGCGCCAGCTTGCCCAAAGTTTCCGCCGCCCTGAACTTTAATGTTTAAGTTAACCTTTTCAGATAAATTAGTAAGCTCAAGTGGTTGTAAAACCAACATTTGTGCAACCTTTCTTCCAAAATATACATCGAGCGCTCTATCATTAACACTTATTTCACCATTACCTTTGGTTAAATAAACTCTTGCTGATGATGTTTTTCTTCTTCCTGTTGCGTAATGAACTTCAGATGTCATATTGTTGGATTCCACTCTATAGGTTGTTGTGATTCATGGCTATGCTCTGATCCAGAAAAAACTTTTAATTTTTTGATCATAGATTTGCCTAGTTTGTTTTTTGGAAGCATTCCTTTGACTGCATCCTCAATAATTCTTTCAGGATTTTTTTCTATAACTTCTCTAAAAGTTTTAGTTTTTAACCCGCCTGGATATAAAGAATGTTTGTAATATTTTTTATCGTTAAATTTATTGCCAGTTACTCTTATATTTTCTGCGTTAATGACGATAACATAGTCGCCACCATCAGTATGAGGAGTAAAAGTAGGCTTATCTTTTCCTCTGATTCTATCAGCTACTTTGGTTGCTAATCTGCCCAAAACTTTGTCTGATGCATCTATGACATACCATTGTCTTTGGACTTCTTCTTTTTTTAGTGCGAATGTTTTCATATACAAATAATAATAAGATGCGAATATTAATGTTTAAGGGCAAAATTAGCAATAATTTAATGCATTTAAATTAATTTTTTTTATTTGTTAAATACTCATTAGTTCCCATTTCTATTAATCTACTTTCACACCTCTCCCAAAGCAGCGACATAGTCTCACCTTCATATATATCTTTAGGCCTTATCCCCTCATAAAAAAAACTGATATTAACTTTATTCAAATAAGCAATATCTATAAAAGCTATAAAACGTCTAATCAGATCAGAATTGGAATCATCAAGAATTGAAAAGTCATTTATAAATATCCACTTATATTTATTACATATTTCTTCAAAATCATTTGCCCCAGTTGGTTGGCTAAAATAGTTTTTAAAAGAAACCCATAAAAAATCATGATTTTCTGCAATACATTCAAAACTTCTCTCATTTACTTCAAAAAAAGTATTAAGATTTTCTTCTATATTAAAATTAAGTTTTATTATTGACCTTATCTGTTTATCAGAGTCAGAATCATGGCCCTCTTTGGTTATTTCATAGATATTTTTTAACCTATAATCATGCTCTCCTTCAAGCTCAAAAACTTCAACTCTTTCCTGTAAGTACTTCATAACTTCTATGAATTTTTCTCTTTGAAGTCCATTCTTATACAATTCATTGGGATGGGCGTTTGATGATAGAAACAAATAAATACCATTATCTATAAATGCTTTGATAATGTTAGAAAGGATCATGGCGTCAGCAACATCTTCAACCTGAAACTCATCAATTAATAGAACATCATATTTTGAGTAAAAATAATTATTAACCTTATCTAGTGGATTCTTTGAGCCTTTGTATTCTTTTAGTTTTGAATGAATTAATCGCATGAAATCAAGATAATGAAACTCAGCTTTTCTTAAATTCAATTGCTTATATATACTTCTTAAAATAACCGTCTTTCCTCTTCCAACTTTACCCCACAAATATATGCCACTTGTTGAGGGTGCCCTTTTTGGTATAACTAGACGTGAAAGCAAATTTTTTTTTGTCGGCTGAATTTTTATAGCTTCATGAATAAAATCAAGCTGTGGAATATCTGGTTCAATACCTTGGTTTTTCAAGGCATCAATGATATTTTTGTCAACTAGCATTATAAATTATGAAAAATTATCTATCTTTATTTCTTTTAGCGATCTTAATAATAGGTTTGTTTGTATTTACAATCAATGGAAAGAGTAAATTCGTAAACGCATCAAAAAAAGCTACACCTTCAGTAGTGAGTTTGTGGGGATACAATAACTCACAATTAAGATCCTCACCAAATACTTTAGGCTCTGGTGTAATATTCTCAAAAGACGGCTATATAGTAACAAATTATCATGTAATCAATAATGCTAGAAATATAATCATTAAGATTGATGATTATGAAATAAATGCAAATGTTATAGGTTTTGATAAAAATTCTGATATTGCTATTTTAAAAATTGACACTCAATTAGATTTGGAGCCAATCTCAATTGGGAGTAGTAATAATCTTCGAGTAGGTGATGAGGTTCTTGCAATTGGAAACCCTTACGGAATAGGAATTTCAGTTACAAGCGGAATAATAAGCGCTACAGGAAGAGAATATGGAAACCCCTATCTCAACCTCATACAAACTGATGCTGCCATAAATCCAGGTAATTCTGGAGGAGCTCTGATAAATACAGAGGGTAACTTGATTGGAATTAATACTAAAATTTATTCTAAGACTGGAGCATATCAGGGGCTTGGTTTTGCAATACCTTCAGAAAAAATTGTTCAAATTGCTTCTGAAATAATAAAATTTGGGAAAGTTAGAAAAGCCTGGATTGGGAATTTTCGTGTGACATCATCACAATTATTGATAGGCAATAATATATATAAATCTCTAAAAGTTTTAGAGATAGAAGAAAATAAAGGTATTTATCAGAAGGGTCTTCGATCTGATCATCATATTGTTGAGGTTAATGGCCTGCAAGCATCTTGGAAAAACTTAACCCAATCTATAAAAATGGCATCTCCAGGTGACTTTATAAATATAAAATATTTTGATGGCAAAAAATTAGTAAATGTCGATATTGAAGTAAAAGCTAGATAAATTAATTTGGCAATCTAGTAATATTGGCACCTAAATAATTTAATTTTTCTTCTATCCTCTCATACCCTCTGTCAATATGATAAATTCTATCAACAATGGTTTCACCTTCAGCGCATAATCCAGCCAATATAAGACTTGCCGAAGCTCTTAAGTCTGTTGCCATAACAGGTGCTCCTGAAAGATGATTGACACCATTAATATTAGCAGTATTTCCAGATACAAGAATGTCACAACCCATTCTATTCAGCTCCTGAACATGCATAAACCTATTCTCAAATACTGTTTCATTAATAACAGACCTTCCTTCAGCTACAGCATTTAATACAGAAAATTGTGCTTGCATATCAGTTGGAAAGCCTGGAAATGGAGCAGTTGTAATATCAACTGGCATAGGTCGATTGTTCATTTTAAGAAATATTGAGTCTTCAGATATTTTAATTTTTGCTCCTGTATCGCGTAACCTATTTATTACACTTTTTAATCTATCTGCTGAAATCCCAGTTATCTCAACATCACCCTGAGTAACAGCAGCTGCTACAAGATATGTGCCCGCTTCAATTCTATCAGCAGGTATGTCATATGATGTTCCATTCAAGTGCTCAACGCCATTAATAACGATCTCATTTGTACCAGCACCAGTTATATCTGCCCCCATAGCATTTAGCAAATCTGCTAAATCTTCAATCTCTGGCTCCATTGCAACATTAGTAAGTCTTGTTTGACCCTCAGCTAATGTAGCTGCCATCATTATATTTTCAGTGCCAGTAACAGTAACTCCTTCAAATTTAATATTTGTACCCCTCAATCTTTCGGCAGTTGCTTCAATATATCCGTTTTCTAAATTTATTGATGCGCCTAATTGTTCTAATGCGTCTAAATGATAATTAACTGGCCTTGATCCAATAGCACACCCTCCTGGCAAGGCAATTTTGGCTTTTCCAAATTTTGCAACCAAAGGGCCTAATACCAAAATAGAAGCTCGCATAGTTTTTACTAATTCATACCTAGCTTCAGTATCATGAATGCCTGAAGATGAAATAATAAAGTTCATACTTTCATCTAAAGTTATGTTTGCTCCCATTGAGCCCAATAACTCAAACATAGTTGTTATATCTTGAAGGTAAGGTAAATTTTTTAAAGTAATATCTTCATCAGATAGAATTGTTGCGGCAATCATTGGTAATGCTGCATTCTTTGCGCCACTACAATTTATTTTTCCTGAGAGTTTATTACCTCCCCTAATTAGTAATTTTTCCATTATTCTTTTGAATGTGTCTCTAAACTGAGAGCGTGAAGCTCGCCAGATTCAAAATTATCTTTTAATAGATTTAAGATCATACGATGCTGTTGAATGATTGGTACTCCTGAAAATTGATTTGAAGTAACTGAAAGCTTTAAATTGCAATCATCGCCAACAAAAGCAATATCTGCATCTTGAATTTTATCAGTAATTATTTTTTCTAAAATATCTTTATCCATCTATTCCAGCATTCCCTGCATCAGAAACCCAGTTCTTAATAGTCAATGTCACATTTTCATCATATTCGTCAGCAAGAGCCCTGAATTGATTTCTGAATGTAAGACCTAGATTAACTCCATTAATTATTATATTAATAATGGCCCAGCCATTTTCTGTTTTTCTAAGTTTATAAAGTATAGGATATATGCTGTCACCTGTATTTAGCTCTTGTTTAACTTCAATGCTTTTAAGAGCTTTTCCATTATCATATTCCACAAAAATTGTTTCAATAACTTGATCTTCCCATTGAGCCAATGTTTCTGCATAGGTATCAAGAAGAGAGTCTTTAAAGATCTCAATAAACTCAACTCTTTCATCTTTTGTTGCTTTAAAATAATATTTCTTACCCATCACAGATGCTGCTATAAGCCTAAAATCAATCATTGGCTCAAAGATCTCTTTAATTTTATCTTCAAATAAATCTCTATCATCAGCAAACAATTGCTTGTTGTTTTTAAGAGTTTCAACCATTAATTGGGCATTTTTATCAATATAGATATATGGATTTTCCTCAGCTTTTATTTCAAAAGAAGAAATTGCAAAAAAAATTGAGAAGAAATAATTTTTATGATTGGACAACATTGATTTATTATAACAGTTGATAAAATTAAAATGCGGCCTTATGAAAAAATATAACTTTTTGCAATCAGCAAAAAATACATTTCAAACAGAAGCGAAAGCTGTTTCTGATCTGTCACATCAACTTGATTCAAATTTTGAGAAACTTTGTCTAAGTGCGCTTGAAAGTAAAGGTAAGTTAGTCATTATGGGTATTGGAAAATCTGGCCATATTGGACAAAAAATAGCAGCAACCTTATCAAGCACAGGAACAAAATCAGTTTTCATCCATCCAACAGAAGCAGCCCATGGGGATATGGGTCTTATTGGGAAGGAAGACATGGTTATATTGATATCAAATTCTGGAGAAACTGACGAAATAATCAATATTATGCCTTCGATAAAAAGACTATCTAAATTAACTGTTTCTATATCAAGCAATCAAATGTCTACAATGGCAAAAGGTTCAGATATACCTATAGTTATAAAGTCAGAGGAAGCCTGTCCGCTAGATCTTGCACCAACATCATCTACAACAGCTGCCTTGGCATTTGGGGACGCTCTTGCAATTGCATTGCTTGAAGCAAAGGGTTTTACTAAAGATGATTTTGCTAGTTCTCACCCGGCTGGCAAATTAGGAAGAAAGCTTATAACTCGAGTTTCTGATCTGATGCATAAAGGAAATGACTTGCCAAAAGTTTCCAAAGGCACTCTTTTGACTAATGCTTTGTTAGAAATGACTGAAAAAAAGCTTGGTGTTACTTTGGTTAATGATGGCAATAATATAATTGGCATATTCTCAGATGGTGATTTGAGAAGGTGTATTAATAATTCGACTAATATAGATACAACACATATTGAAGATGTGATGACAAAAAACTTTATCAAAATAAATAGTGCTGTATTGGCAATAGATGCAGCAAAATTAATGGAAGAAAATAAAATTTTTGTACTTGCAGTTGAGAGTAATGATGATGAGATTGTTGGAATACTATCAATGCATGATTTAATACAGGCAAGGATAATATAACTATATGATAAAAAAAATTTTATCATTACTTTTTGCTTTATCACTTTATGCAGTTGAATCAGATGATTTGGTTATAAACTCAGACAAGGTAAACATTGCTGATGATAGTAATGTGATCTTCAGTGAAAACATATCAATTGATTCAGGGGTAGTCTTAATCAATGCAAATAAGGCAATATATGATAATGATACAAAAATTATTGAAATAACTGGAAATCCTTCCTCATTAAAGTCACTTGATAGTAAAAAGGATTTCTATGGCAGCGCGTCAAAAATCGTTTTCTACAACAATGAAAAGGTTCATCTTATTGGAAATGCAAAAATGAGATATGAGAATATGACAATCTCATCTGAGAAAATAATATTTAGTCCCAGCTCAGGTTTTATAGAGTCAAATTAAATATGTTAAAAGTTAAAAATATTTCTAAAAGCATAAATAATAAAAAAATTATAAATGATATTAGTTTTTCAATTAGCGCTGGAAATATATATGGATTGCTTGGTCCAAATGGGGCTGGAAAAACTACAACATTCTATACTATAGCTGGTTTGATTAAATCTGATAAAGGTAAGATTTTTCTTGACAATGATGATCTGACAAAGCTTCCAATGCATGAAAGGTCAAAATTAGGTATAAAATATTTACCTCAAGAGCCATCTATTTTTCTTGATCTAACCGTGAAAGAAAATCTACTTGGTCTTGCAGAGCTTTCGTACGATACAGAGCAAAAAATTAAAAGCTTTTTAGATAAATCGATTGAAGATTTTGGTCTTCAAGACATTCTTGAATCTAAAGGAAGGCAATTGTCTGGAGGTCAGAGAAGAAAAGTTGAGATAGCAAGAACACTTGCAGCTGATCCAAAAATTATTCTCTTAGATGAACCATTTGCAGGCATTGATCCAATAGCAATTGAAGAAATTCAGAAAATATTACAACTAGTTGCTCAAGGCAATGTGGGTATTCTAATAACTGATCATAATGTTAGAGAAGCATTAGATATATGCTTTGAATCAATTGTAATAAATCAAGGCGAAGTAATAGCAAATGGTGCAAAAGAAGATTTAATTACAAATGATCTTGTAAAAAAGGTTTACATCGGAAAGATGTATAGTTAATTCTGTATGGCTATTTATCTCAGCAAAGAACAAAAACAGTCTCAAAAAATATCAATCACCCCGCAATTACGTAAATCAATTGAATTGTTACATCTATCGAGATTTGAATTAGTTCAAAGAATTGAGAGAGAGATTGAATCAAACCCTTTTTTAGAAAAGGATGACTATGAAACGGATTTTTCAAATCAAGCATCTATTGATGATTTTGATTTTGATTTTGCAGCATCTGAAAGTCTCAAGTCATCTTTGTTGAATCAAATTAATGATTTGAATCTATCTGCAAGCGATTATGAAATTTCAGAATCAATTGTGAATTCTATAGATGAGACTGGAAGATTGGCTGATAGTTTGTCAGAAATTGAGGAACTCTTAGATTACAAGTATGCATATAAAACTATTGAGAATAATTTAATTAATATTATTCATAAGCTTTCCCCATCCGGAGTAGGGTTTAGAGATTTTAAAGAATGTATATTTCTTCAAATTAAAAAAAGTGACATAAGCGATACTGAATTAGAAATTGCTAATAAGATTCTTTATGAGATTTCTTCTGATGATTTGGATGAATGCTTTAAGACTCTAGTTTATTCTGGTTATGATGAGAGTGATGTTAAAAAAACAATCCAAATTATAAGAAATTGTGATTTAAGTCCTGGGTTGAATTACGAAGAAACTAATTACATATACCCAGACTTAAAAATTACTCTTGAGTCAAATGATAAAATTTCAACTCAATTTGTAACTGACAACTTTCCATCCATAGTTTTAGATGAAGAGTTTGTTAAAGAAACTCAGAAAGCTCTAAAGAAAGATCCTAATGAGAGCCTTTCAAAAAATATTGAAGAAGCAAAATGGTTGATATCATCGATCAGAAGAAGAAATGATACTGTATTAAAAGTTGGTGAGATGATTTGTAAAAGGCAGATTGATTTTTTAGGAAATAACCCACTCAAAGTTTCTCCATTAACAAACAAAGATATATCAGATGAACTTGGCGTCCATCCATCTACCATATCTCGAATTATAAAATCAAAATATATTGATACTCCAAAAGGAATAATACCCCTAAAGTCATTTCTTGCATCTTCAGTTTCTAGAACCCGAATGGTCACCCCACTCCAACTTATGGACCAAATAAAAAAAATTATTGATGAAGAAAAAAATCCCCTTAGTGATCAAAAAATTGTTCAAATGTTAAATATGAGAGGATTTGGATTGGCAAGAAGAACAATTTCTAAATACAGAAAACAATTAAATATACCCTCCTCTAGAAATAGATAAATCTTACACTTAATGGGTTAAACTTTATTTATGAGTTTAATTGATCTTAATAATCTTCAAAAAATACTAGATGTAAGAGATAAAGAGCTTTCGCTTGATCAAATTAAAAAAATCTTAAAAGAAATGCCCAATTCTGAAATTGCGCATGCACTAGAGTCTTCTCCGCCAGACCAAAGAAAATTATTATTTTCTCTGCTTGAGACAAATGAAGAAGGCGATGTATTAGCTGATGTTGGGGAAGAAATTCAGCAGGACTTAATCTCAGGCATATCAAATGAAGAATTATCAGAGGCTGTTAAAGAGCTTGAGTTAGACGAAGTTGTAGATATTCTTCAGAACCTCCCAGAAGAGAGAATGCAATCCATACTTTCAAAAATGTCTTTGAGAGACCGAAATAGAATTGAAGAAGGATTGGTTTACCCTGATGACACCGCCGGGGGATTATTGAATACCGATGTCTTGAGTGTAAGACCTGATCATACTGTTGAGGTTGTTACCAGGTACCTGAGGGAGCAAAAAGAATTACCCGAAAATACTGATAAAATCTTTGTTGTATCCAAAGATGATAAATATCTTGGAGAGATTTTAATAAATAAAATAATTACATCCGAGATAACTGAAAGGATTGAAAATTTAATTTCACCTAAAGCAGAACCAATACTTGTAACTGAATCAGATAAAGATGTTGCAACCATCTTTGAGAGAAATAACCTTATATCAGCTGCAGTTGTTAATAATAATGGAGAGCTCCTTGGAAGAATAACCATTGATGATGTTGTTGATGTAATTTTAGAGGATGCAGATCAAAACTTTTTAGGTATGGCCGGTGTTGCAGAAGATACTTTTGCACCTCCAGGTAGGGCTGCGAAAAGCAGAGTATTTTGGCTAAGCATGAACCTTTTAACAGCTTTTGTTGCATCTATGTCTATAAATATATTTCAAGATACCTTGGATAAGGTTGTATATCTAGCCGTATTAATGCCCATAGTCGCAAGCATGGGTGGAGTCGCGGCCACCCAAACCCTAACAATAGTTTTGAGAGGACTAACTCTTGAGCAAATAAATGATACAAACATAAAATGGCTTTTTAAAAGAGAACTTGCTGTTTCTATTTTAAATGGAATAGTTCTTTCGATATTAGTTGGTCTCGTAACATTCATTTGGTTTCAAAACTCTCTTATTTCTATCCTGATTTCCTGCGCCTTGATAATAAATTTAATAAGCTCTGTTTTTGCTGGGGTTATTGTTCCAATAGTTTTGAGAAAACTTAACCAAGACCCAGCAATTGCTGGGTCTGTTATTGTTACAACTGTAACTGACGTTATTGGATTTTTGTCTTTCTTGGGTTTAGCAACAATTTTCTTAATTTAATCTTTTTAATACAGGTTCTGTGATAGTTCCATCTACCTTAAAAGTTATAGATGAGGCTGCATCAATGTTCTCCTCAAATAGATCTTGAAATACAAGAGTTCCAGCTACCGCTGGTATTCCTCCAAGGATTGCAGCATACCAAGGAAGATTTTCAGAAACTTTAATACGCATAGACATATCTAAATTTAAATCATCTAAATACCCATCGTTATTTTTTACTATTTCTCCCACCCAAAGCATCTTAGCCTCATCAGTTTCTATTGAGATTGGATTTGATATTAAGCCTCTTTTGGTACTAAAAATAATATCTCCAGAAGCTCTGGTTAAAAAAAGAGAATCTCTAGATGAAGATCTATTTGAATCTATGTTTTTTATAATTGCATCTAAATTAAGAATTTTTAAAGCATTCAAAAAAGCGGAACTAGTAATATCATTTTCTACAGTGAAATCTTTAGTTAAAAATTCAACTTTTCCTTCGAGGTTCTTAAGATCTTCGATGCTATTCCATTGAATGCTTAGTTCTGTATTTAAGAAATCAAAATTATAATTAAGCGAATCTTTTATAAATTTTGAGCTGCCATCTATTTCAAAAGAACCTTTTATTTTATATAAATCATCTGAAGTAGAATAACTCACAAATGCATTTTCTCCTGAATCTAGTGGATAGATATTAATATAATCGCTTGTAATATTTATATCTTCTATGGTTATCAAGTTTTTGTTTCTTAAAATATAGAAATCTAAACTTTCAAAGTTTTCTCCGGCAATTGATATTTCGCTTCCTTGTATTCGCATATTTATAAGCGATGAGTCATTAATATTAGATGTGACTTGACTAGTTCGTGAAATAAAATTTAAATTTTCTATAAATGTTTTATTAAGGATAACCTTGGAGAAGCCAGTATTATCAACCATTAGTTCGCCATTTAAATCACTCCCTTTAAAATTGCCAAATAATCCATTTTTTTCAAAATTTAAGTTAATAAATTGATCAACAAAAGAGTTATTAAGCATTTTAAATTCTTTTGCACGCAATGAAATGGTCTTAACAAAAGAGTCACCTTCACCAGATGCGCCAAACCTGACAGATGAAAAGTCAAAAAGATCTAGATCAAGATATATATGAAATCCATCTTTTTCTTTAATATTCCCCTCATAATCACCAAAGATAAAATACCCCTCTTCTCCAGCATGGCCTATGTATGCTTTAAATAATTCATTAGAAATCTCATAAGTCGGGTCTACAAGACTAGGTATCTTAATTGATGTTAATAAGGGTTTTCCTATAGGCTTAGAGATTTCATCTATTGTTGAGAATATATAGGTTTCTTGAAGATCAGTATTTAAAGATAGTGTTAATTTTTGCTCGGGTGTAATTTTAAAGCTTGTTTCAAATGACTCTTTTCCAGAGAGTCTGAAATATGGATTGGGATTAATTAACTTTTCCATATCAATGTTAAAAGAAGAAATTAACTCAAGACCTTTATTTCTCATATATGAGACAGAGCCATTAATATCCTGAATTACATCCTGCAATGGTAAGCTTGATGAAAAAGAACCGTACAAGCCACCATTAAGATCAGAGTATAGGCTTGAATTGATAGCGCTAACTAAATACCCAGAATTAAATGTTAAGTTAGAATTAAATATATCAATTTTATAAAATGTCTTATTCTTAAGTGGGTCAGATGGATCAATCAAACCTCTACTTAAGATATTTGTTTTTATGTCAGCATACTTAAAATCAGTCTTCTTTATTATTCCAAGTTTATCCAGATCTTCAGCAAATAAATTATGCGCACCTTTATAAAAAATTTTATTATTTTTGTTTATCAAGACATCAAGTTTGGAGAAGTTAATATTATTAATATTTCCATTATTTAATTGGATTGAATTATTGCCACCAAGGGAAACTATTGAAAATTTAGAGGAGATTAAATTAAGCTGATTGGTTTTTATTTTAAGATCATGGCCACTTATCAATGAGTATTCATAGTCATTTGACTTTAGATCATCGCTATCTCTTAAATTAATAGCTTCATATCCAACGAGATGAAATCTCCTAAAAAATAAGTTTTTATTTAATATAAGATTAAATAAATCAATCTTAACTGCAATTTCATCTATTTTTATTTGCTGAGCATCACTTGAAATAGTGATGTTCTTTGCAAAAATGCCTGGAGTGGTAAATAAATTATCAATTTGAATAAATTCAGTTGAGACCTCATAAGAATCAATAAAAAGCTTATCTATGATTAATAATCCTGTTTGAGGTTTTGTTGTTAAAAGAACTGAAATAGTTATTAACAATATTGCTATAAAGGATAAAAGAATAGAGATTGTTAAGAATATTTTTAAAGATATTCTTTTTATAATGCTCATTTTTTAAAGCCTCCTATTCCTAAAAAAAATAGGTCTATAAACCCTTATTACTGAAAGCATAAAGCTTAAAATTGAGTTAGTTACGAATGAAACAAAAAGTATCAAATAAGAATAATTGCTTATATTAATAAATAAATGAGTAAGTCCGATATAAACAGTTGCTATTATTCCAAAAAATATTGAAATCTGTAGATATGAGAACAACCTGAATACGTATTTATAACTATTGATGATGTAAGTAGTAATTAAATAAACCAAGGCATTAAGACCAATATAGCTCCCACTAATCAAGTCAACAAAAATACCAATAAAAAAAGAGGCTGTTGCTGAGAATGCAATATTACTCTTGTAAGCAAAATATGAGTATATTAAGAATGACAAGGGAACAATAATTAAAAAATTAACAAGAAAGGCATTTATGTATGCCTCTAGGTTTATTCCAATAATTATATAGAATAAAATTTTTGTTAGACTTTCCTGATTCACTGACTCACCATGATTGCAAAAAAGTTATGGTCAAGTGGATTTGCATGAAGTTTAAATCTCGCTTCCCTTTGAACCTCATTTAGCTCTCTAATCTCTATCACCTTTCCTAAATGAATTCCTACTGGAAAAATACCTCCCAAGCCAGATGAGTAAAAGTCTTGTCCCACTTCAAGGGGATCTTCCCAAATAAGCTTGCTATATGAACAAGTTACAATTAGAGGCTTTCCGGACCCTTTAGCATTACAATAAAAGTCTTTTGAGACTATTGGAATGTAATGTCTAGAATTGGATAGAAGCATTACCTCTTGTATGTTGTTTAAGTCACTTATGACTTGGCCAAGTATGCCGCTTTCACTTATCACGGGACGCTGAATAAGATTATCTTCTGGTTTTGAAATAGTCCTAATTGACATTTTATGATCATCGCAACAGAAATAATTTTGAGAATCAAAACTTACTAATTTTGAAAATATTGCTTTATTTAGGCTATCTTCTTTTTCAACAAAGTTCTCTAGTTCATCTTCCTCTAGAAAAAATCCTTCATTATTAGAAATAATAAATTTTGAAATATATTCTTTATTAAGCTGATCTCTTAGTTCATTATTTTCTATTTCTAAAATTGATTTGGATTTTAGATTATTTGGTATAGATATTAGGGGATCTATTAAGTAATCAGTAACAATAAATTTTGAAGTTAGTATGGTTGAATTATAGATATTTTTTGGTTTTGTAAATGTATCAAATTTAAAATCAAGATAAATAAAAAATGAAGCTATAAAAATATAGATAGCGTATGAAAAAATTGAAGTATTAGGCGTGTTCATCGCCATCTAATTATTCTGATGAAAGAAGATCTATATTATATTTATCCATTATTTCTAGAGCCTGACCTCCCCCCCTGGCAACACAGGTTAACGGATCTTCAGCAACTATTACAGGTATCCCAGTTGAATTTGCGATAAGTTTATCTAAATCTCTCATTAAAGCTCCTCCACCTGTTAAAACAATTCCTCTTTCAGCAATATCAGCTGCAAGTTCCGGAGGTGATAGTTCAAGTGCATTCCTTATAGCCCTAACAATCCCATATAAAGGGTCTTTCATCGCATCAAAGGCTTGCTCGCTGTTGACTGTAAATGTTTCAGGAATACCCTCTGCTAAATTTCTTCCTGTAATAGACATTTCTTTTTTTTCGGATTCAGGAGTTGCGCAACCAATGGTATATTTAATTTTTTCAGATGTGGATTCTCCAATAACACATCCATAATTTCTTCTGATCCATGAGGTGATAGACTCGTCCATTTTATCTCCACCTATTTTTACAGATTCTGCATAAACAACACCATTTAGAGACAAGATTGCAATTTCAGATGTTCCCCCGCCAATATCTACAACCATGTTTCCACTTGCCTCTTCAACAGGCAACCCGGCACCTATTGCAGCAGCCATTGGCTCTTCAATAAGCTTTACGTCCCTCGCACCTGCGCCCAAGACCGACTCCCTGATAGCACGTCTTTCAACTTGAGTTGATCTGCACGGAACACATACCAAAACTCTTGGACTAGGCTTAATAAATCTTTGTTCATGAACTTTTGCAATAAAATGTTGTAACATTTTCTCAGTAACCTGGAAGTCAGCGATAACACCCTCTGATAATGGGCGAATAGCTTTTATGTTTCCTGGGGTTCTTCCGAGCATTTTCTTTGCTTCTGTCCCAACGGCAACAACAGTTTTTTGACCTCTTGACTCTCTAATTGCAACTACAGAAGGTTCATTTAAAACTATTCCAACATCTTTTGTATATATTAATGTGTTAGCAGTTCCTAGATCTATAGAAAGATCGTTAGAGAAGTACCCTCTTATAGTTTTAAAAATATTGAAATCCACGTTTTTCCTTAAAAAAATAATGTTAATAATACTCTAGTTGAGTTAATATTCAGCATCTAAATAATATAATATCCTATATATGGACAAGAAAACAGTTTCAACTATATCTTACCTATCAAGATTAAAATTAGATGAAGATAACCAAGATAAAATCACCTTAGATCTTGAAAATATAATCAAATTCGTTGATCAACTTAATGATGCTGATGTAAATGATATAGAACCATTAACTAGCCCTCTAGAAAAAGTAGCTAAGACTAGAACTGATGCTGTTACAGCTGAAAACAGAAAAGAAGAATTTTTAGAAAGAGCACCAAAATCAAATGAAGATTATTTCCTAGTGCCGAGAGTTGTAGAATGAGTATTCGTTATAAAACTATCAAGGAATTAAGCAAAATGCTTAAAAACAACGATATTTCGCATCCTGAGCTAATTCAAGAAACATTTTCTTTAATCGAAGAAAATAAAAATTTAAATTCCTTTGTTACTTTAAACAAAGAAAATGCAATTTTAAGAGCAGAGAACATAGATAAAAAATCTCCTTCTTTATTGAATGGAATCCCAGTTGCCCAAAAGGATCTATTTTGCACTAAAGATTTAAGAACAACTTGTGGGTCAAATA
>Ga0315315_10000338_pt1 | contig 38058 bp, 29 predicted proteins | sample M140m3416metaG_FD_203699 | JGI IMG/M metagenome (GOLD analysis project Ga0315315, IMG submission 203699) | Ammonia-oxidizing marine archaeal communities from Monterey Bay, California, United States - M1 40m 3416 | ecosystem: Environmental > Aquatic > Marine > Intertidal zone | place: USA...
ATTAATCCGGAGTCAAGATCTGCAGGCGGCTGTTCAAGTTCATCAAGAGGGTTTGGAGCCGGCTCGTTCCAATGCGCCTTGATACGCTCAACTACACTTCCTTTGGCAAAGGGAGCTCGGCCAACGATGAGGTAATAAAGGGTACAGCCAAGTGCATAAATGTCTGACCGGGGGTCTGCAGAGTGACTGTTTTTTGATTGCTCGGGAGCCAAGTAGTCTGCGGTGCCGAGCACCTTTTCATCATGCGCTTTTGTGAGGCCACCTTCTTCATCATCATCGCCATCAAGCGCAAGGCCAAGGTCGAGTATCTTGACTGTTCCTTTGGTGTCTAGCATTAAATTTGCAGGCTTGATGTCGCGGTGAACGAGTCCCTCTTCGTGCGCGTATTGCAGGCCGCAGGCTGCTTGCCGAATGTATTCAACAGCATCTCGAACTGGGAGGGGTCCGCTTTTCTTGACCTTCTGATGGAGGTCTTCACCTTCTATGTAATCAAGAACGATATACCAAAGATCACCGCTATGGTCAAAGTTGGTAGCACCGGCGATGTTGTCGTGACGAAGCTTAAATGAGGCCTTTGCTTCTCGCTTGAATCGTTCAAGGTATGATTTTTCATTCACTCTTTTGACAGGAAGGACTTTTATGGCAACCGGCAGATGCATTCCTGTGTGCTCCGCAAGATACACGCTACTCATGCCACCCTTGCCGAGTTCATTGAGAAGTTTGTAGCGTTCGAGGAAAAATCCTTTATGCTTTCCCTTCAGTAGTTGTTTGAGGTGCCAGTTTGTGATGAGTTTGGCGTCAATAAAAGCAGTTGTTATGTCGTTCGTCAAAGCCGTGTCTAGAGTCTCAAAAGAGGACGCTACTTTATCAATGGCTGCTGGATCGGCGAGCCCGCTCTTTTGCAGAAGATCGACGAAGTGCCTGATAGTAGAGGCTGACTGGCTTTTTGGGTTTGGCATATAGATTGACAGACACGTATTAATTAATTGAAAGCCTTTAGCATAACATTCTGGGCAGTAACGTAGTGTGAGATAGTGGAATACTTGATTTCTAGGGGTGTTGTAGTACTTAGGAGCCTTATGGAAAAAGTAGTTGTCTTGTTCAGCCGAGAGGGCTGCCATCTTTGTGAGCGTGCGGAAGATTTCGTGAAAAGCTACTTCCCAGAATGTCTTGTTCTGAATGTAGATTCGGACGAAGAGACGAGTCGATTGTACGGAGCCCGGGTGCCCGTACTTGTTATTGAAGGTAAAGCAGTTCTCGAAGGGAATTTTGTCGAGGCGGAACTGTTGAGGTTGGCGCAGGCAACTACATCCCAAGACGAATACCACGGTCATTTAAATCATGAATAAGTTGCCGTGCTGATGTGAAAATTTCGGCATCCCAGCCTGCATCCCGAGCTGCATCGACATTGCAAGTAAGATCGTCACAAAAAAATATTTTATCCGCAGATACATGCACTGTTTTCTGAGCATAGAGATAGATTTCTTTGTCTGGCTTTGCAGCAGAGACTTCGTGGCTGAGCACAATAGGAGTGAATGCGTGTGGAAGGAGTGAGTACCGACTGCTGCATAAATGATCCCAGTGAGGCTGGCAGCTATTCGATAAAAGACCAAAACGAATAGTATTACGCTGAAGCGCGGCAAGTACCGGCATCATTTCAATGTTCAGCGAAAAGATATCTCCCGCTGCTCTGCTGAAAAGTTTTAAGGGTATGTTGGAGGAGAAATGGCTACAGAATTCGCTGTGCACCTTCTGCCAGTCAAGAGTCCCATTTTCAAGTTTTGCCTGAAGGTTGTTTCTTGTGTAGAACTTTTTTACTTGGGAGGAAGGAATGCCGGCTTCCTCAGATATTTGTCGAAATCCTTTTGCATAATCAAACGACACTAAAACATTGCCAGCGTCTAGAAAGATGAACTGTGGTGGCGGCTTCATCGAGAAGGCTTTTCTCCTTCGCTGAGAAATTCTATTCTTCGCACATCTGCTTCCTTGGAGACCTTAGATGAATAAGCTAAATCGTTATAGTGCAAGAATTACCGAGCCACGCGCGCAGGGGGCCTCTCAGGCAATGCTGCTAGGTACGGGGCTGACTCCAGAAGATCTCAACAAACCGCAGATTGGTATTGCGAGCATGTGGTACGAAGGCAATACCTGTAATATGCATCTCGATAAACTTGCTGCAGCAGTGCGGGAGGGTGTTGTAGAAACCGGGTTTGTTGGTATGCGATTCAATACCATCGGAGTTAGTGATGGAATTTCGATGGGTACTGACGGAATGAGCTATTCGTTGCCGTCACGAGATATTATTGCTGACTCTGTTGAAACCGTCATGCAGGCGCAGTGGTACGACGGCCTCGTGGCGATCCCAGGCTGCGATAAGAATATGCCTGGATGCTTGATTGCTATGGGTCGATTAAATCGCCCCGCGCTCATGGTGTATGGCGGAACGATAAAGCCGGGGCATCTCGATGATGGATCAACCCTTGATATTGTCTCAGCGTTTCAGTGCTACGGTGAGTACGTTGCTGGTCGTATTGATGACAATCGTCGAGCTGATATCGTGCGTCATTCATGCCCAGGTGCGGGCGCGTGTGGCGGGATGTACACTGCAAACACGATGGCAACGGCGATTGAGGCTATGGGAATGGCACTGCCAGACAGTGCATCGATTCCAGCCGAAGATGCTGCGAAGTTAGCTGAGTGCCGCCGCGCCGGCGTCGCTTTGAGGCAATTATTGGAGCGTGATATCAAGCCTCGAGATATCATGACTCGTGAAGCTTTTGAGAACGCAATGGTTGTTATTATGGCCCTCGGCGGTTCTACCAACGCTGTGCTCCATCTGATTGCAATGGCACGAAGTGTTGGTGTATCACTTGAACCCTCAGATTTCCAAGCGGTATCTCGACGGATTCCCTATCTGGCTGATCTGAAGCCGAGTGGAAAGTTTGTTCAGGAAGATCTTCACTCTATTGGTGGTACAAGTGGACTCATGAAATACCTGCTTGATAAGGGGCTTCTCGACGGGACATGCCTCACAGTCACAGGCAAAACACTTGCAGAAAATCTTGCTGGAAGTAAAGGTTTGGCTAAGGGGCAAAAAATTATTCAGCCTGTTGAGAATCCACTGAAGCCCACAGGTCATATCACAATCCTCACCGGTAATCTTGCACCCGGTACGGCTGTCGCAAAAATCACTGGCAAGGAAGGCTCCAATTTCTCAGGACCAGCTAGAGTCTTTAATAGTGAAGAGGATATGTTAGCTGCATTGGAAAATGGCGGTATTCATCGTGGAGATGTTGTGATTATCCGCTATGAAGGGCCCAAAGGTGGCCCTGGAATGCCAGAAATGCTCACACCAACGTCAGCACTAATGGGCGCCGGCTTGGGTGCGGATGTAGCACTCATCACGGACGGTCGATTTTCCGGTGGATCGCATGGTTTTATTGTAGGGCACGTAGTGCCCGAGGCATTTGAGGGTGGGCCGATCGCACTTGTTCAAGATGGGGATATGATCACGATGGATGCTGAGAAGGCAACTATCGATGTTGACGTGAGTGACGACGAACTTGCTCAGCGAAAAAGTCGCTGGGAACAGCCTGCAGCAAAGTGTGACCGAGGAATCTTGGCAAAATACATTCGCTGTGTAGCGCCCGCCTCACAAGGATGCGTGACTGATGAATAGAACAGTATTAGTTTGCAGATAGGGCTGGTGTTGGCTGGTACTGGGGTACTGGTGCTACGCCGAGGCGAGCCAAAACTTTGTCCAGCATTCGTCGCTCAAGTAATGCGTCTCGCCCAAGTGGAATCCATCCGTCTGTTCGTGTTGGTGTTGCAACAGGTCGTGGTTGATCTCCCACACGTTGGCCAAGCACCGGAAGGGGTGTGCCGTAACGGTAGAGTGAATCGTCATTCCGAAACGTTGCGCCGCCAGCGGTAGCGTGCATCGGTTTGAGTAAATTTTCTAATTCCTTTTGGACAGCGACTTCTACTCGCCAACCTCCGGGATCCGGAACAAGTCGGATTGAGGCTGTCCGGCGGATTGATTGGAGAGTGCTTTCTAGACGTTCCTGAAATCCAACTGAATCACCTCGCCAGGGTTCAAGAAGCGTGGCACCAGTTTGAGGAAATGTTGTTATACGACCCTCTGTCGGAATACCTTGGGCAAAGATAACTCGTTGTTCACTTCGTATTTTGAAAAAGTCATCAGTAACGTTGACGAGCTGACACCATACGACCTCCGCGGCAAGTGGGGGAATCAGCACTGAATTCGCTGGCATTGCAAGCGGGCTTGGGTATACGGGACCGGTTGACTCTATGATGGTTCCCGCCGGGAGTGGGCTTGTTGGATCGTATGGTATTTGTGATGGACTGACCTGCACCGGTGGAGGGAGCGTTTGTTGAGCAGTTGCTATAGAAGCCCAGGCACACATAAGTGCAGGATATAATGCAATGACAGCACGAAAATGGTGTACGAACATGATGCACCTGAGGAACCACTCGAACTTCACAGTGAAGGCACGTAAGAATCGTTCAATAGGGTTTGTAACTCAAGGCCAATTTTGCCGCAGGATATATGTCGTGTCCCTGGGGATTGACCGCATTGATGGGTTCTCGGTGAAGCATTATGAGGCTCAGAGCCTTGCACGGATGGTGTTGAGCATGCTGGACGAACCCGGGCTATTCAGCGTGTATTTGAGAAGCAAAGTCTTCGAATTGGCTCATAAACTTATTGGTTGAGGTGTGCATGTGATCGCCCTGTGAGATGACCCTCAAGTTTTTCTTTTGGGGAATGCCATGTTCAGAAAGTATTGTTTCGAATGTCTGCATTACAGGCCCGTACGCAATAATTAATTTATGCTCGTCAAGTTGCACCTCAAAAGGGTGTTCGGAGTGTAAGACTGCGATGCTGGTACAACCGTCATTGAGAAGGAGGTCTTCAAAATCCCAGAGCTGACTTTCGAGGAGAATGCGTTCTATGCCCTCCCTACGATATTCTTTCGGGTGAGTTTTCCGTTCATGAGATGATTCAAGAACAACGTCACAGGTGTCGCCGAGTGATTCAATAAGTTGGAGGAACGTGTCGAAGAGTCTTTCGCTTGAAACCGCAGCAACGATAGCTGGCAAATTTTCACCACTAACGGGATCACTATAAGAATCATGTCGATATCCTGCCTCCGGCACGATGCCAAGTTGCCACGCAGGTCGTATCGCCTCGGTAAGTGTAAAGTGGCCGTATCGGCGTCTTGCCAGATGCGCTTCAAAAGTTACCTTATCTGGGCTTGCAAGAGGATTACCGATTTCATCAGACAGGGTATTTTCGTTGGAAATATATTGTTCGTAGTGCATGGCGTAGAGAGGCAATGTTGAGCTTTATAGCGGTTGGAATAGACAGGATTACGTGGGGTCGACGTGCCGTGTATGATGAAAAGATGAAGAAGATAAAAGTTACTCAAACGTAGGTCATGGTTTTCGCCCGCGCCGGTTCCTGGAACAGCAGTACCACATAAATAGTGGTTTTGTGCTCGACTGGTACCGGTTTTTCGGTGTTGTCTGCATAATCCGAACTCCCTGTAGGGGGTGCTTGAACTAAACGGTGTGGAAGCAGGCACCACAATCAATTGAGTATTTGTTGTAGGAGTAATTCAGGACGGTTAGTTACTGAATTTTCTGTGGGAAAAGTTACATCAATGGAGGCAGGAGAGGTTCATGGAAGGGAAAATCGTTCAGGCTGGAATTACTTTTGATGACGTGCTGTTGATTCCAAGGTTTTCAACGGTTGTGCCGTCGGAGGTCGATGTCAGTACACGGCTGACACGATCTATTTCGCTAAACCTCCCTCTTTTGAGTTCACCGATGGACACCGTTACTGAAAGTGCTATGGCAATTGCACTTGCTCAGGAGGGTGGATTGGGTGTCATTCATAAAAACCTGTCAATTGAAAGACAGGCAGATGAGGTCGACAAGGTAAAGAGGACAGCTAATGGAATCATCGCTGACCCCGTAACATTGCCGCCAACAGCAACCGTCGCACGTGCTCGAGAAGTTATGGCACAGTCGAATATTTCTGGAATACCAATTACAACGTCAGGAGAAAAGCTTGTTGGAATAATCACTAAACGTGATCTTCGTTTCCTCGAACACGGGGACACCCCAATTGCTGAAATAATGACTCAGAATGGGCTCGTGACAGCGACTGGCACAGTGACCCTCGATGAGGCAGAAAAAATTCTTATGGCAAACAAGGTTGAGAAGTTGTTGCTGGCGGACAGTAATGGTGTACTTACCGGCCTTATCACAATTAAAGACATCGACATGCTGAATCGGTTTCCAAACGCATGCAAGGATACTCAAGGACGATTGCGAGTTGGTGCAGCTGTGGGTGTGTTTGATTTTGAAAGAGCAGAAAGCCTTATTTCAAAGGGTGTTGACGTACTTGTAGTTGATTCAGCACACGGGCACTCCAGCAACGTGATGGAAACCGTACAGGAAATTAAGAAACGATGGGACATTCAGGTCATTGCGGGGAACGTGGCAACCCGGGAAGGCTGTCGTGATCTTTTGAAATCTGGTGCAGATGGGATCAAAGTTGGGATAGGTCCTGGGTCGATCTGTACTACACGGGTTATTTCCGGTGTTGGTGTTCCACAGATCTCCGCGGTCTGGGAAGCCTCGCAGGAACTAGCTGGTACGGATGTTCCAATCATCGCTGATGGAGGTATTCGCTACTCGGGAGATATTACAAAGGCACTTGCTGCTGGAGCCAACTGCGTCATGGTTGGTGGTTTATTAGCAGGTGTTGCCGAAAGTCCTGGTGAGACTGTGCTATTTCATGGCCGAACTTTTAAGTCGTACCGTGGCATGGGATCGTTGGGAGCAATGGTCCAAGGTTCGAGTGAGCGGTACCGGCAGCAGCAAGATGGGAGGAGTTCGGACAAACTCGTTCCAGAGGGCGTGGAAGGCAGAGTGCCTTTCAAAGGCTCTCTGAGCGTATTTGTTTATCAGCTCGTTGGCGGCCTCCGTGCCGGAATGGGTTATTGTGGAACGCAAACAATTGAAGATTTACGGCGAGATGCCCGATTTATACAGGTGTCTGCTGCCACTGTTCGAGAAAGTCATCCCCATGACATTGCTATCACGCATGAAGCACCTAATTATACGATGGATTCTGACGACTAGAAGATTTAGCCGCTGTGGTTTTGCTCTTTGGTTAGCAACGCTCGCCGGATGTATTGTGCTTGGTGGCACAGCATTAGCAGATGGCTGGCAGGATTTTTCATCAGACGCGAGGTCTGCTGTTCAAAACGCCATGTTTACAAAAAGCAACGTGGTCTATGAATCGACCACTGAGTTGACTAGTTCGAGTGAGTTGACGAAGACCAAGACGTCTTCCCTGCTTAGGAAAGATATTCGGCTCACTTCTTCTGAGATTCCCAGTAATTGCCTCGATACGGCTGATGATTGTCAGGAAGAACTTGATAAATTACGAGCCGACACACTCGCTTCAATAAATCTGGATATTCATGTCACAGGCGTAGCGGGAGATGATTTTCCCTGTGAATGTCGGCTTGAGGGTGAGGATTGGGAGCCCCGGCAGTTTGCGAATACCACTATGACGTGGAAAGCAGCGGGTTATTGCCATAAGCCACTTTATTTTGAGCAGTGGAACTATGAGCGATATGGCCATGCGGCCCATCCAGTCGCAGCTCCTTTTCTATCGGCAGGTCACTTCTTTGTCTCGGCTGCATTTCTTCCGTATAAAATGGGTGTCGAATTACCTTGGGAGTGCATCTATCCACTTGGTTATTATAGGCCTGGTGACTGTGCACCGTGGACGGTACCTGCTCCAGCAATGAGTCTTCGGGGCGCTGCTCTGGAGGCAGCTGCCTTGACTGGTGCCTATTTCATACTGCCTTTTCCGGGGCCGGGGTTCTAACACGATCTGTGCGGTTATTTTTTTGTCACAGTGGCAAGATATGCGTACCGACGATGGATTGATTTGAATTCAACTGTGCAGCCTTTTTGTTCTGTCATGGCGGATATGGCTTTATGAAGTTCTGGCCGGTAGTGAACGTGGAAAATCGACAACCACTTTTTCAGTCCTCGGGCAAAAAACGCGGGCAGGTCGCCCTGATCCCAGAAATCTACAATTAAAAGTTCTCCACCTGGCTTTAGGTTTATGAAGGCCGCCTCAAGCGCGCCTGGCCACGTCGGCACCATGGATAAACAATAAGAAAAGAAAATTGTGTCGAACGGTTCTTCGCGGCCAAACATTTTCACCCCATCAAGCTCCTCCGCGAGGCCTTGCCGGAGCATAATTGGAGGATTGTTGCTGTGTGGTAGTGCGGCCGAAGCAATGCTACTCGTGGCAGTTTCAAGCATCTCGTGAGAGGCATCAAGGCCGTACAGTGTCCCTGTAGATGATCGTCTGCCAAGTTTGATCAAATTACGAGCAGTACCACAGCCAACTTCAAGCGTTGCTGTGTTTGGCCCGGTCACGATCTTGTCAAGCAATTGGTCCCTGCCTAAAAGATAATATCGTCGTGTCAGGTCGTATATATGCCGTGTGAAATGGTACATGCTGTCCATTGCAACGGCTTGATCGTGTCCTGTAGACAACTTGTTATTGGATGAAGAAATCGGTAGCTGGTGCGATGAATCAGTTTCTGAAATATCGGTCATTGATTTTCCGTAGCAGCAACCTTGTTGTAAATGTGGAACATGCCGTAGATCGCTGAACGGTCTTTCTCATGCAGTCGGCGTGACTCTTCCGCGTTCGAGCTGAACTGAGCAGCTGTCTCTGGTGAAAAGGCCTCATCGACCGGTGATTTTTCACCAGCCGTTCGGAAGATGACACGTGTGTCATCTGCACCCACTTTAGCAATGAGGCTCCACAGTTCATCGATTATTTCGGGCGGCATCCAATCTTGACTATCAAGCAGGATAAATCCGTTCAGTGAATTCGGATCAGCATTTTTCAGATAGTCTCCAAGTGACGCAACGTGTGTTTCAACGCGGTCTACCATATCGCGGAGCGTATGGTAGTTTTCTTCTTTGAGATAGTCCGGCAGGGCTTTTCGGTGTTCGTGGTCATACCGTCGTCCGAATGCTTGCCATGTGAAATAGTTGTCTTCCAACGAAAACCCGCAGGCGAGACGACGAATCCTTTGCTTGTAAGTATCAAAAAGTTTCTGTCCACTGCCTCCAGATTCTTCAAGCATTGCAGCGTGCTGGCTTGGCGGAATGCCGAGACTGTAAACAGCAACGGGCTGCCTGCCCATCCAACGCACAAGCCGATTGTTGAATAAAGGACCGAAGTACTCATCAAAAATCTGTTCCTGTTCAGCGATTGAACGAGCACCTAGAAGTTTGGCAGGATCTTTTCCCATACGGCGTGCAAGGCCGTGGATAACACGAAAGAATTGTCCAAGTTTGGCTTGGTTGTAGAGCCCACGTTTAAAGTAACTGATACGTTTCGGGCCGAAAGTCTTCCCGGGCCAATCACTTGATTCCCAAAAAGCGCGTGTTTCTGGGTCAAGATGTTCGCGTATGTATTTTTGGTAAACAGCAACATTGTCTTTGTGTTGGCCGTATCCAAAAAAATTATAAAACGTTTCGTAGTCAGGTAGATGTTTTACGGCGGCAAGTTTGAGCCGTGTTAGGCACATGTGATTTGCATTAAGATCAACCGCAACGATTTTCTTTGGCTTGTGAACCAAGTAGTTTAATACGTTGCAACCACCGCTGGAGATTGTCAAAAGGCTCGACTCTGGGCCAATGTGCAGAGCCTCAGCGTCAACCCGCGGATCTTCCCAGATCTGATTATAAACAAACCCGCGAAACCATAGCGTAAACATACGCTCAAGAAGGCCTCTCTTGCTTGCCAGCCGATGGTGGTGAACGGCCTTTTTTAAATTAGCACCTGTCTTGGGGCCATCAGTAAGGGTCGTCATCAGCGGGTATATTTCCTGCAAGAATAGGCAACGGTAGTCTCTCTCTGGTCGCAACAAGAAACCATGAGACTCAACCACCAGTGTAGCGGAGGGATACTGGATTCGTCGATGGATAGCTTCAAAATGCTAAAATAAGGCAAGGACTCGTCTGGTAGCTAGCGGAGGGCCGGCGTTCTACGAGTGGCCGAACTATTTTCTTTAGGCTGCTCGTCACGGTTGATTTCGGCCATAAGGCGGGCATTCAGTTCTTCAAGCTCGGTTCGTAGTGCCAGGACCTTTGTTCTTGTTTCCCGAAGATTCTTTTTTAACGTACCGCCTCTGGCCTCTAGTTTGGCAAGGGCACCCTGTGCAAATTGGTTGTCTTCTTTCCATGCCTCGAGATCCTTCATTAATCCGTTAGCAGTTTCCTTCTTGCGGTCTCGTTCTCGTTCTGTTGCTGCTGCCGCGAGACTGATTTGGGCTGTCATATTACCGACCCGAGACAGTTCTTGGAGCAGGTTCCGCCTCATACCCTCGAGGCCACTTGAGGCAATAGGACCATCGGTAGTTTCAACTTCAGTACCAACCAAAGCCGTCAAAGCATCAAATGAAAGTTCATTACTGCTTGGCAGGTCTTCGTATACCGCTATCTGGGGATTTTTCGCCGCACGGATGAAAAGCGACCAGTCTTTCCATGCTGCAAGATCGTGAGTGTCCGGTGTTGTTAAGGGAGCTATTGAAAGAGCAAGAAGGTTGCCTTCTCGCTGGCCCACTTCTTCGATGCTAAAGAAGCCGAGAAACCCCCGCTCGTCATCTGTCTCGAGATTGAAAAGAGCTAGTTCAGCGCCTGTATTAACTGGTTTTTCAGAATCTTTTGCGGAAAGAATGATTCGAAGGACTCCATTACCAACAGCTTTGTAGAGCCCAACGTTGCCAGGCTCTGGTTCTACTTTCGGTGGTGTGAAAAAACCGCTTGACCAGTGTCGGTTTCGCCAAGTTTCTATACGGGCTTGCTCTCGGCGTTTTTGAATGATGGCTGTGTCGAGCCCATCAAGCGTCTTAGCAAGGGCGTTATCGATGCCAATTTTATCAAGCACTTCAAGGTTAAGCTCCTTTGCCTTGGGCGGAACTTTGTCAGAATCATTTACGGCAACAACATCAACATTACTTCGGATGGTTTTTGAATTACTTATTGATCCGCCAAGTCGAAGAATCTTTTGCCGAAAACTCATTGTTTCCGTATCAGCGATGTCGGCAATGAAGAAAACCTTGCCAGCGTAGTTGCCGAAAGTTGTTGTCCGAATTTGGTTCGTCAGGGTGCGAACTTTTTCCCGCCATACTCGTTCACGTTCGCCAACGCGGCCGGCAAGAAAAATAAAACCCGCCGTTGTGACCAAGACAAGCCATGCGAAGACAAGTGTTGTTCGGTTAATCCCCTGCCGTCCCAGTACAAGCGCAACGGCTCCGGCAAGGAGAAGGATGATAATCAGACCAAGAAACACGTATTGCATAAAAAGGGCTCCGCCCGGGGGTGTCCGCAGTATAGCCATCGCCCCGGGTTTGAGATCGAGAGCAGTTTTTTCGGGAAAGTCTTCGTTTTTTGGCAACAACCATGGGATTTCGTGTCGCCAAAGGGCAACACGAAATATCTCGACGTGATGACCGGTCAAACACCGGACAGCAGGAATGTCGCTGTTTTCTCGACCCATTGGGACCTGGCCTCATAGTTTTTTCGTTCTTAATGATGACCCGGCACGGGGAGTGCACCTGTTGAATCCGAGTGGGCGTTGTCTCTGGCCACGTGTTGCTTGTTTGAGCTGATTTCCCTCCTGTGCAAACCACAAAAGAGTTTTTTATGTCGCGATCCCCCCAAGTTTCAATAAGTCGTACTTCTACTCGACGAAGTAGTACCAGTCAGGCAATTGACGACCCAATTCGCCTCTATCTTCTTCAGATGGGAGGAATTCCCCTTCTGGATCGTGATGGAGAAATTGAAAGCGCTCAACGCATTGAATTGTGGCGAAGACGTTATCGCCATGAATTGTTGGGCAATGATTTTGTACTTCGCGCAGCAGTGAAGCTTCTTGAGCGAGTAAAGGCTGGCACCGTTCGGCTCGATCGTACACTCGAGGTTTCCGTAACGAACACAGATGAAAAGCAACGTCTTCTTAAACGTTTGGGGCCGAATCTCAAAACGCTACGGAGAATCATCTCTGAAAACAAGAAGCTTTTCCGCCAGGCAACTTCAACTACATACCGTCTGTCGGCTCGTCGTAAGACGTGGAGACAATTAGTGCGGCAGCGATGTAAAGCAGTACGACTGGTTGAAGAGATGCGTTTACGGATTCAGAGGCTCGATCCAATGCTTAAGCAGCTTCGGGACTCTGCAGAGCGAGTGAATGAGGTGGGTGTTCAGGAGCGGAGGCAGATCTTTGTTGCATTAGGCGAGACACGTCGAACCCTTAAGCGACGTCTCAAAAGATTAGGGGTATACGAAAAAAAATATGATGCTGCAAAACGCCAGCTGGCAGCTGGAAATCTGAGACTCGTCATCTCAATTGCGAAGAGATATCGAAATCGGGGACTCGCTTTTCTCGATCTCATTCAGGAAGGAAATGCAGGGCTCATGCGGGCAGTTGACAAGTTTGAACATGCCCGAGGGTTCAAATTTTCAACATATGCGACATGGTGGATTCGTCAGGCCATAACAAGAGCGATTGCAGACCAAAGTCGTACCATTCGAATGCCTGTTCATATGGTTGATGCGATGGGAAGATTACGGAACCTTTCGCGAGATTTCCTTCAAGAAAATGGTCGTCAGCCAAGCGTGGAAGAACTGGCTGAATATTCCGGAATGCCCCTTGAAGATGTTTGCTGCATTGAGCGGATGGCCCATCGCCTTGTTTCACTTGACCAGCCGTTAGGTGAGAGTGAGGAAAATGCGGCTGGTGACTTTGTGCGCGACAGTCATGAAGAAGATCCTTTGCGGGGCATGAACCAACATGCCTTACAAGCTTCCTTAGGAAAGGTTCTCGATGAGCTTTCCTATCGCGAACGGGAAATTCTTCGCCTTCGATTTGGGCTTGCTGATGGTTATAGCTACACCTTGGAAGAGGTTGGCACGATTTTTGGTGTAACACGAGAACGAGTACGACAGATCGAAGCAAAGGCCGTTGAAAAGTTACGACAACCAGGTTTTCACGCTGATCTCGCAGGGTTTGTAGATGACGGACTTGTTGAAAAAGTGGGGACCCTTGGGCCTCACCGAGGCCGTGGCACCATTGATACTCGTTCGAGGCCAAGCAATCGGCTCGCAAAGTCTATGCCGACTTTGCCTCATCGAGCGCCTGTTGGAGTTTCTCCTTCGACTGAACGCCCATGAACTGTTGCACCAGTTGCCCATCCTTAAAAATCATAATTGCTGGGATGCTGGATACATTGTAGTTCATAGCAAGACTTCCATTATCGTCGACGTTCACCTTGCCAACACGAAATGTTCCCGTGTTTTCTGAAGCAAGTTCTTCGATAACGGGTCCAATCATTCGACATGGTCCACACCAGGGAGCCCAAAAGTCAACCAATACCGGCACATCTGAATCAAGGACATCCTGCTGAAAGTTGGCGTCGGTAAACTCCATGGCATTTCCCATTGTTTTCTCCTTTTGGGGAACAGAGGTGTTAGTTCGTGGAGTGGGTGAAGCAGCACCCGCTACTCTTCCCATTCCACGTATTTCGAACGATGATCTTCAGTATAGCAGGAATACATATTTTGTTTTGCGAGCGGTTTAGAACTTTTGTGTTCTTGGTGCGGCTGTATCATGAGCGGAGCACAAAGAAGAAAGAGTAAATTTGTCATGGAAAATAAGGAAACGGGTGGTGAGCCCCGCGGTTGGGTCGTGAATCGTGGGCCAGATGGTGAGCTACAGGCGGCCGTGGGTCCCCTGCCCGACAGGCCCGATGGTCAGTCTGTTTGCATTGATGTTGAAGCTGCTGGTTTTAATTATAAGGATGCTTTGGCATGTGAGGCTCACCCGGGTGTCGTGAGGAAATTGCCGCTTGTGCCTGGTATAGACGTTGCGGGAAGACTTCGTTCTTCGTGCGGAGAATATCCTGCAGGGACGCCCGTTGTGGCGACGGGGAACGGTCTTGGCGAATCGATGTCGGGTGGTTTTGCAACTGAGGTATGGGCTCCACCGGCGGCAATTATAATAAGGCCGCCGAATCTCTCAGCGGTTGCCGCCATGGCTATGGGAACCGCAGGCCTTAGCGCGATACTGGCCGTTGAGCGGCTTCAGTCGGTGATAGATTGGGATTACCAGGCACGGCTGCAGGGTGATGGACGGCTTCCTTGGCTCATCACAGGGGCCAGTGGTGGTGTGGGCATGCTCGCAGTGGCAGCGACTGCACTAGCTGGGTTTCAGGTGATAGCCTGCACCCGCAAAAATTCGCTTTCGGACACTTTATTGTCACTTGGTGCATCAGTGGTGCAATCACCTGAAAAGGCTCTGCCGAGTGATAAAAAGCCGTTATCAAGTGCTCGATATCTTGCCGCTATAGATACGGTGGGTGGAGAGCTGTTGGCGAACATTCTTCGAGTGGTTGCGGCCGGGGGGGCGGTTGCAAGTGTAGGCAATGCCGGTGGTGTCGCACTTCCAACAACTGTTTATCCCTTTATTTTGCGTGGCATAACGTTAGCCGGTATTGATGCGGCAGGGCTTCCTTCACGCGAAAAACGGCAAGAGCTTTGGGCAAAGTTAGGTGTCCTGTGGCCGCTTATGAACAGTGCATTTCCGGTTCGGCACATTGGTTTACAGGAAATAGGTGACTGGGCGGTTGAAATGAGATCTGGTCGTATAGAGGGTCGGGCAGTCGTGATTCCAGAGAAAGAAGTCAGGGTTGAGTATGCACACGATTAGTCTGAGTCGGGTGTGGGAGCGATATATACTGCAAGACGAGTCCTTTGTGTGGGTTCGTTGGTTTCAAAAGCCTACAAATATCGACACTGGCGAGCAGGTTTATCTTGAAGTAGATCCATTACTCCTAGGCCAGATGTGGCTCAATGAATATCGTCTTCGGGACTTGATGCATGAAGAACATCGGGTGTGTATTTCCGAGTGGTTATGTCAGCGGAATAGTCTTGCTTTTTGTGAGCCTGATTCGTTTGGTGTTAATAGGATGGATTGGATGGCAGCTGTAACAGCCGGCCGGTTCCCATCTGAACGAATCGACTTGCCGAGAAAATTTGGAAAGGTCGTCTTAAAAATTGACTAAGAGTTGGTACATTCAGTCTTTCGAGAATGGTACACAAAGTCATGAGAGGCGGAGTGGGCTGTATTGAGCCATACGTCAATAAAAAACGAGAGAAGAGGGAAGAATGTCGGTCATTCGAGTTGGAACCACGACTGATTACGCAGCAGGCTGGGAAAATGTTTTCGGTGGAGGAAGTGCGTCAGGAAAGAAGTCTTCAGCTACAAAGCGGCGGGGGAAGAAAGCTACAACTACGAAAAAGCGAGTTGCAAAAAAGACGAAAATAGCAAAGAGAAAGACAGCAAAGAAAAAAGCAGCTGTGAAAAAGGCAAAAATTGCGGTCGCACGAAAGCCGGCAACTACAACAAAAATCAAAAAGAAATCTGCCGTAAAAAAGAAAAAAAGCAAAGGTCGCCGTTGATGGTGGGCTAATGTTTCATAAATTTGAGCTCTGTACGTGACGTTAAGTGACTGATCTCGCAAGTACTGAAGAACGAGCTGCCGCTGCCGCCACGGCATCTGCAAGAGCACCCCTGACGCCTTTCCTTTCTAGTACCGAAAGACCCGCAACGGTTGTTCCACCCGGGCTGCTTACCCGATCCTTCACGACTGCTGGATGGTCTCCAGTTTCAGCGATGAGCGATGCTGTGCCAGCGAATGTCTGAACTGCGAGATCAAGGGCGAGTTGTCGGGGGAGACCCGCCTGCACGCCACCGTCAGCAAGAGCATCGATAAGAAGTGCCACGTAGCCGGGGCCGGAGCCAGAGACAGCGGTGATGGCGTCGAGCATTGATTCTGGGACAGAATGCACTACCCCAACTGTTGTAAAAAGCTTTTGGATGGTGTTGACGTCGCTCGTCATAACTTCCGGCGGAAATGCGATTGCTGAAACCCCTCGACCGATGAGGCAGGGTGTGTTTGGCATGACTCGGACGATGCGGGATGTCTGTAGGGCGTTAGAAAGCCAGGTTATTGGCAGGCCAGCAATAATTGAAATGATGATCGCTTCATCTCGGATGGCAGACTGTATCTCTTGACATACGTCAGTTGCGTGTTGCGGTTTCACTGCAAGAATGACATATCGAGAAGACTGTGTAGCCTCAACTGCTGTCTGTGCTAGCCTCACACCTGGTATCGCGTGCATGAGGCTCTTCATTGATGCTTCGTTGGGGTCATAGGCGATTATTCCGGACGGATCACACTCTCCCGAGTTGCAGAAACCCTGAGCGAGCGCTTTTCCCATCTGCCCTGCCCCGATGAGTGCGATTGAAGATTCGAGCGGTGGCATAGTAGAGAATCCTTATGGTTTTGTTAGTGCTTTGTGTTTTTCTGAATCGCTGCTTCTATTCCCTCAATCTTAAGCGTGCTTACGTAAAGCTGACTCGTTGGTTTTGTGCCGGCCTCGCCGTCGCGACTTGCAGTCCACATCAGTGATTTTCCGTCCGGTGAAAAGACAGGAAGGACGTCTGCGCCGGGGTGGTCGGTGATCCTAAGCAAATCACTGGACTTTTTGAAATTTTTGCCGGCTTCAAACTGAACGACCCAGAGGTCATAGTTGGGCCGTGCCGTAGGATCAGAGTGATCAGCACCCGTCCAGATGAGCCAGGGTTTCGTCGGGTGCCAATACGGTGCCCAATGAACGCTTCGCCCTTTCGTGAGGGCGACGTCACTTGTTCCGTCCGCTCGCATCACATGAATCTGCAAAAGGTCTTTTTCTTGTCGATCCGTTCGGTACGCGATCCATTGGCCGTCTGGAGAAAAGAAGGGGCCGCCGTCGTAGCCGTCTTGATCCGTCAGTTGTTTCACATGGCTGCCATCTGCATTGGCAATGTAGATGTCGGGGTCACCATCGCGGTCGCTGACGAAAAGAAGCTTCTTTCCATCTGGCGAAAAAGAGCATTCGGCATCATATCCGGGGGTGTCTGTAAGTTGTTTGAGTGGGGTCGGTTGTTCCAGATCGGCAATGAATAAATCCATATGAGGGTCAAAGTCCCACTGATATCGCCGTCGCTTGCCCGTTCGCGCATCTTCTCTGACTTGTGCCATCGCTTTCGCTTCGGTTTCTTTCACCTGGGGGTCTAGGTGGCTCGAAGCAAACAGCAATTTTTTTCCATCTGGAGTAAACCAGGCACATGTGGTTCGCCCTCTGCCGGTACTTACTCGAATCGGCTCCGAGATTCTTGGCTTAGAGGAGAGGAATCGTTGAATGAAAATCTGGTAGAAGGGTTTGTCGTTCGGTATACCTTGATAACAAATTCTGCTCATGTCACTTGTAAAGTAACCTTCCCCCGCTTTTTTAAGTCCTGATGTGATGCGAATAGGATCGGAAAGAAACTTGTTTTCATAGTCCGAAGCCAAAACTGGGCAAGCTATAAGCAGGAGCATGGCAGGAAGTTTCATGACAGGCTTTAATTTCATAAGAATAATGGTTTGGAGGGATATCACGCTTTAAACTGCAATGAAAAGTCAGTAGGGACGTAGTCGAGGTTAAAGAATTTGTTCAAACTAGAGAGCGGTATAGAAATCTACTGTTCAGTATAGGAGTCTGAGAAGAGTATAGAAATAGTTTACGCACTCGGTAACGGAGAGAAGAGTTTAGAACACCTATGAAGATTTATACAAAAACAGGAGATGCGGGACAGACTGGACTGTTTGGTGGTCCCCGTGTGACCAAAGATCACGCGCGCATTGAGGCTTTTGGTACCGTCGATGAACTCAACAGCCATCTTGGGATGGCAAGGACTCACTCTGCGGCTGAGCTTTTTGACGAATTGCTCCGACAAATTCAGTGTGATCTGTTTGAGTTGGGCGCTGAATTAGCAACGCCCGGTGAGCATGATGAACGGATAAAAGTACGGCAAGTTGAGATGTTAGAGAATGCAATCGATCGATATGAAGAAGAACTTCAGCCCCTCACCAGCTTTATTCTACCGACAGGAAGTCCACTTGCTGCGTCACTACACGTTGCCCGGACCGTCTGTCGTCGAGCGGAACGACGTGTTGTGACACTGGCGGGTCGTCTCGAGACGACAGTGCCCGCAAATGCTATTGAATATTTGAATCGTTTGGGTGACTTGCTATTTGTATTAGCTCGAACAGTGAATAATAAAGCGAATGTTATTGATGACCCATGGCACCCCTCATGAGCAACTCATCCGCAGGAAGAATGTCAGGCACGATGCTTAGGGCGTCGGTTGGATCTGCTGCGATCCTGCTTAAGGACGTGTCAGAGAAAATCAAGATGCGGCATGCATCTGGTGACGATGGTTTAGAGCTCTGTCAGTTACGAACCCAAGCAGTTGATCAGTCTGTTCGAGCAATGTGGGCAGCAATTCTTGAGGAGCTGTCAGAGAGCGATCGGAATGAAATGAACAGACGTGTGACGGTTGTTGCACACGGGGGATATGCACGCGGTGAAATGACGCCCGGGTCAGATGTAGACCTTATGTTGTTACACGATAGCACGGCAGTCTCTGATGGCCCGTCATTATCGGCCGAAACCACTGGCCCAAACGACGTGTTTGCAGATGTCGCTCGCCGTCTTTTGCAAGATCTTTTTGACGCAGGGCTTGAGGTTGGCCAGAGCGTTCGGACGATTGGTGAAGCAGTACAACTGGCGAGTTCAGATGCAACAATCTTCAGCTCGTTGTTGGAAATGCGTGTTCTTGTCGGTGACGTAACACGATGTCAGAAGCTCGTGAAGCGTCTGCGAGTGATGTCGCAACGTTCGCGTCGGAAAATGGCCCGTCTACTCGTGGCGGCACGAAGGGAAGAAGCCAGGAAGTATGGAGAAACGGTTTATCTGCTTCAGCCAAATGTAAAACGTTCAGTTGGTGGTATCCGGGATATTCAACTTGCGAGGTGGCTGGCATTTCTTGAGTCTGATCATCTTCCCCCACTTGGGCCGCAGCCATTACCCGAGGGTGAGACCCTTATTTCGGTTGATGCGGGTGGACTTCGAGAGGGAGTGAGCCGGGGCGTGTCGGATACAGATTTCGAGATGCTTGGTCTCGCCATGGGTTTCCTCCGGAACCTTCGTGTCGAGCTCCATATTCAAGCTGGCCGAGGCATTGATGAGCTCACGCGTGAAGAACAGGTTCGCATTGCAGAAAAGCGTCAATTCAATCCGGATGGTGGGATGCTTGGTGTTGAACACTTTATGCAGGTTTATTTTGGTTATACCCGTGAAGTGGAGCAGGTGACACGAGGTTTGATGCAACAAGCAGAAGGCGGTCGACGCCTCCGCAGTTGGACGACGGGCTTATTTGGGAACAGAGTAGATTCTTGTTTTGTTGTTGGTCCGATGGCGGTGGCGGTGCTTCCTAGTTCTCTTGGTGTTGTAGCGTCCGATATGGATCGTATTGTTCGTTTTATTGAACTGTCGATGCTCTATGAAGTGCCGATAGAACCAACAAATTGGACGGCCCTCCGGCAGATCATCGCAAAAAAATCTCCGCCGGTTACAGACCAGGCAAGGCAACGGTTTTTGGAGCTTTTCTCTGCAGTTTCTCCGATTGGTCCAGCGCTTCGAAGGCTTCATGAACTACGGCTCCTTGAGCAACTGATGCCGGCTTTTGCGCATGCTCGAGGGCTTTTGCAGTTCAATAATTTTCATAAATATACAGTTGACGAACATTGCCTTTTAGCAGTTGAAAAAGCGAATGAACTCGATGTTGATGAGGGATGGCTCGGTGATGTGTGGGGGCAGGTTCGGCGACGGCGACGACTTTTGCTACTCGCCCTACTGATCCATGACCTCGGGAAAGGGTATGAGGGTGATCATAGTGAGGTAGGTGCCGAGATTGCTCGTGATGTTGCTGACTTACTTCAGCTCGACGAAGCAGAATCAGAAATACTCGAATTTCTTGTATTGCGACATCTTCTTATGGCGGAGCTTGCATTCCGCCGAAATGTTGATGACGATTCACTAGTGTTGGCGTTTGCACGTGAAGTTGGATCACCAGAAGTGTTAAGGCTACTGACTGTTCTGACAATGGCGGATATTGCAGCTGTCGGGCCGGGTGTCTGGAATCAATGGAAAGCAGAACTTCTCAGTGATCTTTACAATCGTACCCTTCAGTTTCTTGACCCAAATGCGAATGATCGTGGGGCTGATCTCAAGCGTGCTGAAATCTGTAATCTTGTGGCACATGTCGATAAAGACGAGCCGCTTGCACGGCTGGTAGCGGGCCTACCCCGTGGGTACATCCGGTCGTCTGAGCCAGAGCATGTTGTTGATGATTTGACTCGGTTGACGGAGCTTCCAAGAGGTGGGCAGTACATCGCTGTACAGTGGCAATCTGAAACATCGACAATATCGGTTACAGTTGGGCTTCGAGCATCAAAGGTTTCGGGTGTTTTTCATCGAATCGCCGCTGGCTTGGCAAGCCAGCGGCTTGAGGTGCTTTCAGCTGACATTCATACGCTCGATGACGAATATCTGATCGATTATTTTCGTGTTGTTGACAGAGACTTTGTCGGTCCGGCTCCGGAAAGTCGTTTGTATGAGATTACACAGGCTGTTGAATCGTGTCTTGAAAATGAGGTTCCTTCGATAGGGCGAAGGTGGAATCCTCTAGCGTCTGAAATGCAAGCAGCGGTCGTGTTGCCGCCGCGGGTGCAGGTTGACAATGACTCATCGGTCGATGCGACGATTATCGAGGTGTTTGCTGAGGATTCGGATGGTCTTCTTCTCTCACTCTCAAAGACGCTCTATGAGCATCAGTTTTCCGTTCGTTCAGCAAAAATCAGCACGTATCTCGATCAGATCGTTGATGCATTTCATGTCGTTGATTTCGACGGAGCAAAAGTCGAAGACCAAAAACGTCTCACTGCAGTTCGGAGTGCCCTCAAGGACGCTGCAGGATCCGGGGCAATCAGTCCTTCCAAGTAAATACCTTGCATTGCAAGGGACGGCGGTTCTGATTGTACAAATAAATTCCGCAGCCTATTCTCATTGCGAGCTTGAGCACGTACGATAACCGCCTATTTGCCGTCGGCGGATTTATACGCATTGGACGTATATCGATGTAGTATTTTTCGACCCCATGAAGGAAACCACGCGATCAACCCAGCGAGAAGCATCGCTTTTTTCGGTCGAACAAGTTCCGGGGCGCGTTTTCGGCAGGCGAGAAGGATCTCTTGAGCAAGCCTTGTTGCGTCGAGGAGTCGTAGTGACGCACCACCACCGGGTTGTTTTGCGATATCCCGCAGGCCGTGCTCTACAACTTCGCTATCGTAACGGTTGAAAGAGGAGATTGGCTCTCGTGGGCTGTTGCGAGCTATTGGCCCAGGAGATACAAGAAGAACGTGGCCGCCAAGGAGTTCGGCCTCTAATCGTACTGCCTCGACGAAAGCTGCAAGTGAGGACTTGCCAATGGCATAGTTCCCCATTGCTGGCGTCACGAACTTCCCAGCAAGACTGCTTATAAAAACAAGATGTCCTCGAGCACGGCACACAGGGTGAGCAACAGCCTGAGTAACTTCAACCGCTGTCATCAGATTTGCTTCAATGGAGCTGCGTATTTCTTTCGGAGGAAGGCTCAGTATTGCGGATCTGCTTGACTGGCCGATGCAAAAGAAAAATGAGTCACAGCCACCAAGTTTTTGAAGGCAATGAGCTGCAACACGCTCTCCCTCTCCTGGTTGATTGAGATCAGCAGCGAGTCCATGAATCTGTTGGGTCGAATCGGTGGCCGTGCGGGCTTCAGCTTCACACAATGCAATTGCGTTACGGACTCCGTCAGCCGAGCGACCGACAAGCATCACAGTGGCGCCGTATCGACTGAGTGTTTTGGCTAGAATGAGACCAAATCCATGAGTGCCGCCAGCTATAAGACAGCGATGTCGGTGCCAGTACGCAGGCGAGAGGTCGTCTTTTGTAGAACGATCGGGGTTGTGGTCTGCCATCGGGTAGTTTTTATACAAATGTGGAAAGGACGTGTATGACTCTGATGAACGTACCACGTAAGCTATGCTAGCTCACGGTATTTGTTGTGAAAGCGTACTCGACTTCTCGGACCATGAAGGAATTCTGTGAAAGGTACTATCAGTAATTTAGGCTTGCACGAGGCTGACGCGTCACCACGTGTGGCTCCGGTGCGAACAAAGATTGTTGCCACACTTGGGCCTGCAAGCAGCGGAGAAGCGGGAATTCGAGAACTGGTTGAAGGAGGTGTCGATGTTTTTCGTCTTAATATGGCCCATGGCTCGGTAGGTAAGCATACAGAAACGCTCGCAATGATCCGTCAGGTTTCTGAAAAGGTTGGCCGCCCGATTGGGGTCCTTGTTGACTTAGCAGGTCCAAAAATTCGCCTTGGAGAGATCCCTGGTGGGCATGTTGAGTGCGTAGAAGGGAACGACCTCTTTTTTATTCGTGGTGCTACGAGTGAACAGACAGATCACTTCGTCACGACCTACCCTGCCCTGATTGATGAGGTGGCTGTAGGGGACTCGATAATGCTGGCTGACGGGACAGTTAGCCTTGTCGTGGTCGAGAGGAGATCGAACGAGGTGCGGTGCCGTGTTGTTCAGGGGGGAGTTGTCCGCAGTCGTCAGGGTGTCAATCTCCCGGGTGTTCGTTTGTCAGTGGCTGCAATGAGTGCAGATGACTGGAAACACGCAGAATGGGCAGCCTCCGAAGGTGCTGATTTTGTAAGCCTCTCTTTTGTGAGGAGTTCAGTTGAAGTAAATCTTCTCAAAGAATTATTACGTACACGTAATTCGTCAGCACGTGTTGTGGCTAAAATCGAGAAACAAGAAGCGATTGAGAATCTTGAGTCAATTATTGATGTTGCGGATGTCGTAATGGTTGCTCGAGGAGATCTTGGAGTTGAAATTGATGTCGCAAGTATGCCGATGGTGCAAAAGCAGATTATTCGTGTCTGTCAGCAGTTTCAAAAGCCGGTGATTGTAGCGACACAGATGCTGGATAGCATGCAGCACTCAAGACGCCCAACTCGTGCTGAGACAACTGACGTAGCAAACGCCATTCTTGACGGTGCCGATGCGTGTATGCTGTCGGGAGAGACTGCAATAGGTGATCATCCTCGTCGTGTTGTTGAAATGATGCGACGTATTGCACAGTCGACGGAACGGCAATACCTCGAGTCAAGACGGCAGTACTTGGAAGAGCTACTTGGTAGAAGCCGCCTTGGGACGGCTGGGAATGAATTCCTCCCACGTCCACAACATTTGATGCATGGGCTTCATCCAATTACGCAGGCAGTTGTCGAAGGGGCAAGTCGAATTGCAGCAGAGCTCGACGCGAGACTCTTTGTTGTTGCAAGTAAAAGTGGTGTTACCGCTATTGCCCGGTCTAAGCATCGCGGTGCTGTTCCCACGGTTGGACTCACCGATGATCCCGTGACTCTCAGGCAAATGACGTTGTACTGGGGTGTAACGCCAGTTGTTGTTCCGGTAGGTGCCGACGTGAATCAGTTGCTTAACCATGTCTGTGACTGGGGTTTGAAGGATGGACGTCTGGAGAGAGGAGACCGAATTGTGCTTGTCGCAGGCATAGGGTTTGGAGCTGGTGGTCACAATATGGCAATGGTGCACGAAGTGTGAAAGAGCGTGGTGTTGATAGAAATGCGTTACGTTCAGACACCTTTTGCGACTGTTTCTGTCATGAGTCAGCAGGCTTGATGGGTACACATTGCCTCGGCGGAAAAATTTGTCACATTTGAAGAGTTCTTCTCCATCTGTTTTCACAATTAGGAACATGTCGAATGAAAAAATGCATTCTCGCTTACTCTGGCGGGCTTGATACCTCCGTTATTTTAGGATGGCTGATTGAACAAGGATATGAAGTCATTTGCGTCTATGTCGATTTAGGGCAGCCATGTGAAGACAGAGAAGCGACACTTGAAAAAGCCCGTGCTTGTGGTGCTTCAAAAGCAATCCTAGTCGATGTGAGAGAGGAATTATGTCGAGACTTTGCGTTCCCAACGATGCAATGGCAGGCTCGTTATGAGGGAACATATCTGCTGGGAACATCCATAGCTCGGCCCCTCATTAGTAAAGTCTGTGTCGATCTTGCACATGCAGAGGGTGCGACAGTATTCGCCCACGGCTCAACAGGTAAAGGAAATGATCAGTGCCGATTTCAGCTGGCGGCTGAAGCCATCGATCCATCCATCGAAGTTCTCGCCCCTTGGCGGCTTGAGTCCTTTCGGAATCGTTTCCCAGGGCGTAAGGAACTTATTGAATTTTGTGATGAAAAATCAATTCCGGTGAAAGCGTCAAAGGCGAAGCCCTACAGTTCCGATGAAAACTGCCTGCATACGAGTTATGAAGCAGGCCTTCTGGAAGAACTTCACACAGACGGTTATGAACTTGTTGATTTTGGCATGTCTGTTTCACCGCAGCAGGCTAAGGATAGTATTGAGACAATTCGAATTGATTTTGAGTCTGGTATTCCGGTGAGGCTTAATGGGGAGACTCTTGCTTCCCATGAAATGGTACTGAGACTTAATGAAATCGGTGGCCGTAACGGTATTGGTCGGATTGATATTCTCGAGAATCGTTTTGTTGGTATGAAAAGCCGGGGTGTTTATGAAGCCCCAGGTATGACTCTCTTGTATGAATCACACCGGCTTATCGAACAACTAACTCTTGATCGAGATCTGGTTCATTTACGCGACCGCCTATCACCAGAAGTTGCCGAATCGGTGTACTACGGCTTCTGGTACTGCGCAAAAATGGATGCGCTTCTTGCCTTTATTCGCGAAGCACAGCAGCCGGTTACAGGCAGCGTCGAACTGAACCTCTATAAAGGGAACATTCTTGTGAAAAGTAGAGAAAGTTCACAGAGTCTCTATGATGCAGCAATTGCTTCTATGGAAGCCGGCGGATCCTATGATCAGACTGATGCTGAAGGGTTTCTCAGGATTGTTGGTCTGCCACTCAGGGTTCAAGGTGGTGTTCGACCGAGAAACTAGTGTTTGCGAATGTGTCGAAAGACTTGATAGTTTGAGAGTCAGGTTGAGATGTCTTCTACTGAAATGAGGATTTGGCTCGCGCACGACTGCTTTCGCCCGGCGTCGTGGGTTTCGTTTTGGCTCTCGATGCTCGTTGCAATGGCAGCACCGAACCAACCTGGTATGCCGTTTTTTGGCCTTGCGTTTCTCACTGCAGCGGTTGCCATTGGTATTGGAGAGGTTCCAGCATCATTGTCATTATGGTCATCGAATGCGAGTGCACAGCGTTGGTTTTCGAGCAGTGGCATTGAGGCTAGCTCTGAGTTGCCGCATGGAATTCAATGGCAGATCTTTCGATTACTCTGGCCATGTGTGGGGTTTCTGGTTGGACTTTTGGCATTAGGGGTGTTGGCACCAGACGGGTTTGAAGGACTTCTGTCTAGAGCATTTGAAGCGGGTCTTATCATCGCCCTGACCACGCTCACAATCATTCTTTTTTATGCAGCAGGTTTCTTGGTCGCAGATGCTTTTTCTGGAACATTATTAACCGGCTGGACAGCGATTGCTGTATTCGGGTGGGTGTTTACGTTCATGCCAATAGGGCTTGCCTGGACGGCACCATGTGTTCTCGTTGGGGTGTGGACGTGTCTGAGTGGTGTATTTCTTTGTCTTCGGAAGATATTCCCAGGTGGCTATACGGAGCCTTTCGAAAACTTTCTGTATCGTGAGAAGCCAGTGATTGATTTACATGAGCACGAGATCTTCTCAACGATCGGTCTACTCGGAATCCTCCCATCACGATCGCCGTGGCGTCAGAGCGTACGGATTATCTCGATAGGCGTTCTTCTTTTGGCTATGGTGTGCTGGTTGCTTTTGACAGCGTCACCTGTTCCACGGTACGAAATCCTTGCGAGCATTGTGTACGGTGCGATAGCTATTCCAGCTGCGTGTTTATTGGACGGCTATCGAGTCGTACATGGTTGGGATCGCCTCGTAACGGCAAGGCATGCTGTGCGATGGTGGGAAATGCTCACCATTCCACACCGTGGATCCCAAGCGACAACGGCTTTAATGAGTTCTGGAGTCATTATTCTATGGCCCCCTCTTGTGGTGTCGCTTACTGCCTACGGTACTCCTGGAGCTGACAATGCTCTGCGGGCCACCGGTTGTCTCACAATGAATGTGTTGTTGACTTGGATTGTGTGTCTAGTATTCCACAGCTCTCGAGTCCGGAGTGAAACGGTGTTCGCCCTAGTCCTTGCGACTTGGCTCGGAGGAAGCTGGGTGACATTGGACGTGTTGAAGCTTTGGTTTTAATAGCTAGACACCGGGTAAGACGAGCCTGATTGGAAAATGTGGGTAGAAACACTGTTTTGGTAAGGTTTCGCCGGGAAAGTTGATGTTGAGATAAATGGGAAAGCCTGACACACTCCGAGTCCTGTATCCGTAAGGTTTTAGTAAACGGTCGTTTGGCCGTCAGTTGTTGACTTTAAATTTGTCAAAGCTTTGGTTTTCGGAGTTATGTTCGGTATTCATCTTAGCTAGGGTGCCGGACTCAAAAGGAGCTGATCTGTGGACCGTACAACGAGCGATCGAAGACAGGCTTGGTGCCTTCCGATGATAAATAAGTACATTTTGAGAGTGAATGTTGGTTGGGTGCTTGTGTTCCACCTAACTGTCTTTTGCCTAGGGACCGCGTGGGCTGCTGATCCCGCATTTCCAGAGAGCCAAAATGTTTTTCCGGATACCACCGTGGCGTGGATCAACATTGCTGATCCCGATGCATTCAGTAAAAGTTTTGATCGTACGCAGTACGGCAAACTCATTCGTGATCCTCACATGGAAGCTTTTGTGAAAAGCTTCCGCGAACAGCTTTCAAAGGCTGGAAAACAAAGGCTTGGGAAATTAGGGCTTACGATCGAAGACCTTGGGCAAGTTCCAGGAGGTGAGATTGCCATCGCGGCCATCGTTCCTGAAGCCGGTCGTTTAGCAACCGTCCTTCTCGTAGACACTACTGGGCATGAAGAGGAGACGAAACAACTGCTGGATGAAATCGAAACACGTTTGCTTGAACAAAAAGCTGAACGTTTGGCTGACTATGAGAAAAAAATACGGGTCTATCGACTCCCACAGGAGAGCCCAAGTGCGGACAATACGGATGCCGTTGAGCCGCAGGAGCAAGTTGTGGCGGTAGTGCATGAGGGGAAAGCTTTAGTCGTTGGAGATGATCCAGTTCAGGTGAGCCATGTTCTTGCAGTTTTGGAAAGTGGACGGGAAGATTGTCTTGCTTCTACAGAACAATTTAAGAATGTCAGCAAGGGATCGCTTAAAGGCCTTGGCCCTGAGAACTCTAAGTTGCGTTGGTACATTAATCCCTTTGCATTTGCTGCTGCCTATAAATCAGCTCACCCAACGAACAAACGGCAGAAAGGGCCGGACTACGTTGAGATACTTGGTCGTCAGGGATTTGACGCGGTCAAAGCGATGGGTGGAGCAATCATGTTTGATGATGGACCTTTCCAAATGCGTCATCAGACGATTGTCTATGCCCCACCACTGCCCGGACGAGACCCTCTGTCAGTAGATCGATACGACCTTGCTGCCCGCATGCTTCGGTTTCCTGATAGTGAGGAGATTCAGCCGTTCGACTGGGTCCCTGCCGGAGTATCAAGCTGGTCTTCTTTGAAGTGGGATATTCAGACGGCTTTTCAGTCGGCCGAATCATTAGTCGATGATGTTGTCGGCGAGAAAGGTGTCTTTGATGATGTCATTGCGTCCTTGAAAGAGGATCCTGATGGTCCACAGATCGACGTCGAGGCAGATCTCGTTGCGTGTCTGGGAAAAAAGGTGACGCTTATTGGTGACTTTGAGGAGCCGATAGACGTTGATAGCGACCGACTTGTAATTGCGATCGAGGCGATTGATCCGGAGAAGGTTGCCGCCACGGTTGGGAAAAGTATGGCCACGGATCCCGATATGCGGCGGATTGAGTCAAATGGTCTTGTTATCTGGGAGCTGATTGATCGTTCAATGGAGATTCCTACGCTTGAGATAGAGACTCCTGGTGGTATTGTTGCACACGCGGACCAAGAGGAGGATAGCGGTGATGCTCGACGCCGCCGACTGCGTGAAAAGGAGGAAAAGCTCTTGCCGCATTCGGCAGTGACCGTTGCCCATGGTCATTTGCTGATAGCATCACACAGAGATATTCTTGAGCGAGTGCTTGCCACCAGCGATAGTGAGTCTCTCGCAAATATGGCTGATTACAAAACAATGAATACCGTTCTTAAGAAACTGTATCCTTCGCCGTCGATTCTGTGGGGCTTCGGTCGTTCTGGCGAGTCGATACGACCGGCATTCGAAATGTTAAAACGTGGTTCAATGCCAAAGTCAAAAAGTGTGACAGGGCAGCTTCTTAATAGTCTTCTGGGTGATGGAGAACCAGGCAGTGTTCGTGATCAAAAAATTGATGGAAGTACATTGCCCGACTTCACTCTTATTGAAAAATATTTTGGCACAACTGGTTTTGTAATGAAAAACCAAGATAACGGATGGTTTCTGGGTGGGATTACGCTGCCCTCAGTGACGACAAGTCAACAGAATCAGGAAACTGCCGTAAAGTAAGTTGAATGATGGCCGTACTACCTGAGGATATTCATTGTGTGGGCGATGACTTATTTGTGACAACGGCCCAGAATGGATGCTGGTAGTCGCATCGGCTTCGTAGGTCTTCGAGGAGGGTGTCAATATCAGGAGTTATATTGCCTTGATGGATTCGCCGCGTCCCTAGGTTGATAGTCAACGGTCGTTGAAAGTCTACGATTTCCGGCGATAACCAGATACGTACTTCTTCAGCACCACACCTCGCTGTGACTCTATTGCTGGCAGTAACTTTTGCTGAAAGCGCAAAAGGTCTCCCGAATTGTGTTGGTGGCCAGTCGCTTGGCATCACCATTGTTCGCTGTGGTGGAGAATTCATTTCAATCCACCAGAACAAGCGATCCCAAGGACGCATGCTTACAGCATCAATTTCTTTTGGGAATGTGGACCTCGTTCGACGGCTCGTCCAGTCAAAAATTTTTAGAAGTTCATCTGAGAAGTGCTCATGACCACGACCGCGGTATTCGACATAGGTGAGATCGAAGCCTTTTTTTAGATAGCGATCGAGGTCCATTTCATTCGTAGAAAAAGTATTGTGGTCAAGCCCACCGCACACAATGTAGATTGGGAGTCGTTTGGCGTTTTGGTGGTAGTGGTGAACGTATCGCCCCGCTTTTCCAGACACAGAGATAATGCCCGCCCACAGGTCTGGGTGTGCGAGTCCTATATCCCATGCAGCATCGCCACCCATGGAGTGGCCGGAAAGATACACTCGATCAGAGTCAATAGAAAATTGTCGGGAAACCTCACGTAAAGCGGAGAGAACTACAGAGTGTTCTTCTGCTGAATAATGATAACCGACTTGTGTTTTGGTGGCCCATTCTGGCGCGACAATGATGGTGCCATGCCGCCCGGCCTGTCCCTCCCTTCGACCCGCAGCAGTCGGTGCTCCAGCCCACCATTCGAGTTGTTGAAGAGGTGTGGTAGAGGCAGAATGTAGGGAGATAATAACTGGGTAGCGTCGCCTCGCGTCATACTCCGGAGGTAGCTGCACCAAGCACCGCCGGTTTGCCTTGTTTTCTGCTTCCTGAGGTGGCAGTGGAACTTCAATATCAAAAAAGCCGTCGTCACGGACACTTAAAGGTGCGGCTGGCCGAACCATATTAGCAGCGACAGCGGCTACAGTTTTTGGATCAAAAGCTTCCTCAGCATCGAGTCGTTGCCGTATTTCAGATCGTTGTTTTGGTTGTTTCGAAACCAGATACTGTTGGAGGAGATTGGATACATTCGCTGTAGAGATCGCGAGTTTGAGATTGATCTGGGAGGAGTCTGCTCCAGCAAGCCACCCTGTAATAGCTAAAGAGAGAGCTTGTTCAGGTGGTAACTGCCCGTCTGAACCGATGCGTTGATAGACAGACAGACGTCTCAGGCTTTCAAACGTTAGTTCGGTGCTGATCTGTTGGACTACGTTTCCAGCCAGTTTACGATCACGTGTGTCAGGCAAGTGTTCAGTGAGGTCTCGTATTTGGCTAACAAGACTGTTTGCCCGGTCAAGCCGTTCTCGGTACTCATCCCGTAGTTCCTTGACCGCTTGGAGAAGTTCACCATTCCCATTTTCTACAGAGAAGTTCTCTAGGAGGGTAAGTACCAAACGATCTTGCCCTGAACGCTGCCTTAGTACGATCTCATCAAGCAGTTGGTTTGCTGCAAGGTTAGCGATATTATTTTGCTGACTCCGAAGACTTTTCAAGGAAGGGAAATCCTGAATAACCCGATGAAGCTCGATGCCTGCTTCCTTGTATCTCGCACTTTGAATAAGAAGGCGAACAAACTGAAGTCGTTCATCAACATCCTGAGCATCGATTTGCTTTTCTACAATGCGGCGGAGGGTTTCTCGAGGCACGGATGATGTAGCAATACGCATGTCGAGACGTAGTGGATGTTCAGTGATAAGGCCCTCCACTGAAATCCAACGAGGTGTTATCTTGGTAATGCCTTGCACGAGGTCAAGGAGACCACCTGGTGTCGAAAGAGTGATGACACGCCGCCCAAAATCGTCGAACGGAGTTGAGGACACAACGGTGCCAATGCTTGATAAGCGACGGCCACTTTCTGGCACACGCTGGAACACGTTGATTTCTTCCTCGGATTGATTGCCGCCTTCGTCAGCGGCACCAATAATTCGCTTCTTCGAAATGAACGTCCGCGTCAGGCCATTATCACACATGACAACAGTCGACCCCGCATCTTCGTTGTCTCGGGGGTCAACGCTTATCCCGGGAAGAAGCGATATAGTGCCTTCGAGAACACGTCCGTCGTCAAGAGTCACACGATCAGCGGCTGACGGCCTGGAGCTAGCAAAGGTAAGTAAAACTATGCAGAAATAGGGTGAAATCCGGGTGGTCAATGATCCGAGGATTTTGCGGGTTGACGTTGAGGAAAAGTGAATCATTATTCTGGTAGCGTATTGAGAAGCTCGAGGAAAGCGGGATAGTCGTCCGTGAGCACCTACGGGCTATTCTTATAGATCGGCCTGATTCGTACAAATCATCACTCGTTACACCGTTGGCACATGGGTCGCCTAAAGCTGCAAGGATTTGACACTTCATGCTTTCTGTTTTACATCGTGTGCTCGCATGGTCGGTTGTCTTGGGGCTGTTGCTTCCGGTGGTGATCGTGTTGGTCATCGGCCTTGCGGGCCTGTTGGAAGGGATGGAAGATGAGGCTGGTAGCCTTCTCTGTCTACGCATTGCCATAGGACTCGGTGTGGGTTGGATTTCTGCAATAGCAATAACGGCCGTTACAGTCGGCGTGCAAATGCTTGAGCAGGTTGAAAACACTCGAGCGAATTCGATAGAAACATCGTACGAGAAAAAAGGGTAAGGCTTTGGTTACGCTCAAAACCACGGGGCGATAAGCAATCCACCGTAATGTCGTGGTGCCGCGGAATGCAGAGAGCTCGCCAAATTAAAAGGAGGGTGCCTCAGCAACCCGGGGATTGCATCCGAACACGATAAATTGCTTCATCGTCTCGGCACAGCAAGCGACCGGAGCCATATTTGGCACCCAACGAGCCTCATTAAGAGCTCACCGGCATGGTTCGACACATCACGGGCATAGCAGAAAACTTACCGCCCCGTACCCTGGAGCACAGGTCGTCAGCGGGGTACAAGTCTTAAACGATCGTACCCAGCATCTCCATGATAGCGGTTTGCAGCCCAATGAATAGCAGTGCTTCCACATCTTTCCTTTTGAATATGAAAAACTTGACGAATTACGGCTCTCTTGTTTCACTGGTAGGTTGTGATTCTAACAGTCGGGTGTTTCGCTCTACAGCGACAACAAGAGTCTGGTGTTCGAGGCCAGACGCGGAAAGTGCAGAGATCGGGATAACTTGTCGCCGATTCGGCATGTCGATCCGGATACGAAAACTCCCATCATCAGCAACATTGAGTGGTTCTCCTTGAATAGAGACGCGAGCGCCCTTCTCTGTGGAGCCGAGAAGCGATACTTCTGCCTTAATTTCTAGCGGAAACCCTTCTACGCCCTCTCCGGCATGTGTGTGATCAAGTGCCTGCTGGCTGGGTTTTGGAGGCAGGAGTGGTCGCCCGAGATGCTCTTGGAAAAGATTTCGGACTTCTTCCGCTTCATCGTTTTTCGAATAGCCTCCACTGAGTGAAAAGATTTTCGAAAAGTCTGGATCAATGTCTTTCCAATGAATGCTGAGAGAGTCTTTGCGATCGGGCGGAGCAGCTGAAACATGATTGCTTTTGCATAATCTATAAAAATCACCACATCGGGACTTATACCCAATTTCAACTCGGCAGGACATCGGTTGTCGTAGATCAATAAACCAGTTTTTTACTCCACCATGAATTTCAATTTCCCTGATGACACGTTCAACAGCGCTCTCTTCTTTATTTTCAGGAGAATCCAATAAACGGAGAATTGGTTTTGCCGTATGCCACTGTTCCCTCATTGAAGCTTGAACTCGCTTGATGGTGGATTCGGTGATTTCCCAAAAAGCGTGAAGCCAGTGCGGCCCTCGAACAAGGACGACCAGTCTGTTTCGTTTCGTGTGGTGTTTTAGTTTTGGTTCTTGTTTTGTAGCCAGACTTTTCTCTTGGCTTTGTTGGGCCTGGAAATCACGAACTCGTTGAATCACTACTTTGCGATCTACAGGATTGCCTACCCTGACCTTTCTTGCTGGTCTCAACTGGTTCTTGATGGAATGGCGATCTTCCTGCAGTGAGGCAGAAGGCTGTTCTGTAGCTATTGGCAGCTTTTTGGCGTCATCGGTCCCTCTAACAGTGAGATTTCGTGCTTTGTCGATTGCCTTCGTGGCGCGACAAGTGAGTGCGATTATAAGTTCATCTTTTCTCATGGCATGCCAGCCGGGAACACCAGATTGTTTTGCCATTCGGGCAAGATCGCGAACCCGCTTGTCTTGGAGCTTGGCCGCTGTCATTTCTATCCCCCGTGTTCATGTATTAATGCGTCGACCTATCGGCGTCAAAAAAGCTAGGATCACCACTGGTCGAATACCACACTATCGAAACATGAGAAATGACTCAAATTTTGGGTGGAAATGAGTGCAATAGAGCAACTCCTGCAAGGAAACAGGCGTCTATTCGGGTTTTATGACTGCTTTCACGCGTATGTTAGAAATAAGTCCCAAGTTTTGGCTCTACGGTTTTTATTCACCCCGTAGCTTGAGACCCCTCTCGGTAAGCCTCTCTCGCACCTCGTTAAGGCTAGTTACACCAAAATTTTTGCACTCCATTAAATCCTCGGCAGTTCGCCGAACGAGTTCACCTATGGTCATAATGCCAAGCTTTGTCGTGCATTTTCGGGCTCGAACGGAGAGATTAAGTTCAGTGACCGGCAATCCATGAATCTCCGTCTGCTCGCCAATCGGTTCATCAAACGCTGGTAGAGATTCTGCTGCCATAGAGGGTTCGGCAAATTGACCAAGAGCAAGACCTTTCGAGGCGAGGATATCTTTGATTTCAACAAGGCTGGTCTCACCAAAATTCTTACTAGCGAGTACGTCTGCTTCACTTGTTTGCGTGAGATCCCCTAGGGTTTCAATACCCATCTTCACGAGGCAGTTACGGCTTCGAACTGAGAGTTCAAAATCACTAACTGGCAGCGTGAGCACCTGTTCTAAACGGTCGCGTTGTCGTTGTTCCTGCTCATCAAGGTGTCGATCGCCAGACGCTGCAGAATCTTTCAGGAAGAGTGTAGCGCGTGAGATGGCTTCTTCACGTCCGGGTGCATCGAGCGGCAGGCCATCTAGAATTCTTCGATAGCACTGCTGGGCTTTCGAAAAGTCATCTCGATCCTCATAAAGAAGGCCAAGATTCATAAGTGCTCCGACAGTAGCAGGATACCTTTGTAGCGACCGTTGGTAACAGTCGATAGCATCATCATCATTGCCCAAACGGTCATGGAGTACTCCAAGGCAGAACAGTGCTAGTGGCTGCCCGCTGTCCGCTTCGACAGCTTTCTCAAGGATTTCAAGTGTTGTTGTATTTGAATCACCCCGCTCTACAGCAAGTGCTCCTTGTGCCGCTAGAAAATCTGGAGACGCCTGCTCATCGTCTGTTGCGGCACTTAACGCATCTGCGGCTTCGTCGAGTTTCGTAGCTGCTCGTAATGTGTTCGCCTTTGCGGCGAGACATGCACCGGCTGGATAGCCAGCAATACGAGCTGCATCGAAAGACGCGGATGCATCCTCAGTCGCGGCCAAAGCAGCCTGTGCAAGTCCAATCGCAAATAGTGCAAGAGCTGAGCCATCTCCGGACTTGAGACAAGTCACAGCTTCACTACTGCGTCCAAGAAGATACAAACCAACGCCAAGCCGAACCGATGCAGCAGGGCTGAGATCATCGACTTGCTGAAGTTCTTGAACGGTAAGTCGTAGTTCTCGGTGAGTGTCTGGTGTTGTTCCAAGTGCGTCTGCAATGGCACGAACCTCATTGGGTCCAAATGGTCCACTGCCGATGATGAGTTCACGGACGTCGATGGTAGTCGGACTTGGAGAAACAGAGCTTTGCATAGTGTTTTATTTGCCTTTTAAACTTCGAAAATGGAAGGTCTACAGCATAGTTGAGAATATTGCCGAAGGCGAGCGTTTCCAATTGGTGGAGAGCCAGCGGTGGGAATCGAACCCACAACCCCCGCATTACGAATGCGGTGCTCTGCCAATTGAAGCTACGCTGGCGGGGGCATCCGGCAGGAAAACGCCGTACCGCCGAGACCCTCAAAGTAGCGCAGATGGTGACTAGACGTCAAGTGGTAGGCTTTTTCAAGGGTTTTTGTGGCAGAACACCAAGCGAAAACTTGGGCAACCATAAAACCTGGGAACCACAAAAAAACCTGAGGTACTAAATAAAAAAGTGGGGTCTCGACTCGGTAGGAGCGTCCTACCAAAGCCGAGCGGGTCAGGGGCAAGGCGACCGCTCGACCAAAAAAGTCGAAGACCCCACTTTTTAAGGTGTGGTGACGGAACTCGGAAAAATTCCGTCAAAAGAATAAGAAGCATTTGCTGTGCCAAAACACTGTGTGTTCTTTGTTTTTGTGAACTAGGATTGCCGTTTTGGATAGGACCCGTGGAGAAAAGCCGTTCCCGGTCGGGTTTAAGACTGATTTACGGATGTCTGCCCATATTGGGGAAAGCTGAGGAAAAGCTAATTAGTAGCATTCTCATATTGAGAGTCGCGACAGTCACAGCGCAAAATTCACTGCAAAACGCTCCGGGGCGCCGCTTTTTGCAACGTATTTCTTCTCTGGGCGAGAACAGTCACAATCGGGTACGGTTCGAGCTGTCTAACACCAAGTTGTTCCAAGAGATCGATAGCTTTATGACTGCTGACGCTTCCGCTACCATCGGTAAATTTCGCTGTGGTGCCGATCAACCACTTGTTGTGATTGCTGGTCCCTGTGTTATTGAGAGCGAGAAGTTGTGTCTCGACATTGCTGAGTCTTTGGTCGAGCTGACTAAGAGTTTGGCCGTCAATGTCGTCTTTAAAGCATCATTTGATAAAGCAAACCGAACGGCTGCATCATCAAGGCGAGGTCCTGGTCTAGAAGACGGGTTAAAGATTCTTCAAACCGTAAAAGATGTGACTGGGTTGGCTGTGACAACAGATATTCATCTGCCAGAGCAGGCGGCGGCTGTAGCGGAAGTCTGTGACATGCTGCAAATACCGGCTTTTCTATGTCGACAGACGGATTTACTTTTAGCAGCTGCAGCTACAGGAAGAGCTGTGAACGTCAAGAAAGGACAGTTTATGGCCCCTGCCGATATGCAGCATGTGGTAACGAAGTTAGCTGCAGGCGGCTGCCGGGATACCATGTTGTGTGAGCGTGGAACATTTTTTGGGTATGGCAGATTGGTGAATGACTTTACAGGTCTTTCAACAATGAGATCATTTGGAGTGCCTGTGATTTTTGATGCAACCCATTCCGTACAGAGGCCGGCGAGCCATGGCGATTCAACGGGCGGAGATCGGACACTTGTTGAGCCTTTGGCACGTGCCGCGGCGGCTATTGGCATTGATGGTGTTTTTTTTGAGACGCATCCAGACCCAGATTCAAGTCCAAGCGATGGGCCAAATATGGTGCCACTAACCCAATTTAGGTCCGTCCTTGAGCGGGTGTTGCAAATTCATGCTCTGCGTGTCTCAATGGATGCGGAATTCTGAGCAGTAGAGGCGAGGTTGGTAGAAGATTTGTTTTCGACGAATCAGGCATTCTGGAACGGTTTAGCATTTGGGCAGTCTTAGGGAGGCGTGTACATCACGGAGTGACTATGTTTTACCGATGTGGCCATTGCTTGGTGGCGTTTTTGGCAATCCTGGCAAGCGGCTGTGGGCGATCGCCAGTCGAACAAATTGGTGCAGAGGTTACATTGGTCCCGCAGATATCGGAAGAGGTTCGCGGCAAGTTGCTGGAGGGCGCGATAACTATTCTGGACAGGCTGGAAACATATGATGAAGACCTTGCAGTCAATCAGGTCTTTGACCGGCTGAATCAATGGATTCATGCAGATCCTGTCGGCGATGCGATTGCGAGTTCAGATTGGAAGCCGGATGGTCTTTTGCAAGTTTTGCCCGAAGACTACAAGGAATTGTGTACTGATGAAAAGCTCGCAAGTTCTGTTTTCGATCCAGCCGATGATATCGTTGCTATTCGTGATCAGCGCTGGCTTGCAGATATTGCGAAAACTGCAAAGGGCGATTCGCTTGACGATATTGATGTAGCAATCGCACTCTTTCGTTGGACGATTCGATCATTGGCTATACAAAGCGACCCACCGTTGTCGGCAGCTACGAGTAGCAAGGGTGTTCGATGGTTTGAGCGGGGCGAAATTCTTTTATCTGGGAGAGGAAGCGCAGCGCAGCGGAGTTGGATTTTTCTTGAGTTGCTCCGTCAAGCAGGCCTCAAGGGAGTGATGTTGGGAACTGTAGGCCGTGACGGGAGTTACCTTCCGTGGCTTCCGGCTGTTCTTGTAGGCGGTGAAGCCTATTTGTTTGAGCCAACCTACGGCATTCCTGTGCCTAGCCGTGCGGGTCTGGGCGTAGCGACTGTGCGGGAAGCTGCTTCAGACGCCCGTGTGCTGAGCCAACTGGACGATACAACTCGGCGATACCCGGTCGCCTCGGATGATATGAAAAGCCTTGTGGTGTTAGTTCTTGCTGATCCCCAGTCGCTGTCTCGAAGAATGAAACTCTTAGAACAAAATTTATTTGGTGGTTCGGCCGTTCGGTTAACCGTTAATGCTACCGCGTTAGGTTCACTTGCAGCCGAGGCGTTGCCGAAGAGAAAGACGGAAACTCAAGTAGCGTTGTGGTCATTTCCGTTTGAGGTTCGCAGAAGACGGCTGGTGAAGGACGAAGCCGTTATGAAGGCGCTTTCTGATGAACTTCGAGTCATGGATGTTGTCGTGGAAGAAAAAAGAATAGTGCGAGGTTTGAGTTCCGGCAGAAAAACTACTCGACCTTTATACGCAGGCCGGCTGCGAGAATTTCGGGGAGAGTTGAAAGGGCCGGAAGGAGCGAAGAAAGCTTACCTGCTTGCTCGGCCAAGTGATGCAGCTGTAGCGGAATTGACCATGCGTTACCCAGAAACACAGCGAGAAACAGTCCGAAGAATTTATGAACAGATGAAAGAAGATGCAACATATTGGCTTGGCCTAGTGACACTCTCAGAGGGCGATTACGAAATTGCAGCGGATTATCTTGAGAGAATGACGCTCCTTGCTTTGCCCGATGGCAGGTGGGCCTCGGCAGCACGTATTAATCTGGCCGAGGCAAAAGTCCAATCCGGAAATATTGAGGGTGCGATAAAATTACTCCGCG
>Ga0315315_10000339_pt1 | contig 38054 bp, 37 predicted proteins | sample M140m3416metaG_FD_203699 | JGI IMG/M metagenome (GOLD analysis project Ga0315315, IMG submission 203699) | Ammonia-oxidizing marine archaeal communities from Monterey Bay, California, United States - M1 40m 3416 | ecosystem: Environmental > Aquatic > Marine > Intertidal zone | place: USA...
TAGTAGAACCTTAGAAAATATAAAAGATCCCGAGCAGGTTGAGAAAGCTGTTCAAACAGAAAACGTAGAAAAATTTGTTGAAAGAAATAAACAGCTTAAAAATTAATTTCTTTTTTCCATTAATACCGATTATAAGAAATCAAATGCAGTGGAATAATAAATTTATTTATCCTAAATCAATTAGATCAATCGTACAAGGTTCAAGACATTATTCAGTAAATGAGGAAAATCTTCCTTCCGTAACAACAATTTTAAAAGCAACTGAGTCTGAAGAAAAAAAAGCAAAACTAGCTGAATGGAAAAATAGAGTTGGTCATAAACAAGCCGAAATTATTTCAAGAGAGGCAACCAGTCGAGGAAGTTCTATGCACGATTATTTAGAAAAATTTTTGCTTGGAAAATTAAATATGGATTTACTTGGAGATAACACACGTGAAAAAATGATGGCTGATCAAATTATAGAAAATGGACTTAGAAACAAATTAAGTGAAATCTGGGGATGTGAAGCAACTTTATATTACCCAGGAAAATATGCAGGAGCTGCAGACTGTATTGGTATTTACGAAAATAAAGAAACTATCATAGATTTTAAACAAAGTAATAAACCAAAAAAAGATGAGTGGATTGATGATTATTATTTACAATGTGCAGCATATTCATTGGCCCACAATAAAGTTCATGGATCGAATATTACTCAAGTGGCAATTCTTTTATGCACCAAGGATAATATTTTTCAAAGATTTATAGTTGAAGGTGAAAGATTAATAAATTATCAAAATCAATTTTTAGAAAAAGTTGAACAATTTTATTCACAAAGGATGGCAAATTGAATTATGTAGTTTGGGATATTGAGACAGATTCTGCCCAACTTGATTGGGCTACTATGATTGAGATTGGAGCAATCTTATTAGATGAAAACTTTCATGAAAAAGAGAGATTTACAGCAAGGTGTAGAATGCCACAAGATAGAGTTCCATCTGCTACTGCTTTATGCATCAATAAGTCAAATGTTGATTTGATTACCAAAGGCAATTTAAGTCATTATCAAATGATTGCTCAAGTGGAAAAAAAATTTCGTGAATGGTCACCAGCAACATTTATGGGATTTAGTTCCGTAGGGTTTGATGATGAAATTTTAAGAAGAGAATTTTTTAAATCACTAAGAAAACCTTATCTAATTAATACAGAGGGAAATGCAAGACATGATGCTTTAAATATGATCAAAGCAGCATTTGCTATCAATGAAAATGTTCTAAAAACTGAACTCAATCCTAAAGGAAATAAATCTATGAAATTAGAGTCACTAGCAAGGCTAAATGGCTTTGACTCTTCGGGAGCCCATGGAGCTCTTTTTGACACAGAATTAACCGTTAAAGTCTTAGGCCTACTTAAAAATAAGCAACCTGATTTGTGGCACGAATATTTAAAGACTAAAAGTAAAGTTGTTGTTGAAAATTTAATAAAACAAGAAAAAATGTTTACTATAAATGAAAATTTTTTTGGTAAAAATTATTTATTTTTAGTTGCTCCATTACACCCAAATTCATGTATGCATCCAGTTTATAAATGGGGGCAAGTAGTAAATTTATCAGCAAATATTGAAGAATTACAAAAATTGAATTATCAAGATTTAAAGAAAGAAATGAGAAAATCACCTCGTTTTTATAAAACAATAAAATCTAATAAAGCTCCAATAATTTTAGATAAAAGTTTCGGTTTAAAAGTAGATCCTTATAAAAAAATTGGAATTAATTTATTGAACAAAAGAGCAGAATTGATGAAATCAAACGAAAAATTTTCTCAAGATATATGCAATATATTAAAAGAAGCAGCAGAAGAAAAAATGGAAACAGCATCACAAGAAGATGCTGAACCTGAGGAGACAATTTATTCTGGAGGTTTTGATACATTCAATAAAGATGTTCCATTATTTGAAAAGTTTCATTCTTCAGATTGGAAAGAAAGATTGTCTTTATTAGATAAGTTTAAAGATGATAGATTAGTTACCTTTGGTCATAGCCTCATATATAATGAAGCTCCAGAAATTTTACCAAAAGAAATTCATAAGAAAATTAAAAGAAGAATAGCATCTAGAATTTTAAGTACCAATAAAGAAAAATGGTGGACGGTTTCAGCTTTTTATTCAGAGTGTGATGAAATAAGAGAAAACGAAGATAAGATGTTTTCATTTAAAACTGTTGATGAAAAATTGAAATTTTTAGATGGAATTAACGATTATGTAATGAATTTAGAGCAAAAATATTCAGATGCATAATTTAATGAAAATAAAAAAAGTTTTTTTGACCATTGAAAAAAAATTTGAATCAATTATATCATTAATATGCTTATAGATTTTAAAGACGAAGATTTTGATAATAAAATCAAAAATGAAGATGTGTCAGTTATACAATTCAGTGCTGCATGGTGTGGACCTTGCAAGGCACTTAAGCCTGTTATGGATAAATTTGCAGTTGAATATAAAGACAAAGCTGGTTTCTATTATGCTGACATTGAAGATGGTGGGATTAATACTGGTAGTGCTGCAGGAATTAGAGGAGTACCAACTGTAATTATTTATAAAAAAGGTGTTGAGGTAGATAGAAAAGTTGGAGGAGTTCCAGAAGGTAACATGAAAGAGTTTTTAGAAAAAAATATTTAATTCAAACTTAATACTTCAGCAGCCCCATACAAAGATCCAGTAATTAATAAAAGATCACCCTCTTTCAAATTTATTGATTTAATAGCCTGTTCTATACTTGGTTGATATTGCACATTAGGCATTATTTTAAATTTTTCTTTTAATTCTTTGCCACTAATAGAGTTTGGTTGAGTTTTTAAATCAAAAGTGGTTATTGATGAAATATTTTTAAAATATCTTATATATTTTTCATGGTCTTTATTGGCCATCATTGAAATAATAACATGTTTATTACAATCTAAGCTTTGAAGATATTCATTCAACACTCTTGCGCCATCTTCATTATGACTTCCGTCAACAATTAATTTGTTATTTTTTACTAAATCCTTTAATTTTCCAGATTTAACTTCTTGAAGTCTTGCTAAATTATTTATTTTTAGGATACCTTTTTTAATATTTTCATCACTTACATCTAGATTGAGTGTTCTTATTGTGGCTATAGCAGTTGAAATATTTTCTAATTGATATTGACCTAAAACATTGGGGTTTGGTAATTTCAGTCCACCTAGTTTATCTTCAAAATAAAAGAAATCATTTTCTCTTTTTGAAAAAGAGTAATCTTCATTAAAATAAATTTTATGTGATTTATTTTTTGCAATATTTTTCTTAATATAATTCATAGTGCTTTTATCATTTTGATTTGCAATAATGATATTTGAACTTAAAAGACGTGAAGTTTTTTCAAATACAATTTTTTCAATAGTTTGGTTATTTTTAGGAAGCCAATCTAAGTGATCTTTACTTATTGAAGTTATAATAGTAGCTAAATTTTTTTTTAAAATGTTAGTTGCATCAAATCTAAAAAAAAGCCCAGCCTCGATTAAGTTTATATTATCAGGGTATTGTGCAGCTTTATAAAAGTAGCATGCTGTTAATATCTCAAAAAATGTAATTGGTTGATTTTGATTGATTTGTTCAACTTCTTCAAAAAGATTAGCTAATTCATCATCATTCAATTGTTTATTATTAAAAACAAATCTCTCGTTTATTTCTTGAATATGAGGACTTGTAAAAACATTACATTTTATTTTTGCTTCTTTCATAATTGAATAACAGGCTTGTATTGTTGAATTTTTCCCATTTGTTCCAACTATTGATATGGCTTTAATTTTGTGCTGTGGATTATTTAGTTTTTTACAAAGAGTTTTAATACGATCTAGACTGAGATCAATCTCTTTAGGATGCAATTTTTGAAAGCGACTGAGTATCTTTTGTAGTTTCATTTTCTTCAGTGCTTATACCAGAATTTTTCTTTAACAATATCGATAATAAAGTTCCAACTTTTTCTGTTATATCTTTTCTTTCAACTATTAAGTCTACAAATCCTGTTTTTTCAACATATTCACTTTTTTGAAAACCTTCAGGCAATTCTTCCTTGACGGTTCCTTGAATTACTCTTGCACCAGCAAATGCAATCAATGCTCCTGGTTCAGCGATATGAATATCTCCAAGCATTGCATAAGAAGCTGTAATACCTCCAGCAGTTGGATCAGTTATACAGACTAAGTAGGGAAGATTATTATTTTTTAATTCATTTATTGCCAATGTTGTCCTTGTCATCTGAGATAAAGAAATTAAACTTTCCATCATTCTCATTCCACCACCCGCACTAATACACAAAAAAGGAGTCTTGTTTTCTATTGCATGTTGGATACCATATAAAAAAGCTTCTCCTTCTGCAGCTGCCATTGAGGCACCTAAAAAATCAAAATCAGATGCTACTGCAGTTATTTTAATACCATTAATGGAGCCACAAACAACCATCATACCACAATCCATACCAGTCTTTTTTCTAGCATTCTTCAATCTATCTTTATACGATTTTGAGTCAGTCCAATTTAGAGGATCATCTTTTGGGATTGGCGTTTTAAATATTTCATAATTACCTTTGCCAAATAAAATATCAAATCTTTGTTTTGGTTTAATTCTATGATGACGATTGCAATCTGGGCAAACAAAAAGGTTTTCTTCAAGATCTTTTTTTAAAATAGGTCCTTTGCAGCAAGATGTCCAATCACTATTTGCAATGTCTTCTTTTGTAGCTCTTTTGTGAATTACAGATTTAATTTTCTCACCAGCTTTAATTATTTTGGTAATCCAATTCATTTAATATTATTTTTTAATTTTTTAACTATATTAGTAACATTTGTGACAGTATTTTGTCTCTTTTTTAAAGAATTGGTTATTTCCTTGCAAATTGCACTTCCGACAACCAAACCGTCTGCACTTTTTAATGATTTTATCGTTTTTTCAGTAATTCCAAAACCAATTACTACATTTTTTGATTTATTTTGATTTTTAATTTTAAAGTACTCATTTACAATTTTTTTTGGAGAAACTTTCAGTTTTCCACCAGTGGTAGATAACATGCTTATGTAATAAATCATATCATGAGAGTCTTTAACGATTTGTTTAATTCTTTTTTTTGAAGTGGTAGGTGAAATTAGTTGAATAAAATTTATATTTCTTTTCTTACATTTTTTCGCAAAAACTTTATTTTCTGGATAGGGTAAGTCTACAATAATTAGTCCATCAACTTTTGATTTCTTACATTTTGCAATAAATCTTTCTTCATTGTATTGATAGATCATATTATAATAACCCATTAAAATAATAGGCTTATTTTTTTTTACTTTTTTAAAATCTTTTACGATTGAAAAAACATCATTTATTTTAATTCCATTTTTAATTGCTCTATAAGCACTTGTTTGAATTTGACCACCATCTGCAATAGGTGTATTATGAGGAAATCCTAATTCACAAATATCTGCATATTTTGAAATAGATTTAAGGATCTCAAGCGATTTTTTTTTTGTATTATCGCCAGCTACGGTATAGGTAAGAAGAGCTGGTCTATTTTCTTTGTGTGCATTTTTAAAGGATTGATTAATTAAAGAATTGTTCATTAATATTTTCCTAATCTTTTTTTTATAATATCTTTATCTTTTTTTGCATCTCCACATGAATTTACAATTATAATTGTATCTTTACTTAATTTTGGAGCAATTTTAATCGCTTCCGCAAATGCATGACTTGGTTCTAAACTAGGATTAATTTTTTCAAATTTAGTTACCATCTTGTAAGCATTTAGTGCCTCCTCATCTGATGCAGAAGTATATCTTGCTCTTTTAGTGTCTTTTAAAAAACAATGTATTGGGCTGACACCAGGATAATCTAATCCAGCACTAATTGATTCTGTTTCTTTTATTTGACCTTCTTTATTTTGACAAACATAAGAAGCAGCACCATGTAAAATACCAATTTTCGAGTTTTTACTAAGTGGTGCCGCATGTAGTTTTGATTTTTTTGGTCCACCTGCTTCAACTCCGATAAGTTCAATTTGTTTTTTGCTATAATCAATAAATTCACTCCAAAAACCATACGCTGAACTTCCACCTCCAACACAATTTATCAATTTGATTCTTTTTGGAATTTTGTTAAATTTTTTTTTAATTTGCACTTTAAGCTCTCTAGAGATTTGAGATGTACTCCATCCACAAATCTTGACAAATATATTGGGACCTACTGTTGAACCAACACACATGTGTGTATTATCACAATTTGAAACCCAGTATCTCATACACTCACTAACGGCATCAACTAAGGTTTGACTACCAGAATAAACTGGAACAATTTCAGCACCATTTTTTCTCATTGCATCACAGTTAGGTTTTTGTCTTTTGATATCTTTGGCTCCCATAAAAATTTTACATTTAAGACCAAACTTTTTTGCAGCCATACTAAGCATTTTTCCTGCATAACCCGCTCCGGTATCCCCAATAATATATTTTTTACCCATAGCTTTACAAATTAATGCATGGACTGTTGCATTATAAATTTTATGTGCACCCCCATTAGCTTCAGAAACAATTTTTGCCCAGATTTGCGCACCACCTAAATGGTTAGTTAAATTTTCTAATTTAATAAAAGAAGTTGGGGAACCAATATAATTTGTAAAATAAAAATTTCGTTTTTTAATGAAATTTTTATTGTTTCTTAATTTTGCAAACTCTATAGTTAAATCCTCTATAGGTTTTTTAAGAGTTTCGGGTATAAAACTTCCTCCAAACTTGCCACCCCAAAAACCAAATTTATCGTGTTGATCAATTAAGGGAGTCTTTTTTTTTATTTTCATTTTTTAAATTTTGTTTAAGAAAATTTCTATTTTGGAAATATCTTTTAATCCTGAGGTTTCTACACCTCCAGATATATCGATAATATCAGCTATTTTTTTAAAATTTTCAAGCTCATCATTAAATTTTATATTACCTGCCAACATTACTTCTTTATCGAATTTAATATCTTTGATTAATGAGTGCTTAAATGACATACTTTTTTCATAACCCTTACTATCAAATAGATAAATATCAGTTATATTTTTATAAAGTTTGTATTTTTCAACATCTTTAATACTTTGAATAGTAAAAGCGGTAATAATTTTTTTATTATATTTTTTTTTTATAGATGCAATTTCAAGGGGACTACAATCATATAATTGATAATAATCAAAATTAAAATTTTTGATTTTTTCCAAAATTATTTCATCGGGTTTTACTAATACGGCAACAAATTTAGAATTTTTTTTATCTATATTTATTAGTTTTTTTAATTTTTCAATTTCAACATATCTTGGACTATTTTTATAATTACAAATAAAACCTATGAACCTTGGTGGGTGAGGGTGGTTAATTATATAGCTTAAAGTTTCAGGATCTGAAATTCCACAAATTTTACAATTTTTGATCATTTATTTAAATGATCAATTAACTTTTGAATATTTTTTTTTATATTTCCTTTAGTTATTGGCCTTCCAATAACCAACCAATCACTTCCATTCTTAAAAGCTTGCTTAGGAGCAAGAACTCTTTTTTGATCATTTGAATTTGAGTTAAATCTAATTCCTGGAGTAATTATTTCTTTTTTAAAAACTTTTTTAACTTCCCGAACTTCATTTGCACTGCAAACGATAGCATCTAGATTTGCTTTATTAGCTAACCTAGCTTGATGAAAAACTAGTTTTTTTACCTTAGTATTGAATCCAATTTCTTTCAATGACTTATCATCAAGTGAGGTGAGAGTTGTTACACCAACCAATTTAATATTACCTGAAGCTTTTTTCGCAACTTTTAATGCTTTTAAGCCAGAACTTATATGAATAGTAAGGTAATTTATCTTTAGATCTTTGATTGCTTTTATAGCAGATGCGCAAGTATTTGGAATATCATGAAGTTTTAGATCAGCAAAAATAATTTTTTTTTTAAGTTTTGATAAAAAAATTCTTCCATTTTTTGAATTTAAAAATTCAAGTCCAAACTTATATCCAAAATTTATTTTAGAATTTTGTGTTTTTTTTATAATTTCTTTTATTTTCAGAATATTTGTGCTATCGCAAGCTACGAAAATTTTATTTTTTTTCATTATTTAATTTTTTAAACAAATCTTTTGACATTTTGAAGTGAATAGTTTTTTTTTGTGGTGTATTAACCTTTTCACCAGTTTTTGGATTTCTAGAGATTCTAGCTTTTTGTATCTTAGTTGAAAAAACTCCAAAACCTCTTAATTCGACCCTTTCATTTCTTCTAAGGGTTTGTTTGATTTCTTCTAAAATTATAGAAGAGAATTTCTCAAGATCTTTTTTTAAAAAATTTGGATAGTTTTTTTTAAGTTGTTTTAAAAGCTTAGATTTTACAATAGCCAATTTAAATCTTCTTATTTATTTTTTTTTTGATCTTTTTTCTTTAAGTCCTGTGATAAAGATGAAAATGGTAAATTTTTTCCTGAACCTTCAGCACCATATTTTTCTAAAGCTTCCTTTTTTTCAATTTCTTCAAGAAGTTTAATACTTAGACTTACCTTTCTTTTACTAAAATCTAATTCAGCAATAGCACAATCAATTCTTTCACCACCAGTAAATCTAGATGGTCTTGCATCAGCTGCATTTATTGCGATCTGAGACTTTTTAATTTGAAAATCCATTTCACAACCCTCTGGTCTCACTATTAACCCTTTATTGTCAGTAGAGATAATTTTAACTGTTATTGCTTGATTAATTTTTTTCTCTTTAAACCAATCAAAAGGATCTGCTTTTGTTTGTCTTAAACCAACTCTAATTTTTTGTTCAGAGGACTTTATTTCAAGAACTTTAACTTTAATTTTATCGCCTTTTTTATATTTTGTAAGTTCTTCTTCTCCATTATTTAAATACGTTAAATCGTTACAGTGAAGAAAAGCATCAACGTCTAAGCCTTCAACTTTAACAAATAATGAGTATTCATTTTTGTTTACCACTTCACCTTCAACAATTGTATCAACTGGATATTTTTTTTCAAAAACATCAAATGGGTTTTCTAATGTTAATCTATGTGAAATAGCAACTCTTCTTTTTTCTTTATCAATTTCAGTAATTACACAATCAATTTCATCACCAACTTTGAACATTTTTTTTGCTGATGTATTTTTCTTTGTCCAACTTAATTCGCTTGAGTGTAGAAGCGTTGTAAGTCCTGGTAGTTCTACTAATTCACAGAAACAACCAAAATCCATAATTTTAATAACTTTGAATTTATAAACTTTGTTTAATTCATAATTATCTATTTTTTCGAATGGATCTGGGGACAATTGCTTTATAGAGCAACCAACTTGTAGTTTATCCATATCAATAGATATTACTTTTAAGTCGTGTTTTTCACCAATGTTAAAAACTTCATCAGGATGATTCACTCTAGAGTATGAAATTTCTTGTAAATGAACTAATACATCAAGCTCTCCGTTTACACTAAAGAAGCATCCAAAAGAACTATATCCCTTAACTTCTGCATCTTTTATAATATCTCCAATTTTAAATTTCTCGATGATTTTTGCCTTATCTTCTTTTTTAAACGAAGAGATTATTTCTCTTCTCGATACACAAGCATTACCTCTGATTTTGTCTAATTTTATTAATGCAAATTTTTGAGGTTCATTCATCAGATGACTTATATCTTTCAATGGCTTATCGCTTATTTGTGATCCTGGTAAAAACATTAATGATCCTGTTTCTATGTGCTCAACAATACATCCACCTTTACATTTTGAAGTAATCTTTCCCATAATTGGCTCATTCTTCTCAAATGCTTCAACTAGTTTATCCCAACCTTTAATCTTTTGAGCTTTACTTGCTGAGACTAATACCTCACCATTTTTGTCCTCAATTTTTTCTAATAAAACAGAAATTTTTTCACCAACCTTTATTTTATCGGCTAGACCCATGCTTTTAAGCTCATTAATATCAAGAACTGGCTCGCTTTTTAAACCTTCAACAAATAAAAAAACAAATTTTTCTGTGATTTTATTTATTTTGCCCTCTATAATTTTTCCTTCCTCAATATTGATTTTTGAAAGCTGACTATTTAGTAATTTTTCGAATTCTTTTGATGCTGGATTTGATAAGTCTTTAAATATTTCCATTTATTGTGTTATCTTTGTGTAAAATTTATTTATTTTTAAAAATCTCGATCTTTTAGATAAATTTGACCTTTTAATCAATACTGAAATTTAATAATTTTTTTTAGAAACGTTGAATATAGCGGTTTTTAGATCACATCTTATTTAATTTTAGCTCCCAAAATTTTGATTTTACTAATAAATGTCGGGAATGAAGTATTAATTGAATTTTTATCAAGAATCTTCCAACTACCTCCAAAAGTCAGAGCAGCAACAACACTGGCCATAAAGACCCTGTGATCTTTCAAAAATTTTTTTATGACAATATTCTTATTTATTTTTAAGTTAGGATTCCCAAAAATTTTAATACTATCATTTGTGAGCTTTGTCTTAATACCCATTTTATTTAGAATTTTAGAGCCCCAGATTAGCCTTGGACTCTCTTTTTGATTAAGCTCAGACAAATTTTTAAAATATGAAATACCATTTGCTCTTGCTGCTACTAAAAAAATCAATAAAAATTCATCAATCGCTGCCGAATTTAATCTAGTTGGACAATTAATTGGTTTAAATGTCTTATGGCTCTTAATAAATAGATCCGCTATTTTTTCTCCATTATAAGTTTTAACATTTTTAACCTTGATATGTACCCCCATAGCTTTAAGAATTTTTAAAATCCCTACTCTTGAAGGATTTATATTAACATTCTTTATTTTTAATTTTGAATTATTTGATAGTGCAGTGAGTACAATAAAAAAAGCACTAGAACTAATATCAGATGGAATATTATAATTGAATGGTTTAATTTTTTTTTTGCCATTAATTTTAATTAAATCATAATTTTTTTTTTTGCTAATTTTTATTGGAAGTTTAAGAAATTTAAATAATAATTCTGAATGGTCTCTAGATTTTTTTGCTTTAATTACAGTTGTACCACTTGTATTTAATGCAGCAAACATAACAGCACTCTTACATTGTGCAGATCCTTTTTTTTCATAGTATTTAATTGGCTTAGGAAAGCTTGTTCCGAAGATATCTATAGGTAGTTTTCCATTATTTGAACTAAAGTCTACTCCGAATTTTTTTAAGGGAACAATAACTCTTGAAAAATCTCTTCTTGAAAGACTTTGATCTCCTTTTAGTTTAATTTTATTTTTTGAATGAACTAATAGCCCTAAAATAAGTCTTCCTAGTGTTCCAGAATTACCAGCATTTAATATTATTTTTTTTTTGTAATTAAAACTATTTAATCCTTTACTAGTAATTTCACATTTATTTTTAATTAGTTTAACTTTTACCCCTAGTTTTTTTAAACATTTTAAAGTGTCGAGCACATCTTCAGACTTAAGTATATTAAGTGATTTAGATTTACCTATTGCCTGCGAAGCTATTAAAGCCCATCTAATAGATAAACTTTTGTCACCATCTATTTGTAAAGTTTTATTATATGGTTTTATTTTATTAGTTATCTCTACATAACTTTTCATAATAGATAAAATTTAACTTATTTTAAAAGAATCTCCAAAATAGGCATTTCTTGCATCAACATTTTGAATTAAATTGGTTGGAGTACCTTGAGCAACTACTTTACCATTATGTATAATTGCTGCAGTATCAACACATGCCAAAAGATCTCTAGCTTGGTGATCACACAATATAACTGATAAATTATTATTACTTTGTAAACCCACTACTATTTCTTGAAGTGTTTTAATTGTCATAACATCTAAAGCAGCAAAAGGCTCATCAAGCAGAAGTATCTTAGGATCTGAGATGAGTGCTATGGCAATAACTAATTTCTTTTTTTGTCCACCTGAGATTAATTCAGCTTTGATATCCCTTATTGGATCTAGTTCAAATTTTGATATAAGAGAATCTATTTTCTCATTTCTATAACTTATGTTTGCTATTGTGATTTCAGATATTGCTTTTAAATTTTCATACACTGTGAGATCATGAAAAAAACCACCATGCTGTGGAACAAATCCAATTTTATACTTTAAGGTCCTTTGGTAAATAGGATAATCATTCACGATATCCGAGTTAATAACAACAGAACCAAAATCTGGTGAAATCAATCCCGTTATGATATTGAAAATTGTTGATTTTCCAACTCCATTTGGTCCCAATAATCCCAAAATTTGTCCATTATTTAATTTTAATGACAAATTATCTAAAATCATTTTTCTACCAAATTTTAAAGAGATTTTATCAAGTGATAATATTGATCTGTTTTCTTTAAATGATTTAATTCTAAATTTTTTAATATTAGACATAAATCTTAATTTGAAATTCCACTAACCTTATTTTTTGAATTATTCATAAAAATTTCTATATCTTTTGTTACTAAATCTATAACCACATTATCAGCTTTAAATAAGCCTTGTAATCCTTCATATACAACATTGTTATAAATTGTAACAATATTATTCGTGAAGTTAAGATATAGATTATCTGAGTTAATACTATTTTCCATATATTTAATTGTAATATCTTGAGAAAATTTTGTATCATAAGAATTATTATTATAAACTGCTTCTTTCGATTTAATAATTAGCGGTATGTTGTTTTCATCGATAAATCTAGCAGTAACTAATTGCATTTTAACAATTTCAATATTATCAACGTAAACAAGTTCACTTAATTCAGCAGTAATAAAGTACTGTGAATTATTATCAAACTTTACTTTATATTTTAAATTTTTAATAAGATTGTTCTCATTTTCAATTAGGGTTTTATTTTCTTTTTTTTTATCAATTTTACTCGTATCACTTTTAGAGAAATAGAAATTATAAAAAATTATTGATATTAAAACCAAAACTAAAAAAAGAAATAATTGAAAAAGTTTTTTCATCCAAAAAGTTATTTTAAGTTATTTAATAAATTATGAATATGTATAACTCCTGTTGTTTTTCTTTTAGTTCCTTTTTTAAAAACACAAACATTTGTAATTTTTCTCTTATTCATTTGAAAAAGAATTTCTGAAGCCAGCATATTTTCTTCTACAATAAAGGGGTTTTTTGTCATAAATAATTTAATCTTACTATTTTCTATTTTTCTTTTTTTTTGTATCAACCTTTTAAGATCACCATCGGTGAAAATTCCTGTTGTGAGACCTAAATTATTTATAATGACTAAAAAACCAAGTCGTTTTAGGTTCAAAATTTTGAGAGCTTTTCTCATTACTTGATTTTCATTAACAAAAGGTATTTTATTTCTAGTCAACATTAAATCACTAGCTGTTTTTAGCTTGGCACTTAATGATCCACCTGGATGAAATTTTTTAAAGTCTAATTTTCCGAATTTCTTTTTTTTCATAAGGGCTATAGATAAAGCATCTCCAATTGCTAATTGAGCTGTAGTGCTTGATGTTGGAACAATACCATCACCAGACTCTGCGACTCTGGGAGTTAACAACCTGATATTTGAGGATTTGTATAGTGTGGAACTTTTGTTAGAGACTATTCCAATAAGTTTTATTTTACTTGATTTTGCATACCTTATAATATTATTTAATTCTGAAGTATTTCCTGAGTAGCTGATTAAAATCAAAATATCTTTATTTGTAATTCTACCCAAGTCTCCATGAGAACAATCGCTAGCAGATACAGAAAAGGATGGAGTTCCGACAGAAGATAGGGTGGCAGAAATTTTTGATGCTATTATTCCACTTTTACCCACTCCACAGATAATTACTTTAGATTTACATTTGTGAATTACTTTAACTGCTTGTTCAAAAGATTTTCCTAAAGAATTTTTTAATTTTTTAAGTGATTTAATTTGTAAATCAATTACACTTTTACCTATTTCGTTAATTTCATTTCTCATTTTTAATGGGACCAAATATCGTCTTTGAATAAGGCAAGATCAAGGTCAACTCTTGTTTTTAAAAATTTTAAGCAATTTTTATACAATTCCACTCTTTTTTCTCTTATTAATATTTTGTTTAGTTCCTCATGAATTTTGTGTAAATAAATTACATCGTTTGCACAATATTTGAGTTGAGCGGGAGAAAGTTCGCCCCCAAAATCTGAGTTTTGAAATTGTTTGCTTATTTCTACATTGGCAAATTCTTTGATTAATGTTTTTAAAGAATGGCTGTCGGAGTAAGATCGTGCAAGTTTTGATGCAATCTTTGTATCGAGAATATTATTTGTATCAGTATTTAGATAATGTTTTATGTGTGCAATGTCAGCTCTTCCGTAATGAAAAATTTTTGTAATATTATCATCAACTAAAATTTTAACTAAATTCGGTGCATTATAATTAGACCTATCAAATTGAATAATGTGTGCGTCAGAATTTCCTGATGAAATTTGAATCAAACATAGAGGATCTCTTCTTACATTTAGACCCATAAATTCACCATCTACGGCTATTAGATTGCCTAAATTTAAATCATCTGGTAAGTCATTTTTGTGAAGTTTTATATTAATCGTCATAAAAAGATATATATATGAAAAAAATTAAAACATGTCTAATTTTTGGGGGCAGCGGTCAAATTGGTTCATTTTTGTTAAGAAAGTTAACAAAAAATAACTACAAAGTAACAGTCGTTACAAGAAATGCACACGAAAAAAGCTATAAGATTAAAACCCAAGCTAATGCAGGTTATATTGATATAGTTGAATGTAGTATTTTTGATGAAATAAAAATTCGAAAACTTTTTGAAAAAGCTGATATTTGTATTAATTTAGTTGGAATTTTGTACGAAGGAAGAAGAGGAAATTCTTTTAAAAATATACACACAATCTTTCCTTCTTTGCTATCTAAGCTGTGTAAAGAGTATAACTTAGAACAATTTATTCATATTTCTGCTTTAGGAATTAATAATGCTACAGACTCCAAATATGCTGTAAGCAAATTAGACGGTGAGGCAAGAATATTAAAAAATTTTCCTCTGGCAACAATTTTGAGACCATCAATTGTTTATTCTGTTGATGATAATTTTACCACAAATTTTATGTCATTATTAAATAAACTTCCTATCTTTCCATTATATTATTCTGGCAATACTAAATTTATGCCTATTCATTGCTCTGAATTAACTGACATTATTTATCATGTCATATCAAAGAAAATACTCTCAACCATAGTGGAGTGTGTTGGTCCTGAAATTATTTCTTTTAAGGAAATTTTAGAAAAATTACTTAAATTGATTGATAAAAAAAGAATATTAATTCCTTTACCATTGTTTTTTGCAAATTTTTCAGCTTTTTTTTTAGAAAAACTTCCAAAACCTTTATTGACTCAAGATCAGTTGAAATTACTTAAATATGATAATATTTCATCTGGAAAATATAAGACCAACAATGATATTGGTGTACCGAGCACTCTTTTATTTGATGAAGAAGTAAAAAAATATTGTTATATGTGGCGAGAAGGTGGACAATTTTCTGTCAAAAGAAATGGTAATAAAAAAGGTATTTAAAATTTGAATGAGTTATTGTTGAAGTCTCAAGCAGATTTTATTTTTTTATTAAGATAATTTGGCATATCCTCTTTATTTTCTGCTTCTTCTTTTTTCCCTTTTGGTTGATAAGCGTAAAGTAAATGAAGCTTACAATATGAAAAGTCTTTTAATGAAGATCTTCCACAAAAATAAAATGATTTTTCATTAGGATGACCTATTGGCCATTTACACGAATTTTCATCTAACTCTTCTAACTGCTTGGGATTCTCTGGCTCAAAATCTTTTTCAATGATAAGTGACTTAAATTTACTTCTTCGACCTTTTTTAGATTTAATATTTTTTTGTTCAATACTATTTTCAAAACTTTGATTAGAAGTTACAGATCTTGTTTTAATTTTTGCTGAAAGATTTAGCCTATGTGCTTTACCAATAACTGCGTTTCTACTTAAACCTCCAATTATTTCTGCAATTTGACTAGCAGTATTTCCTTTACCCCAAAGCTCTTTCAATTTATTGACTTTTTCTTCTGTCCAACTCATAATTTACTATATAATGTATGTAATAATTATAATAGTACAATATAAGGTTATTACTAAGTTATATTCAAGCAACTTTCAGCAGTTATGCACAATTTTAATGAAAAAAATTTTTTCTCTAATTCAATCGCAACTTGCATCACAATATTTTAGTTTATAGAAGATAATAAAAATGAGCTACCTAGCAAAAAATTATAATAGAAAAAAATTGTCTTTCATAAAAGGAAAAGGAAGTTTTTTGTATGCAACTGATGGGCGTAAGTATTTAGATTTTGTACAAGGTATAGCCGTAAATTCATTAGGCCATTCTCATCCAAAACTAATAAAAACAATTAATAAACAATCCAAAAAACTTTGGCATGTTTCCAATGCTTTTATAATTCCTGAGGGAGAGGAGTTAGCTAAAAAAATAGCAAAAAAAACATTTGCGGATTTCGTAATGTTTCAAAATAGTGGTGCAGAGGCCACTGAAGCAGCAATTAAGGTTGCTAGAAGATACTTTTATTCGATTGGTAAGCCAAATAAAAATAGAATTATTTGCATTAAAAATTCATTTCACGGAAGAACAATAGCAGCAATTTATGCTAGTGGTTCTAAGAAAATGACAGAGGGATTTGGTCCAAAAATACAAGGATTTGATCATTTCAATTTTGGTGATCATAAAAAAATAAAAAAATTAATTAACAAAAATACAGCCGCAATAATGGTCGAGACTATTATGGGTGAGGGTGGAATTAAAGTAATACCAGATATTTGTTTAAAAGGATTGAGAAAATTATGTAATAAGAAAAAAATATTATTAATTTTAGATGAAGTTCAATGTGGAGTAGGTAGAACTGGTGATTTTTTTGCTTTTGAAAAATCTAAAGTTAAACCAGATATTGTTCCTATAGCAAAAGGCATAGGAGGAGGGTTTCCAATTGGAGCAGTGCTTATGAATAAAAAAGTTGCCTCTGGAATGACTGCTGGCACACATGGCTCAACTTTTGGAGGGAATCCTTTAGCGATGAAAATTGGTAACGAGGTTATGAATATAGTCTCTAATAAGGAGTTTTTAAATACTGTTAAGAAAAACTCAATTTATTTTCATAATGAATTACAAAAAGTCAAAAATAAGTTTCCAAAAATAATAAAAGAAATTAGAGGCAGAGGTTATCTAATTGGAATTCAATTGCATGTAGACCAAACAAATTTTATCAAAGCTTTAATGCAAAATAAGCTTCTTACAATTCGTGCAGCTGAAAATGTTGTTAGAATTTTACCACCATTAAATGTAAAAAAAAATGAATTAGATCAAGCATTGAAAATTATTAATAATGTTTGTTTAAGCTATAAATAGATGAAACATTTCATTAATCTTAAAGATATATCAGCTAGTGATTTAAGAAAAATTTTAACTGATGCAAAAAAAAGAAAAAAAAATAGAAAAAAAATGACCACTTTAGAGGTCGATAAAGGTTCACCACTTAAGGGTAAATTATTAATTCAAATGTTTGAAAAATTAAGTTTAAGAACTAGGTTGAGTTTTTATTTAGCAATTAAACAACTTGGCGGAGGGACATTGACTCTAAGATCTAAAGAACTTCATATTGGGCAGGGTGGAGAAACGCTTGAAGATACGGCGAAAATTTTGTCAACTTATGGAGATGGCTTTATGTTAAGAACTGATAGCGACAAAAAAATTGAAGATTTTAAAAATTATTTATCAATTCCAATAATTAATGGTTTAAGTCCATCATCTCACCCAACTCAAGTTTTATCTGATATTTTCACAATAGAAGAAATTAAAAAAAAACCAATTTCTAAACTCAATATCGTCTGGATTGGAGACTGCAATAATGTTTTAAATAGTTTAATAGCCGCTTCTGTAAAATTTAATTTTGAATTGAATATTGGATGTCCAAAAAATTATGCACCAAAAAAGCATATTTTAGATTGGGTAAAAACGAATAATCATAAAATTAATATTTTTCATGACCCTAGAAATGCAACAATTAATGCTGATGTTTTATTTTCAGATAAAGTGGTCTCTTTAAATGACAAAGTAAATAAAAAAAAAAAATTATCTCATTTTAAGGATTTTAAAATAACACAAAAATTAATAAGTTACGCGAAAAAAGACTGCATTTTCTTACACTGTTTACCTAGAGGCTCTGAAGTGGAAGAAAAAATTTTTTCAAGTAAACAATCTAAAGTTTGGCTCCAAGCCCTAAATAGAGTTCATGTTCAAAAAAGTATTCTATTGTATTGTTTTGAAAAATTAAGGTAATGGTTGAGGATTGTCAGAATTCTGATTTAAATATTTTATAATAGATGCTCGATCTTTTTCTTTTCTCAAACCTGCATATGCCATTTTAGTTCCTTTTATCCATTTGGCTGGCTTCAATAAAAAACCATTAAGTTCCTCAAATGTCCAAGATTTTTCATAGCCTGCTAAAGCTTTTGAATATTTATAATCGCTTACGCCTCCCACCTTCCTCCCGACAACATTGTACAATGCGGGTCCAATTTTATTTTTTCCATTTTTAATTATCGAGTGACAAGCTGCACATTTTTTAAAAATTTTCTCTCCACTAATAGCATCTCCCATTGCCATAAGTGCAGCAATATCTATTTTTTCTTCAACACTTTCAACAGTGGAGCTCGAAGCACTAGCAACTTGATCTACCTCAACAGTGTAACCTGGAGTTTTAGGCTTTTCTACATGAAAGATCAAATCAGAGATTTTTGCTATTCCAATTACAAGCAGCGCAACCATAAGTACTGCAGCAACTATTTTATTAATTTCAAAAGAATCCATTTTATAAAAGTTTATTTTGAACGTATAACATTATAAATTAAAAATTGCTTATATTTTAATGTACAATTTTGACCCTGTTTATAGTCTGATTTTAAATTAATAAATAATGAAAACTTTAATCTTAATCCCATCTAGGTTATCTGCGGTTAGACTGCCAGGCAAACCATTATTGAAAATTAATGGTTTATCCATCATTTCACATGTATATAAAAAAGCGGTTGATGCAAATATCGGAGAAGTTTATGTCGCGGCTGAAGATCAAGAAATCATTGATGATGTTAATCAAAATGGTGGACAAGCAATCTTAACAAGTAATAAACATAAAACCGGCACAGATAGAATATTTGAAGCTCTAAATAAACTTGGCAAATCTGATATAGAATTAGTTATGAATCTACAAGGAGATGAGCCTCTAATGAATATTGATGATATTAGAAATTTACACAGTAAAATGATTGATACAAAATCAGAAATAGGCACACTAGCATCAAAGATATTAAAAAAAGAAATACTTGAAAATCAAAATATAGTTAAGGTAATCACAAAAGAAAATTTAGAAATTTCTAAATTTTCAGAGGCTATTGAATTTTTGAGAAAACCACAAAAAATATACAAAAATATTTATCATCATTTGGGAATCTACTGTTATCAATCAGAAACGCTAAAAAATTTTGTTTCTTTAAATCAATCACAAAATGAAATTAACCATAAATTGGAACAATTGAGAGCTTTAGATAATAAAATGAAGATCAATGTTTCTCTTGCAAAGCAAGCTCCCATTGGATTAGATACTGAGGATGATTTTGTGGCTATAAAAAAAATTATGGAATATAAAACACAATGAGTAAAATTTATTTTCAAGGAGCTTATGGTGCTTATTCTCATCTGGCAGCGCTATCAATTAACCCAAAAGCTGAGATAATTCCGTGTAAAACTTTTGATGAATGTTTTCAAAAAGCTTTAAAAGATTCAAATTCAAAAATAATAATTCCTGAATCAAATAGAATTACAGGTAATATTGGTATTGAATATTTAATTTTTGAATACAGATTAAATATTTATGCAGAATATTTTCAAAAGATAGAACATAATTTACTAGGACTCTCTGGTGTTAAAATTTCCGATGTAACAGATGTTTATTCTCATGGTCAGGCATTATCTCAGTGTTCTAAATTTATTAAATCTCAAAATTTGATTGAACACGTGAGAGCAGATACTGCAGGATCTGCAGAAATGGTTTCAAAAAGTAAGGACAAAACAAAAGGTGCAATAGCATCATCTTTAAGTGCCAAAACTTACGATTTAGAAATAATCAAAAAAAATATTGAAAATGAAAAAGGCAATCTAACAAGATTTTTAATAATGGGAAAAAATATTCTTCAGCCAGACTTTGGTAAAAAAAAATATATTACTTCTTTTTTATTCAAGTTAAAAAGTAAGCCCGCTGCTCTTTATCAATCCTTAGGTGGTTTTGCTATTAACGGAGTTAATTTAACAAAACTACAAAGTTACCCAGAGAAAAATACTTTCGATTCATTCTTTTTTTTATGTGATCTAGATGGACATATTGAAGATCCAAAAGTTCAAAAATCTTTAGAGGAATTAGGATTACATTGTCAAGATTTTCACGTCCTAGGTGTTTTTGAAGCTGACAAACAAAGAGAAAAATAAATTTTAATCTTTTCTTGTAGATTAGAAATCATTACTGCTATAATAGTCTTGGAGGCTAGAGGTGGGTGCTGCTTGAACCCGACCAGATCTTAACGGAAGCAGTCGTAAAGACAGTTACACAGGTTCTAGTCTCCTTAGGAAAAATAATGAATAAAAACTCTAAAGTATTGGCATTAAAGTATAGACCTCAAATTTTTGAAGATTTAATAGGTCAAGAAGTTGTTACAGAAACAATAACTAATTCAATTAAGGCAAATAAAGTTCCTAATGCTTATCTCTTTACAGGTATAAGAGGAGTTGGAAAGACTACAATAGCAAGAATAGTTGCTAAATCTCTTAATTGTTTAAATGGAATTGAAAATTTATGCAGAGATACACCTTGTGAAAATTGTAACGCTATCGCAAATTCAAATCACATAGATGTTTTGGAAATGGATGCAGCAAGCAAAACGGGTGTTGATGATGTGAGAGATTTAATAGAATTTTCAAGATACGGCCCCACTTCATCAAAGTATAAAATATTTATCGTAGATGAAGTCCATATGTTGAGCAAACAGGCATTTAATGCGCTACTTAAGACCTTAGAAGAACCACCAGAGTATTTAAAATTTATTTTTGCAACAACAGAGATAAAAAAAATACCTATAACAGTTGTTTCAAGGTGCCAAAGATTTGATTTGTCGAGAATAAAATCAACAGAATTATTTGAGTTTGTAAAAAAAATTAAAGAAAAAGAAAATGGGAACGTCTCAGATGATGCAATTAGATTAATTGTCAAAATGTCTGAAGGATCTGTAAGAGATGCACTTTCATTACTAGATAGAGGCATGCTTTCACTTAATCAAAATAATGAATTAGATTTAAATAATGCTCAGAAAATTTTTGGATATTTTGATAAGTCCCAATTAATTGATATTTTTAAGTTAGTTTTAGAAGGGAAGGAAAAAAAAGTTATAGAAAAATATAGGAAAATTTATGATCAAGGAGTCGAGCCGAAAATTTTTATAAATGATTTTTTAGAATTAGTATATTATTTTAAAAATATAAACTCCTTAACTCTTGAAAGTACAAATTTTTCACTTAATGATGCTGAATTTTCAAAGATAAAAGAAATTTCAAATAGTTTAAACTCTAAAATCTTAATATTATTTTGGCAATTTACAATAAGGACTATTGAAGAGTTAGATATTGTTTCAAACCAAAATTTATCAGTTGAAATGTTTTTAATGAGATTGATGCACCTAAGTTCTTTGAAAATTACAGATGACGCTTCAAAAAAAAATGATTTTACAAATTTGGCGAATAAAGAAACAGTCTCTGATCTTAAAGTTGATACTATTGATCAAATTAAGAATATTTCCCAAGAGAAGAATACTAAACCTGAAAGATTAACAGATACTAAATTAGAACAAAATAGCCTTATCAGTTCATTTGAGGATCTTTTAAAAGTTTGTACTCAAAATAAAGAAATGAAACTTAAATATGAGTTAGAAAAAAATGTAAATCTGGTAAGCTTTGAAAAAAATAGGTTAGAAATATCTTTTAATGACAACTTAGATAAAAATTTTGTTAAAGATTTATCCTTAAAATTATTTGAGTGGACTGAACAAAGATGGATTATTACACTTAGTAAAACAAAGGGTGAAAAATCAGTAAAAGAAAAAGAAGAAAATAAAAAAATTGAACTTATTGAAAATGCAAAGAAAACAGAATTATATAAAAATGTTTTAGAAAAATTTGAGGATGCGAATTTGATTGAAATAAATTCAAAAAAAGAAGAAAATTAATATATGACTGATTTTAACAAAATATTAGATAAAGCAAAACAGCTCGAGGCAAAAATGAAAGAGAGTCAAGAGAATATCAAAAAGATAAGAGTCGAAGGTGTTTCGGGTTCTAATTTAGTAAAAGTTACATTAGATGGAGAGGGGGAGATGCAAAAAATTGAAATTTCTGATCAAATTCTTAAAGAAGAAAAATCTATTATTGAAGATTTAATTGTTGCTGCTCACAATAATGCAAAGTCTCAAATTAAAGCTAAGACTAATGAGGAAATTTCAAAAGCCACAGGTGGCTTTGGGATTCCAGGATTTAAATGGCCACTTTAAATAATGCAAAATATAAATGAGATTGAAAACTTAATAAAATTAATTTCCAAACTTCCTGGACTAGGTCCAAAATCAGCAAAAAGAATTGTTTTAAAATTGATAAACAATAGAGATGAATTAGTTAAACCAATGGCCAATACATTGGCTCAAGTTTATAAAAATGTTTCAAGATGTAACTTATGTGGTTCTTTAAAATCAAATCTTAATGGATGTGTAAATTGTGAAAATATTAAAGAAAAATTTAGTAAGATTTGTGTTGTTGAAGATATAGCGGATCAATGGTCAATAGAAAATTCAAATATATTTAAGGGATATTTTCACATATTAGGAGGAACACTGTCCTCAGTTGGTCAAAGAAAAGAGGATCTATTGATAAATTCTTTAGTAGAAAGAGTAACAAGAGATAAAATTGAAGAAGTTATTTTAGCTACAAGTGCAACTGTTGAAGGTCAAACAACCGCCTACTATATTCAAGATAGTTTAAAAAATACAAAAGTAAAAATAACCAAACTTGCTCAAGGACTTCCAGTAGGAGGTGAAATAGAGAGTTTAGATGATGGTACTTTATTTTCTGCTTTTAAAAACAGATCTAAACTGAATTCTAATTTTGATTGATTTTCTTTTTTAACCTATTTAAATGCAAAAGAGGCTCAGTATAACCAGATGGTTGTTCTTTTCCTTTAAATATTAAATCACAGGAAGTTTTAAATGCTTGAGACCTATCAAAGTCGTCACTCATTTTAATATACTTCTTATCTTTTATGTTTTGTTTATCAACTACCTTAGCCATTTCTTTCATTATTTCCATTACTTGAACTTTTGTTGTAATTCCATGATGTATCCAATTTGCAATATGTTGAGATGAAATTCTTAAAGTTGCTCTATCTTCCATAAGCCCAATATTATTTATATCTGGAACTTTTGAGCATCCCACACCTTGATCAATCCATCTTACAACATAACCTAGTAAAGTTTGAGCAGAATTTGATATTTCGGAATTTATTTCATCAACTGACCAGTTTGGTCTATCTGCTGTGGGAATTGTTAAGAGATCATTTAGTTTTGCATGTTCACGTTTTAAAATTTTTTGTTGTTCATCAAATATATTTACTTGGTGATAATGAAGTGCATGCAATGATGCTGCTGTGGGTGAAGGTACCCAAGCACAGTTTGCTCCAGCCTTTAAATGATTAATTTTCTCTTTCAACATTTCTTTCATTTTATCTGGCATTGCCCACATTCCTTTGCCAATTTGAGCTTTACCTGAAAAACCACATTTTAAGCCAATATCAACATTATTATTCTCGTATGCTAAAATCCACTTTGATGATTTCATATCACCTTTTTTTATCATTGGACCAGCTTCCATTGATGTATGCATTTCATCACCAGTTCTATCTAAAAAACCCGTGTTAATAAAAAACACTCTATTCTTTAAAGTTCTTATACACTCTTTTAAATTAGCTGATGTTCTTCTCTCTTCATCCATTATTCCAATTTTACAAGTATACTTTTCTAATTCAAACAACTCTTCAACTTTTGAAAAAATTAAATCTGTGAAAGCAGTTTCATCTGGACCATGCATTTTTGGTTTTACAATATAAATTGAGCCTCTTCTTGAATTCTTTTTTCTCTTTAAGTCATGAAGAGCTGCAGCAGTTGTAAAAAAAGCATCCATTAATCCTTCAGGTATCTCTCCACCATCTTTTAAAATAATTGCTGGATTAGTCATAAGATGACCAACGTTTCTTATTAAAAGTAAGCTTCTACCATGTAATTTTAATCCTTTTCCATCTTTAGAAATGTAGCTTCTGTCTGGGTTAAGTTTTCTTTCCAGTTTCTTTCCATTTTTTTCAAATTGAATTTTTAAATCTCCTTTCATAAGGCCTAACCAATTTTTATAACAAGAAACTTTATCTTCTGCATCTACTGCAGCCACACTGTCTTCATTATCACAAATAGTAGAAACAGCTGACTCTGCAATAATATCACTTATTCCAGCAATATCATGAGCTGCACTAAATGCTTTTGGATTAATTATAATTTCGAAATGTAAATTATTGTTTTTTATTATTATTGCAGAGGGTTTATTTACATCCCCCCTATGTCCAACAAATTTTTCTTTATCTTTTAATTTATACTCGTAATCATCTTTTAAAATCACCAATTCTTTGTCAATTACTTTTAAACTAGCAATATTTTTCCAACTTGTTCCATCGATAGGAATATATTTATCAAAAAACTCTCTTACATATTTTATGACTTCTTGTCCTCGATTAGGATCGTATCTTTCACTTCCACCTTCTTCAGACTCAATTATATCGGTTCCATATAAGCTATCATATAAACTAACCCATCTAGCATTAGCTGCATTTAGGGTATATCTTGCATTCATTATAGGAACGACTAACTGTGGACCTGCAATTTTAGTTATTTCATCGTCTACGTTACTTGTTTCTATTTTGAAGTCTGGTCCTTCACTTTTTAAATAACCAATTTCTTTCAAAAACTTTTTATAGTCTTCAATTTGAATTTTATTCCCTTTATTTTTGATATGCCAATCGTCAATCTTTTTTTGTAAATCTTCTCTTATTTTGATCAGTTCTTTATTTCTCGGAGCCAAATCATGAACAGCCTTATCAAAACCCAACCAAAATTTTTTTGGGGAAATACCGGTATCTTTCAACAATTCATCGTCAACAAATGATAGCAATTCCTTTGAAACTTTAAGATTATTAATGCTTTGATAATTTGCCAGCATGAAGACATTTTTAAAACCCTAATAAAACTAAGTCAAATAATTTATAGTAGCATTGACATTTTGTTGTCATTTTTCAAACTTATGTAATAATTCATATTAATATGAAAAATTATCTTAATTTTGAAAATGACATTAAAAATTTAGAGAGCGAAATTGAGAAACTTAAAGATCCCTTCAACCAAAGTGGACTATCTGAGGTAGATACACAAAAAATTTCCGAAACACAAAGTGAATTGGATAAGAAATTAAAAACTATTTATTCTAACTTAGATCCCTGGCAAACCACAATGGTAGCAAGACATGAGGATAGACCAAAATCAAAATTTTTTATTGATAATTTATTTGAAGATTTTATTTCATTGTCTGGAGATAGACATTATGGAGAAGATGAGGCAGTTTTAACCGGGTTTGCTAAATTTAATGGCCAATCAGTTTTGGTTATAGGTCAGGAAAAAGGTGAAGATTTAGATAGTAGAATAAAAAGAAATTTTGGAATGATGAGACCCGAAGGTTATAGAAAAACAATACGACTTATGGAGCTAGCAGATAAATTTAATATTCCAGTTATTTCATTTATTGATACACCTGGCGCCTATCCTGGAGTGGGGGCTGAAGAAAGAGGACAAGCAGAAGCAATTGCAAAGTCCATAGAGTGTTGTATGAAATTAAAAGTTCCTACACTTGCGATTATTATAGGTGAAGGGGGCTCAGGTGGAGCTATTGCTTTAGCATCTGCCAGTAAAGTTTTAATGTTTGAAAATGCAATTTATTCAGTTATATCCCCCGAGGGCTGTGCCACAATATTATGGAGAGATCCAAAAAAAATGCTTGATGCTGCAAAAGCAATGAAGCTTTCTGCAAAAGATTTATTAGAACTTAATATTGTAGACGAGATAATAAACGAACCATTAGGTGGAGCTCATAGAGACAAAAATACAATGTTACATAATTTGAGAAATTCTCTAAATAAAAACCTCGAGCTTTTTAATACAATGTCGGCAGATGAAATTTTTGATAATAGAAAAAATAAATTTTTGAAAATAGGAAGAAGCAAAGGATTTATGGATAATTTAGAAGATTTAAGCTCTTTAAAACCAGTAGAAAATTTTGATAGAATTTTTAGATCTAAAGGGTTCTTAATATCAGCTACAGCTTTTGTTTTAACAGCGTTACTTGCATTAATCTTTTTACTATAAGGCTCCGCAACAACGTTTGTATTTTTTCCCCGAACCACAAATGCAAGGCTCATTTCTACTGATTTTTTTTCCTATATATTTGGGATCAATTTTTGTTGTTTTAATATTTTTTTGTTTTTCTGGTTTGGACTCTATAACTTTAAGGTTAATTAATATTGTAATTAAATCCAACTTCAATTTGTTTAATAAATTTTCAAATAAATCAAATGCTTCTTTTTTATATTCAATCAACGGATCTCTTTGTCCATAAGACCTTAAACCTATTACCTGTCTTAATTGTTCTAAATATTGAATATGAGATTTCCAATTCATATCAATAGTTTGTAAAAAAATTCTTTTTTCTACTTCCTTAGACTGTTTTTCTCCCAAAAGTTTCTCTCTTTCATTTCGAGAAACTCTAAATTTTTCCACTATTTTTTCTTTAAAAGAATCATTATTTGATTCAACTAAATTCTCAAACTCATTTCCCTCAAGGTTTTTACCTAAAATTGATCTTAATTTTAAATCAAAATCATTATTTTTTGGATTTGATATTTTTAGTGTTTTTAGTTCAATTAAATCATCTATTATTTGATTTAAGAAATCATCAGAATATTCATAAATTTGATCACTATCCATTGCATTTTTTCTTTGAGAAAAAATAACATTTCTTTGATCATTCAATACATTATCAAATTTAATTAAAGTTTTTCTAATATCAAAATTTCTTGCTTCAACTTTTTGTTGTGCTCTTTCTAAAGCCTTATTAATCCAGGGGTGATCTATACTTTCACCGTCTTTAAGACCTAATTTTTGTAAAATATTATTCATTGATTCTGATCCAAAAATTCTCATAAGATCATCTTCAAGACTAACGAAAAAAACAGAACTACCTTCGTCGCCTTGACGTCCAGATCTTCCTCTTGCTTGATTGTCGACTCTTCTTGACTCCATTCTTTCTGTTCCAACAACAAATAAACCACCTATAGATTTAACTTTTTCTTTATTTTTTTTAAGTTCATCATCTTTAATAGAACCCTTTTTTCCACCCAATTGAATATCTACACCCCTCCCAGAGATACTAGTTGTAATTATTACAGAGTTTTCTTTACCAGCATTAGCAATAATCTCAGCTTCATTTTCATGATTCTTTGCGTTTAAAACCGCGTGTTTTATATTTTCTTTTTTTAAAAGTTTTGAATATATTTCTGATTTGTTGATGCTTGAGGTAAAAACTAACATTGGCTGTCCAGTTTGGTGGCATTCATAAATTTTTTTAATGATTGCATTATTTTTTTCCTCTTCTGTTCTAAAAATTTGATCATTGAGATCATTTCTGATCATCTTCTTATTAGTTGGAATAACAACTACTGATAAATTATAGATCTCAAAAAATTCTTGAGACTCTGTTGCTGCTGTACCAGTGCAACCACATATTTTTTTATACAACTTAAAATAATTTTGATAAGTGATTGAAGCCAATGTTTGATTCTCAGCTTGGATTTCGACTTTTTCTTTTGCTTCAAGTGCTTGATGTAATCCATCACCGAATCTTCTACCTTCAAGAATTCTTCCTGTTAGCTCATCAATTATTTTCAAATTGTTTTCTTGAATTATATAATCTTTACCTTTTTGAAATAAATGATTTGCTCTAAGAGCCTGGTTAACATGATGTACTAGATTTAAATTTTCTGGATCATAAAAATTATCATTTTTTAATATCCCAGCTCTAGAAAAAATTTTTTCAACATTATTTATACCTTCATTTGTTAAAAGAATATTCTTATCTTTTTCATCTATTTCGTAATCAGTTGGTTTCAAATTGTTAATCAATTTATCTATAGCAACATATTGATTTGTTTTATCTTCGGCAGCACCTGAAATAACAAGTGGAGTTCGAGCCTCATCAATTAAACAAGAGTCTATTTCATCAACTATCGAAAAAAAATGTTCTCTTTGAACCATTTCATTTCTAGAGTATTTCATATTATCTCTAAGATAATCAAACCCAAGTTCACTGTTAGTTGCATAGGTAATATCACAATTATAATTTTGTTTTCTCTCTAAATCGTTTTGATCATTATTGATAAAACCAGATGTTAGACCTAAAAAATTATAAATCTCCCCCATCTCTAAGGAGTCTCTTTTTGCAAGATAATCGTTTACAGTTACTATATGAACACCCCTTTCATGGAGAGCATTCAAGTAAGCTGCCAAAGTTATAGTAAGAGTTTTTCCTTCCCCTGTTCTCATTTCAGCAATTTTTGACTCGTGTAATACAATTCCGCCAATAAGTTGAACATCGAAGTGCCGTTCATTTCTTGTTCTTTTTGATGCTTCTCTGACTAATGCGAAAGCTTCTGGGAGTATATCATCAAGACTTTTTCCACTCTTAATTTTTTCCTTAAATTCTGATGTTTTTATAGGAAAATCTTTGTCCTCTAAATTTTTGATTTTTTCTTCTAAAGTATTAATTTTTAAAACAATTTTATTGATCCTATCTAATTCTTTTTGATTAGTCGATTTAATGAATTTTGAGAAAAAAGTTATTGGATTTAACATTAATTTTTGATTTATTATTTACTTATAACCTTTAATATAATCATTAAATAATTAATTTAAACATTATGGGTATTAATTTAACTAATTTTTTGTCATCTCAATCAAAAAATAAGAGAATGATGGAATTTCAAGATTTAGACCATATTGATGGATTATCAATTTCATCAATCAGTGCAGATCTATATAAAAACCAAAGAGATGATTTGGTAATGTTCTATTTTAGAGATGGAGCAAATCATGCATCAGTTTATACACAGTCTAAAATAATATCTGAAAATATTAAGTGGAATCTAAACCAAAAAGTTAAAAAAGTATTTTCATTAATTATAAATACTAGGAATGCCAATTGTTTTACTGGTAAGCAAGGTTACAGGAGTTTAGAAAAAATTGCAGAATTAGTTGCTAAAGGTTTGACGGAAAAACAAATTGAGGATGAAGATCAACCTAAAAAAATTAAATCAAAAGAAATAATTTTTGGATGTACTGGAACTATAGGAGAGGTTTTTCCAGAGGAAAAAATAGTGAATAAAATTCCTGAATTAATTAAAATGATTAAATATACCCAAAATAAGTATATTTGGATGAAAGCAGCATTAGGTATAATGACAACTGATACCCAACCAAAAATGGCAATGGAAGAGTGTTTAATTGGGAGCAGTAGAGTAAAAATATTTGGAGTCGCAAAAGGTTCTGGAATGATACAGCCTAACATGGCAACTACTTTAGGTTATGTTTTTACAGATGCAGATATATCAAATGATATTTTAAAAAAACTTTTAAAGAAAAACATATCAACAACTTTTAATGCAATCAGCTGTGATAGTGATACTAGCACCAATGATATGGTATCTATATTTTCAACGGGAAAAGCTAAACACTCCAAAATTAACAGTGTTAATGAAGAAAAAATTAAAGAATTTGACAATGCATTAAATAAAGTTTTGTTAAATTTAGCCAAGAGAGTTGTAAGTGATGGTGAGGGAGCATCAAAATTTATTACAGTGTCTGTTGTAAATTGTAAAAATGAAATTTATGCAAAAAAGATTGCCTTTTCAATTGCTAATTCTCCGTTAGTAAAAACTGCAATAGCAGGGGAGGACCCAAATTGGGGTCGAGTTATAATGGCAATAGGAAAAGCAGGCGTAGTCTTTAACATTGAGAATTTAACAATTAAATTTGGAAGTATAAATATAATTCAAGGAGGAAAGTTGAGTGTTAATTATAATGAGAGCGAAGCCTCAGAATATATGAAAAATAATAATATAGAAATTTATGTGGATATTTCAAATGGAACAAAAAATTTTACGGTTTACACAATGGACTTAACAAAAAAATATATTGAAATTAATGCAGATTATAGAAGTTAAAGAGTATTGAATTTTATATAAAAATAACTAGTTAACGATCATGATGAAATACAAATTAATTTGTAAAGATTGCACTATTTCTTTTGATAGTTGGTTTGCTTCATCTCATGAATTTGAGAAATTAAAAAAAAAAAAATTACTTAATTGTTATAACTGTAATTCCAAAAAAATTGAAAAAACTTTAATGGCACCAAAATTCATAAATAGTTATTCTAATAAAATATCAGAAAAAAAAGTTTCACAATTAAAAAAAATAAATAAAAAGATAAGAGAATATCAAAATTTTATAAAGAAAAATTTCAAATATGTTGGTGAAAATTTTGCATATGAAGCTAGATCAATTCATTACAATGACAAAAAAAAAGTAAAAGGAATTTTTGGGAAAGCATCCGATGATGAAGTTAAAGAATTAAGAGAAGAGGGAATAGAGGCAGAGGTAATACCATGGTTAGAAGATAAAAAAAATTAATCTTTAATAAATTTTCCAATATAATTAATTGATTTATCTGAGCTTAGATGCCACTTATCATTTAAAATATTAAATTTCATCCCATCGAGGTTTTCTAATCTGAGATTATATTTTTTTAATATTTCAACTAAATTTTCTGGTCTAATGAACTTTTCCCACTCATGTGTTCCGATTGGAAGCCATCTTAAAATATATTCTGCTCCTACAATTGCAAATAAGTATGACTTTAAGGTTTTGTTGAGTGTTGCAACAAACATTACACCATTTTTTTTTAAAAGTTTTGTGCAAGATTTTAAAAAGAAATTAACATCTTCTACATGTTCAATAATTTCCATATTTAGTATTACATCAAATTTAGTTTTTAAGCTTAAATTTTCTGGGGATGTACATAAATATTTAATATTAAGATGATTTTTTTTAGCATGAAGTTTTGCAACATTAATATTTTTTTCTGAGGCATCTATTCCCACAACTTCAGCACCCAATCTATTCATTGGTTCAGATAAAAGTCCACCACCACAACCAATGTCTAAAATTTTGACATTTTTCAGAGGCTTATCTGCCGTTTCTTTCAGACTCAGTGATTTAATTATATTGTTTTTAATATATGAAATTCTAATGGGGTTAAATTTATGAAGAGGTTTGAATTTACCTTCTGGATTCCACCATTCTTCAGCAATTAGAGAAAATTTTTCTATTTCTTTTTTATTTATTGTGTTATTTTTCATAAGTAAGTTGACTTTATATTCAACATGTATTTATTCAATATTTTTTAATTTAAACAGAATATTTTATCATGAAAATTGTGGTATTAAAATTTGGAGGCACATCAGTAGGCACAATTAAAAATATCAAAAAAGTTGCTGATATAATCGCAAATTATAAAAAGAATAATTATAGAGTTATCGTTGTTTCATCTGCCATGAGTGGTGTGACAAATGAGTTAATAAAAAAATCACTAGAAATAAGTGATAACTTTTCCGATACTGAGCATGATGTTTTGGTTTCTTCAGGAGAGCAAGTTGCCTGTTCATTAATAGCAGGAAGTTTAATTCATAAAGGGTTTAAATCTAGATCTTGGTTGTCTTGGCAGATACCTATTTTTACTGAAGGCAAGCATAAGAATTCTAGAATTATTAAAATTAATAAAAATAAAATTATTAAATATCTTAAAGAGGGAGGCATACCAATTATTACTGGATTTCAAGGCGTTAACAATCAGAGTAGAATAGCAACTATTGGACGAGGTGGATCTGACGCAAGCGCAATTATGATTGCTAAATTTTTCAAAGCTCAACGGTGTATAATTTATACAGATGTTGAGGGAATTTATACAACAGACCCAAATAAACTAAATAAAGCTAAAAAAATTAAAGTAATTTCGTATGAAGAAATGTTAGAAATGGCATCACTTGGCGCTAAGGTTATGCAGCCGGTTTCAATCCAAGATGCAAGATTGAATAGAATTGACATCGAGGTTAAATCTTCATTTATAAAAAAACCTGGAACACTAATTACAAAAAAATCTAACATAATAAATAATAAGATTGTGACTGGAATTTCATCTACACAAAATGACTCAAAAATTTCACTCATAGGTGTAAGAGATAAGCCTGGTGTTGCCGCATCTATTTTTAAACCATTGTCTAAAAATCAAATCAATGTTGATATGGTTGTTCAAAATATTTCTGCGAATGGAAAAGAAACAGATCTTACGTTTACAATTAAAACAGAAGATTTGAATAAAACCAAAAAAATCATTAATTCTAATAAAAGTATTAAATTTAGAAAATTATTATTGAAGAAAGATGTTTCTAAAATTTCAGTTATTGGTGTTGGAATGATCACTACCCCCGGCGTAACTTTTAGAATGTTCCAAACACTTGCAAATAAAAAGATTAACATTCAAGTAATTTCTACATCAGAAATAAAGATTTCAGTTTTAATTGACAAAAGAAATACCAAAAAAGCTTTAATTGCTTTACATAGAGAATTTAAATTGGATAATATAAAATGAGTATACGACCATTTAGAGATATCTTAAGAAGAAATACAAAAGAGATTAACGTAGGTAAAGTTAAAGTAGGAGGAAAAAATCCTATTTCAGTACAATCTATGACCAATACTCTTACGACAGATGTTAAGGCTACCATTAAACAAATAAATGAAATTCAAAGTGAAGGTGCTGACATTGTAAGGGTTTCATGTCCAGACGAGTCGTCATCTAAAGCTCTTAAAGAAATCATAAAACATGTTGATGTACCTATAGTTGCTGATATTCATTTTCATTATAAAAGAGCAATTGAAGCTGCAGATAGTGGGGCCAGTTGTTTGAGAATTAATCCGGGAAATATTGGTAATATTAATAAGATTAAAGAAGTTGTGAAAGCTGCAAAAGACAATAATTGCTCTATGAGAGTAGGAGTAAATGCTGGTTCTTTAGAAAAAGATATTCTAGAAAAGTATAAAGAGCCTTGTCCAGAGGCGTTAGTGGAAAGTGCTTTAAGAAATATTAAAATTTTAGAGGATGAAGATTTTATAAATTTAAAAATAAGCGTTAAATCTTCGGACGTTTTTTTATCAATAGAGGCTTATCGACAACTTTCAAAAGTTACAGATTATCCTCTTCATTTAGGAGTCACTGAAGCAGGTGGCTTTATACCAGGCAGTATTAAATCTTCAATTGGAATAGGTACATTATTATTAGAAGGTATAGGTGATACAATTAGAATTTCTTTATCAGATGACCCGGTCAAAGAGGTTAAAATTGGAAATGAAATCTTAAAATCTCTCAATTTACGACAAAGAGGAGTAAAAATAATTTCATGTCCTTCTTGTGCAAGGCAAGGATTTCAAGTTATTGAGACTGTAAAAGTATTAGAACAAAAACTTTCACACATAAAAACACCTATTACCCTTTCAGTTATTGGATGTGTGGTTAATGGACCCGGAGAAGCTGCAATGACAGACGTAGGTATAACTGGAGGAAACAAAGGTAATAATATGCTTTATTTATCAGGAATTCAGTCAGAAAAAGTTTTAACTAATGATATGATCGAAAAGGTTGTAAGTGAAGTTGAGAAAAAGGCATCAGAGCTAGAAAATAATTAAAGATGATACCCCACAAAACAATTGAAGATTTGATAAAGAAGCATTCTTATTTAGAAGAAGATTTAGCGTCAGGCAAAATTGATAAAAATTTATTTGCAGAAAAATCTAAAGAATATTCTGATTTGAACGATATAGTTGAAGATGCAAAAAAATATATTTCATTTGAAAATGATAAATCTGAACTAGAAAAAATTTTAAATGACCAAAGCACAGATAAAGAATTAGTAAAAATGGCAGAGTCGGAATTAGATGAATTAAAATTACATTATCAAAAGATTGAAAAGAAACTAAAATTGTTCTTACTACCCAAAGATGAAGCAGATAAAAAAGATGCAATAATTGAAATTAGAGCAGGCACAGGTGGCTTAGAAGCGAGTTTATTTGCAGCTGATCTTTTTAAGATGTATGAAAAAGTTAGTAACAAAAAAAAATGGTCTTTAGAATTAATTTCTATTTCAAGAAGTGAAGCAGGTGGTTTAAAGGAAGTTATTGCATCTATTAAAGGAACAAATATTTATTCTACTCTTAAATATGAAAGCGGAGTTCACAGAGTACAAAGAGTTCCTGATACAGAAACTCAGGGCAGGGTTCACACTTCTGCGGCTACAGTAGCAGTTTTACCAGAAGCGGAAGAAGTTGATTTAAAAATTAATGAGTCAGATTTAAGAATAGATGTTTTTCGAGCGGGAGGACCAGGCGGTCAATCAGTTAACACAACTGATAGTGCAGTTAGAATAACACATATACCTTCTGGAATTTCAGTTTCACAACAAGATGAAAAGTCTCAACATAAAAATAAGGCGAAAGGAATGAAAATACTTAGAGCTAGGCTTTATGAATTAGAAAGAACTAGGATTGACCAAGAAAGATCAAAAGACAGAAAAAGTAAAATTGGAACTGGTGACAGGTCTGAAAGAATAAGAACTTATAATTTTCCTCAAGGTAGAGTTACAGATCATAGAATTAATTTAACATTACATAAATTAGAAGAATTTTTAGAGGGAGAAGCATTTGATGAAATGATTGAATCATTAACATTACAAGCACAGGAAGAAAGTTTAAGCACTCTTTAAATTTATGATTATTGAAAAAGCAATTAACCAAGCTACTCAAATATTAAAAAAAAATAATATTAAAACAGCAAAATTAGATAGTGAAATTTTGATATCGAAAGTCATTAAAAAAGACAGAAAATTTGTTTTTTTAAATTTACACAAAGGAATTAAAAAAAAGTCGTTAGATTATTATAGCAGTTTAATTAAACAAAGATCCAAAGGTAAACCAATAGCTTATTTGACTGGAAAGAAAGATTTCTGGAAAAATGAATTTGATATTACAAAAGATGTTTTAGTTCCAAGACCTGATACAGAACTGATTATTGGAGAAGTTTTAAAAATAACAAAGTTTAAAAATAGATTTAGTATATTAGATATTGGAGTCGGCTCTGGATGCATACTTCTGTCAATTTTAGATGAAAAAAAAAATTTTTATGGTGTTGGTATTGATATTAGTAAAAAATCCCTAAATTTATGTAAAAAAAATGCCATAAAGCTTAATCTAAGTAACAGAACAAAGTTTTTTAAATCAGATGTTGACAATTTTAGTTATGGCAAATATGATTTAATTGTATCTAATCCTCCTTATATAAATCAAAATGATTTAAAATATTTGGAAAAAGATATTTTAAACTTTGAGCCGAGAATTGCTCTAAACGGTGGATTAGATGGACTATCAGAAATCAGAAAAGTAATAAATAAATCGTCTGAACTGATAAAAGTAAGTGGGAAACTTATCTTAGAGATTGGGTTTGACCAAAAAGATAGAGTAATAAGGTTATTAACTAATAAAGGTTTTTATATAAATAAAATATTAAAAGATTATGCTAAGAATGATCGCTGCATAATTAGTACAAAAAAATAAATCATATCATTACATGGTAACTTTTAGAAATAACAATAACGGAAGAAGAAATAACTTTAGAAGAGGGGATAGGAATTTTAAATCTAATGGTGACAGAGGAAAATTTAACAATAATTTTTCAAATAATGATAATTTTCAAAGAAGAGCTCCAGGTAGAAATAATCATAATGCATCAAAGTTGATTGAAAAATATAATAATTTAGCTAGAGAGGCATTGTCTGTTGGAGATAAAATTTTATCTGAAAATTATTTCCAGCATGCCGACCATTTTACAAGAATTCAAAGTGAGCAAGAGGTTTTGAGGAAAACTAAATATACAGAAAGTACACCTTCACCTTCAGAAGTATCAACAAATAATGAAAAAAAAACTGAAGACACACCAATAGCTGATGTAGAAAAATCAAGTTAGTTTAAACTGAAGCATTTAATTTAGTCCAACAATTTTTTCTGATTTTAAAACATCTAACTTTATTTTTTTTGTTTCAAAAATTTTTCTTTGCTCACCTTTAAGTACTTTACCGGATGGAAGTTTTAATGTTTGTGAATTTACTTTTTTTCCATTTATAACTACTTCGTAGTGCAAGTGTGGCCCTGTTGATTTACCTGTTGAACCAACAAATCCAATTGTTTGTCCCTGCTTAACTCTTACTCCAGTTCTCATTCCTGAAGCAAATTTTGACATGTGCGCATATATTGTTTGATATGTTGAGTTATGTTTTATTACTATGCAATTACCTCCCCCTCCACACCAGCCAGCTTTTTTAATTACACCATCTCCCGACGCCATAATTGGTGTTCCCATAGGCGCTGCAAAATCAGTTCCTCTATGCATTTTATTAAATCCATCAATTGGATGTTTTCTCATTCCAAAAGGAGAAGAAAGTCTTGCACCATTGATTGGAGTTTTCATTAATGCTTTTTTAACACTTTTTCCATTTTTATCGTAATGTCCTTCACTTCCTTTAATATCAAAATAATATAATGAGTTATTTTCTCCACTTAAATTTAAATTGGAAAAAAGAATATTTCCTGTTTCAATTATTTTATTATTATCATCAACAAAAACTTCATACATCATTTGAAAACTGTCTTTTTTTCTTATGTCTCTTTGAAAATCAACTTGAAAACCATAAATTCTAGCAAACTCTATAATAATATTAGCTGGAATCTTTTCTAAAGTTGCTGATCTGTATAGGCTATCTAGTATTATGTTTTCTTTATATAAAACTTTCTTATTAAGTTGAGAAATAAGAATTTTTTGTTTAAATTTATCAGTTGCTAAGTCTTTTGATAAGATAATTTTTCTTGTATTTGAAATTTTAAAAACGAATTGTTTTACGATATTTTTTTTTTGATCAATTATTATTTGAATTTTTTGTCCAGCTTTTAATTTATTTAAATTTACTTTACTTGAAACTTTTTTTTTTATTTCTTTAATCTCATTATCCTTAACTGAATATAACTTTAATACAGAAACAAATGTATCACCTTCCGATATTTGATGATCAATTTTTTTAAATTTTGGTTCTAAATTATTGAATACGTTATCTATTGTTTTTTTAAGATATATATTGCTAATTAAATTTTTATATTCGCTTAAAATTTTTTTTTTGCTATAGTTGTAGTAATTAGTAGAAATAATTGTTATTAATACAAGGATACTTAAAGCAAATATTTCAGTATTTTTTTTTATTAATGTTTTAATTCTATTTAACATAAAAATATTTCTGTCTGAGATTAATAGATTAAGAACCCAAAAAAATCAAAAAAAGCCCTTAAAAATAACGACTTTTTGGGCTTTTTTTTTATTCTTAAAAGCTTGATTTCCTATAATTTTAGCCTATAAGCATCAGACTTTCTCATCATAATATTGTGATTACAATAAATTACTGAGGATTATTGAGCCTTTTGGCTCAATTAGCTATTTTAAAAGTAAAAATTTAAGAAGAGAAGTGTGGACGGTTAAGGTTACCAAAATTTGTCGTACACACTTCAACATTATATAAATTTTATTCTTAGAATTTATATAGAAGCTAGTGTG
>Ga0315315_10000340_pt1 | contig 38030 bp, 20 predicted proteins | sample M140m3416metaG_FD_203699 | JGI IMG/M metagenome (GOLD analysis project Ga0315315, IMG submission 203699) | Ammonia-oxidizing marine archaeal communities from Monterey Bay, California, United States - M1 40m 3416 | ecosystem: Environmental > Aquatic > Marine > Intertidal zone | place: USA...
CCAGTGTTGATGACGAAGGTTTTTGTTCAGAGTGCGGGGCCGACACGTATTCAGATGGGTTGATTTCATGTTCAGATTGTCCGGAATTCAGCACGTCCGATCCGGCATCGACACAAGTCAATGACTGTCGATGTAATGCCGGGTATACCGGTCCTGACGGTGGAGTATGTGCACCATGTCCAACCGACACTTACAAGGAAAGCATTGGAAGTGCATCATGCACTTCATGCCAACCCTTCTCGTCTACGCAAGGTTTGGAAGCGAGTACCAGCCTTACTGCATGTATCTGTGATGATTCTTACCTTGACGCGGGAGACGGATCGTGTGACCGTACATGCGCGCCAGGGTTCGAGTCATCATCAGACGACCTTTCATGCCAAGCTTGCCCAACGGGAAAATACAAATCGTCCGCTGGCTTACACTCATGCACGTCATGCCCGCAGTTGTCGTCGATGTCTCCTGATATTACCAACGCTACTTCCATTGAACTATGCCTGTGTCAGCACGGCTACAGGAGGACATCCGATGGGCTATCATGCGAACCCTGTCCGGTTGGAACATTCAACAATCAAGGGGGCGAGGACTGCTTTGCATGCTATCGCGTAGTGACGGCATAATCAGTTCTTTTTCGTATTAAATTAAATATGTATATTAGAATACGTGTCTTGTAATTCAATGAAACCCCCTTTTTTGCTATACGTACTATGTATGGCCAGCGTCCATGGCGCTATTGTTGAACACGAAAAAAACATTGCCATTTCCGAGGCATACAATACGGGCAGTAACTTGGATGACTCGTGTTCACAACTGTATGGATATACTGGTCAAGGACAATTGTCATATTTTTTCGGATCACCGGAAGAAGAATTGGCTTACTATCAAACACTAGTTGAACAAGCTAACCAATATGGCTGTACAGTTCCAGAATTAACTGGAATATCCGAAGGTCCAGTTACAATAACGGATAGTGGAGTATGCGGACCAGATGAAATATGTGGAGTAGTGACGCCAATTGCAGGGGCGGAGAATCCTCCACCACCACCACCCCCCCCTCCTCCTCCTCCTCCTATTACCTGGAATGGTCTTATTGATTTTTATCAGAGACCACCACAACACGTCTGGACGAGAGATCAATGGCTACATTATATTGACTGGGGATGTCAAACAGAGCCAGAACTAAGCTGTTCATGTTACTCAGGATCTGGAACGGCAAGGTCCTATTGTTTTACAGATAGAATGATCACAGAAACCCCACCAGGATGGATTCTTCCTCCATTTGACGGGTTTAATACGTGGGACGGTTATGCGCAAAGCTTGTATCCTCGCGTATATTGGCAAGATTATGTTCAAGGTTATTTCTATACTGGTGACGATTGGTGGTCTGAATGGCGTCACGATAATTTCGTTGAAACACAGCCAACGGGATGGTGCTTGGGAATTATGGGCCCACCTACACCAGGACAAACACCTCACGATCGCGAAGAATGTTATGCTGACGAAGTTGAAACAAAATGTTCATCTGGAGATTACATTTGGTATGTATGGGATCAGATGTTTGAACTGTGGTCCGATGAAAATGAATGGACACCCCCTCTATCAACACCTCAGGGTCCAGGTCTTGATCCCAATTACGATGGTTCATACATATGGTCGGATTATTGGCAAACTGTTGTTCCAAACATCAAACGTCATATATGCAATGATTGCGCCGCAGGATACTATAACTGGGAGAATTTATACGTTTCAGGTGGTGCGGGTACATATCTGGACATTTATAATTCAGATGGTACAGTAAAACCACAATCAGAATGGTTATGCAAACCAGCACCGAGCGGATGGTGTGCACCATACGACAATAACGTGGAAAATAAAAAATTTGAATGTTCCGTCCTTGCAAGCCAGGAGTGCAAAACCGGGGAATACCTGTCGGGTTGTGAAAGAGCTTTTTGTGGAGTCTGCGCTGAATGTGGAAAGTCGATGAAAAGAGAAACTGCCTGGTCATATGCAGAACAACGTCGTTACGTAGTTTACATCGGACCAACTGGTAGTACTTGCGATGAAAACGGAAATTGTAGATGTCCTAGTGGCTTTTACCTCGACGGATGCTCTGGTACCAGTGCAGGTCAATGTGTTCCTTGTAAGTCATGTCCGACAAACACATACGAATTCAAAGGATGTAATAGTGACGATAACATCAATGGTCCTGTACAATGCGCTACTTGCCTTGATTCAAATGGCGACGGTTGCTCTTATAACGAAGATTACTTTCGATTTAATTGTTCCGGGACAAATCAGGGTGTTTGTGTAAAATGTAATTCGTCATTGGTTCCCGCTTGTCCGGCCAACCAGTACCGACAATTATGTGGTAAAGCGTATAATCCAGTGTTTGAGCTTCTTTTTGAATATCAAGATTATAACACAAGTCATCCATATTACGGAATCAGTTTTGTGCGAACCTCACCATGGATTCCGTCAATGGGAACCTGTATGGATTGCCCTGGATGTCCTCCTGGCTCGCAACGAACGGGGTGTATCAATAATACTGAAGGTATATGCGAAATTTGTCCCACTGGAACGTCCAAATCCACAAATGGTATCGAACCCTGCCAACCTTGCAATGATTGCGGCCCTGGAGAGATCAATGTAGATTCCAGTACCACGTCTTGCGGAACGTGTGCAACATGTCCGCTTGGAACGTACAAGGACTACGACGGTTACGCTCAATCATGTAATTCTTGTGAATTTTGTGCCCCAGGAAAGTATTTTCACGACTGCAAGACGTGCTTCGATTGTCCAGCTGAAACGTACAGAATATCGAGTTCAACCTGGCGGGATTGTGAACCCTGCACCTTCAACACTATCACCGGCATGACGGAATGCACCGGATGCGATGATGGTTTGTGCTACGATTGCGAAGACGTCGAATTTTTCACCACCTATAACCTGAATTGTGTCGACAACTATTACTTTAACACCGACACCTGTGGTTCCAACTCACCGGGAGCATGTACCTCTTGCCCAAATTGTCCCGCGGGAGAGGGTCATGTCAACTGCTCCAAGACGTTCAGTCCGGGAAGTTGTGTTGCATGCGATGCGGGGTCTTACTCAAACGTCATTAACAACGAACCCTGTTTCACCTGCCAGGACTGCCCCGGTGTGTGGAGGAATTACTGGGGATCTGATTATTCGTCCCAGCCCGCAGGTCTGTCTACATTCATACGACAATATCGAGATTCATGCACTGGCTCAAATCCAGGAACCTGCGAAGACTGTAATGTTGCCGCATGCACTCCGGGTCAATCGTATCTGCAAGGATGCGACTACCTCTCACCAGGTTCATGCGTGGATTGCCCGTCCTGCCCAGATGGTCACGTACGGACAGATTGCGAACAGTTTTCAGAGGGGTTCTGTTGCCCATTCTGCTCATCTGGGGAGTACATATCTAGTTGCGTGGACCAGGGTTCACACATTGACCGTACGTGTACTGCGTGTATTGACTGCTCCGAATCTTCCGGGAACTGTGTGACAGACCTTGGTGGGGGGTGTTACCGGACAGGATGTCACCAAAATGGGACGTCGCCAGGAACATGTCCTTCATGCGACCCGTGTCCCAATGGGGAATTTCGCGAAGGATGTGGAGCAGACAGTCCTGGGGAGTGTAAATCATGCGATCATTTTCCACCCAAGACTTGCGTAGATGAAATAGATCAGGAAAATGGCATCCATCAGTATACAACAGGCTACGTATGCTCTAGTTTTGAAAAAATCGAAGGTGTTTGCGAGGACTGTGAACCTTGCCCGCCAGGATATGTACGCAATGGAAACCCTTGCACCGGTGATTGGACCCAATACTGCCAATCCTGTCCTGTTTGTTCGTCTCATGCGTATCGAATCAATTGCGAGGGCGGCTTCAATTTTATGACTTACACCCAGAACGGTGATTTACAGATGTGTCGTGATTGTTGGCAGTTGCAAGGATGTCCGTCAGCAAGCGTAGCAGGAATTGAACCGTGCGCTGACGGACAATGGCGTTCAGGATGCGGCAACGGCGAAAAAGGAGTTTGTGTTGATTGCGATCCTTTTCAATGTGTGGATGGATATTTATCAGGGTGTGGATATGTTGCTCCATGTATTCTGGCTGATAATTGGAATGGTGGAACATGTAACCCATATACACCATGTGCAGAAGGTCAATATCGATCCACTTTTCCCTTACACGAGGACGCAACCTGTTCTGATTGGGTCACGTGTGCAGCAGGTCAATACCGACGTTACGCTTCCAATACTACCGCCGGGGAATGTCATGATTGTAAAACGGCATCCGACTGCACCAGTGATCAGTACTTGCAAGCATGCACCGAAACAGAAGATGGACATTGTTATCCTTGCATGACGAAAGCTTATGAACTTTGTTCCTCCAACCAGTATTTATCCGGGTGTGGCGGTGATGACATAGGAACTTGTGTCGACTGTGAAGTTTGTGCTGACGCTAGTCTAACGCGGTATAACTGCGAAGGAACAAATCCTGGAACATGCTCAGACAGAGCAATACCATGCAGTAATGTAGCATGTGCTATGGCACCAGAAGTAACCGTAGAATGGATAAACGGACCGATGACGTTCAAGAATATTCGTATGTATCGAACCAATTGTGATGGGTCGAGTGATGGTGAATGTGTTCAATGCCCGATATGTACAATGGAAACTTCAGGGTTTCCAACTCACTTTGTTCGGATGTGTGGAATTTCACACCCCGTTTATGATGCCACCCTTGCACCAACTGAATGTGAACCATTAATAACATGTGGAGAAGGTGAACAACTCAGATATGTATTACCAAATTTTGCATCTGCTTTTTGTGAAAAAACTATCAATAATCAATGGGGTACTCCGGCATGTCCTGCGAATCAGTTTTTTGACACTTCAGTCACAGTTCCTTCAGATCATCCAGTTGTACCTAATATGGCTCTCGGCGACTTACCCTATCATTGGACAGAATATTCGAGTAGTATTAAGAATGTTATTTCTGACTGGGGTGGTTGGTATTATGTTGATACCACATATTTTCTCTCTTTACCCAATTATCATTTGAACACCAACGTGGTACCTAATCCATGCAAATCTTGTAACAGCCTTCCTGTTCACTTGCTCTGCCCAAGTGGCCAATGGAGAGAATGTTCCAATGAAGGTCTGGGTGATTGTGTGAACTGTGAAGCTGGCAAATATAAAGAAACAAGCAGCAATGGACCCTGTACCGAATGCGCCGTCTGTGACCCGGGAACGATACTGACAGGCTGCGGAGGAAATTCCGGTGGACACTGCGCCGCATGCGAGGCTGGAAAATACGGTACAGATTGTGAGGATGAATGTAGCATTCAGGGTTCGTATTTCAACAATGGACAGCACTATGATAAATCTGCATGTGGAGTTCATGACACATATGTAATTAACCCGGATGGTGATACCATTAACGTATACAATTATCAGTCAGGAATGTGTACGGGCAGTAGCGACATTTCATGCTCATGGTGTCAATCCTGTCCAGACGGGCAAGAACTGATAAATTGTCCGGGAGTGGCCAGTGCGACTTCTACGCCGGAGAGCAACGCGGGCCAATGCAGAACGTGTCCGGATAATTATTACAAAAATTACTACAGTTATGCACCATGCACTCAGTGTGATACATGTGTGGAGGGAGAATATGAGCATAGGCCTTGTTCGCCAACTCTGAATCGCTACTGTCGAACATGCGACCCAGCATGTGATAGTTGGTTCTGGGATGCGTTCATAGGGGACGGGCCAAGATATGAAAGCTCACGCTGTACTCTAAGTACCAACCGAAATTGCTCCGTATGTCCATCCTGCGGAAGCGGTTCCGTCCGATCATCCGGCTGTACCGCCCCCAATTTCGATCCACCTGTTTGCAAATGCGTCGCCGGAAATGAGGGCGCAAATTACGGTGCTCTAGACGCAAATACATGCACTGCATGTGAAGCGGGAAAGTTCAAATCGTCCGTTGGTCCGAGTTCATGCCAGCCACAGCCAATCTGTGTCGAAGGTCAATATCTCACGGGGCAGTCAATCACAACACCAGGGGAATGTAAAACATGTCCAGCGGGGTTTTCGTCAGTGGCAGGAAGTGTAGGTCTGTCTTCCTGTGTCACTTGCACCACCGTGAATTCATCATCCACAACCAGCTGCAGTGACATCTGCCAAGTTCCCAGAGGATATGTCATCGACTCGTCTGGCGACAACATTGAACAATGCCCGGAGAATACTTACTCTGATAACACCGAAGGTCTCGGATGCACGAGCTGTCCCACAGGCAAAGTATCATTGCCTGGGTCCATCTCCATTGATGACTGCGTCTGTCCAAGTGATGAATTTCTCTTCAGCGGGGTCTGTATCAAATGCTTTGTCGCAAATGCAACGAGTGACGATTGTCTGCCATGTCCGGTGAATTCGATCACAGAATTGGACAGCAGTAATAACTTTGTGAGCTGCACCTGCCTGGCCGGTTACCAGCGAACCAGCGAGCTTGAATGCGAGCTATGCCCGGCGGGAAGTTTCAAATATCATCCCAACAATGATGCTTGCATCACATGCGGAAGTCATCAGACACTGTCTCCAGAACTACCGCATGTTCAGAGTTCATGTTTATGTAACGCTGGTTTTTCAGGTACCCACACCTTATGCCAGGAATGTCCTACCGGCTCGTACAAATCGACCCAGGGAAGCGAGCCATGCACGCAGTGTGCAGAACACGCAACCACTCCGGCATCCGCTGCCACGTCCATCACCCAATGTGCATGCGAAGAACCATACTGGATTCCCGAGGCCACAGGTCCTGACCAGGAAGGAGGAGGGTGTATGGCGATATGTACTCTAGGAGAAACGTACCAGAACAATATATGTCTCAAATGCGCCAGTGGCAAATTCAAATCCGTATCGGGGCTAGGACCATGTTCCTCATGCACCGGACCTCGAAATTCCAGTGACATTGGCGCTTCCAGACCCGAACACTGCAGTTGTCCGGCGGGACAGCTGGCATTGGGAGGAAACCAGGTTGAAATTACTTCGCTCGGAGAACTCAGTGATGAAAGCACCGTCAACTGCGATTCGTCATGCACCATTACAATGGAGCCCCACCAGCGACTGAAAAGCGTGGAGCTCACAGGATCCGGTCACGCACACATCTCCGTAAGCGTCGATGGTTTACTTATCTTTTCCTGTACAACCGACTGTGACTTATTCACCGGCAGTCCATTTTCCCTTCACAATGTCGTCGGCAACGCGCAAGTCATCGTCACTTCCGGCCAGGTTACCCTGACCCTCTTCAACGGACGCGACGCCGTGTTCTCGTCTTTACCGGCATGGCTCGACACCGCCACCGCCCGCGCCCTGATCGCGAGATATCATCTCCAAATTGGCGACACCCTCTTCGACTCCACCACCACCGCATTCACACCGAATGCGTGCTCGAGGTGTGCCCGGGGGCTGGTGTGTGGTCCGTATATAAAGTTGTAGATGTGTCAGCGTCAATTCGGCGAAATCTAGGTATGATAAACTGAATGGTGCATGAAATGAAAAACACGCAAATTGAAAACACAGCCAGTGTAATAAAAGTCACCGGCTCATATAACATTACTAATCTCCCGTGTAAGTCTCTTTTCTATACTTTACACCATAAAGAACTTAAACAAAACTGAAATTTGAGATATCTGAACATGCCGCATGCTAACGGGTGCATGCATTTTCGTCGCAACCAGTGCAACCCTGATCATGCTTCAGAACATACTGGCTCCCCGCAAAAGGCTGCGCAAGAGAACAAGACGACGCTAGGTAGTCATTTTGAAGTTAATCCACAGCCGAGCCTGGACAGTGGGCATTGATGCGCGCATGTAATCCAACCAGGATGTCCGTGGTAAGGAGTGTTGCGTGTGAACCAACACGCCGAGAAATGCTCGCAATGGGTATTTCTGTACGCGAGCACACATAGCGTCAATGTGGCCGCCATCGTGCGAGGTTCCGTATGCCTGCAAAATCCAAGCCCGCGCCAACAATTTTGCGCCCTCCGAGCAATCTTTGAGAAAATGAATATGTTGGTGAATGCCCGTGAGTATATACTCATATGCACAATCACCCAACTGGGCCCTGCAAAGCTGTCGAAAACCGTAAGTAAAATCCAAATTACCTTGTGTCACCACCGTCGCGTTTGCATATGCCTCCACCGCTGCCTGCGCTGCCGCGCTCTTGGTATACACGGCAATCAAGTTCTGCACGGATATCGTTGAGGGGCGTTCGTTGTTGGCCTGGGCAATAAATGTCGTTAAGGTGCCCACCTCGCCATACGTGACTTGTGTAGGATGCAGTACGGTGTGCATTCCGTAGATGGCATCCGCTCCCAACCCAGAGACGGACATAACCCGCGCTGGAAAAAAGCGGGCGCTGTGCCTGCTCGGGGTGCAGTAAGGAGTAGCGCGTGTCAGGTTGCGAATGACTACGATGTCCTGGTTGCTCGCGTTGCTGGTAAAGAGGGTGTAATACACCGAAATGTACTCGGACAAACCACGCCAGTACGTCACATACTCGGCATCTTCCTCCGATACTTGAATTACGCTTTCGTTCAGCATGATGGATGCATTTGAAAATGATAACCGGGCACACTCGCGCACATTCCCCAGCGCCACCTGGGTCATGCCGGTCACGCGCATGACAGCGGTCAGATCATAGCCCCGTATTCGTGTCGTAATGAGGTATACAAAGCCACCATTGTCAGCCGGGTAAGCTTTCAGGATGTCCACGCTAAAATCCTTGAGTGGTATGTATTGGTTCAGCCCCACGAAGGCGGTATGCTGGATCGCGCGCTGAATGTGAAAAGCAATCGCTTGAAACTTCACCGACCACACAATGGTGTCTATCAGACTGATCGTGAACACGCACTCCTCCACGGCATCGGACGATGGCGAGCATACTGCGATAGTTGGCAGCAAAGCATCGCTGATCTCAAACTTTAGCGTGGACTCGTCCACTTTCACGGAAGGTAGAACTTGCGAGCAGCCGTCGTCAGTGACAGAATTTGAAAATCCGGCCTGTGGCAGCGTAGACACTCGCCACGTGTGCGCATAACAGCAGCCCCGAATCGTCTCACAGTTTTCCGGCGCGGACCGACCGACCGTGATGATAAAGCGGCTGTGGTTGCTGTGAGACACTGTAAAGAGCGAGGCGTCACTTACCCTCTCTACGTTTGTGACCTCAACCACGTGAGCCACCGCGTCGTCACCTCGCTGTGAGAGCGCGGGTACCACGCAGTCGTCGGTACCATCGCTGCGTGTAATGCGCTCGTAGTCGGCCTTACACGTAAATGAACACGACACCTGATCGTCGTTTGCGTCCCGGTTGACGGCGAAGGATTTCAGCAACGCATTCCCACTCTCACACGACACGCATCCCAAACTATGGTCATGGGCATCGCGAAGGACGGAGAATCCCAGGCATTCGATCCGACAAGAGTGTGGATCGTTGTACACCAGGCCGTAGCTTTTTGCGTCGTGCAAAGTTAGTCCCAGAAACTTTGTGTCCCGGTAGGTACAGCTCGAACAGAAACTATCGCTCGTCTTGGTATGCCCCCCGCGGTACTGACCGTGGGGACATTCTAACGCAAATGTAATGTCCTGGCATATGGTGTCGCGAGTGACAATGCAGTCATGCTGTCTCCACTCGACGTCATACGAGCACGTACTACACGGACTACACACGGTGTTTTCCTTGTCGCTGCACGGTGCTGATTTGTACGTGACATTATTCTCACATACATCGCATGCGTCACAGACGGCGTCGTGTGAGTATGTACAGGACACCTTTTCGTATTCCTGGTCAAGCTCCGCCGAACACGCCTTGCACACAGAACATGCGCGGTTTCCGGCCGAGTCTTTGAAATATGACGTTTGGCACTGGGAGCAAGTGAGCGAGGGATAGCTCAAATTTTCATATCCAATGCCGCAGATGCATTCATGCAAGCCGGATGCAGACATGCTCGAATTGCTGTAGGACGGGCATGGGTGCTGTAAACCGTCCCCGGGACAGAAGAAATTGGGACTACAGGCTACGCATACACCACCATCTTCAAACGTGCCCGGCCGACATACACAGTCACTGACATCCTGCTGATACTCGAGATTATCCGTCCACCGCTCTGCGCCACAGCCAAAAATCTGCCCGTCGTAGCAGAAATGGTCGGCTGGGCACGGATGGCAACTTATGCCATCGGAACCGTGATACCCGTCGATACAGATACACTCCGATTCGGACGATGAGACCGGTTGTAGCATGTGGTAGCTGCTGGGGCAGTCGTAGAAAGTCACGTCATAACAAGGGTCCGTGGGCTCGCACGCATGGCATGTAAAATTATCAGCAGTGACATCGGCGTGGTAGAAGAAGTGAAGACACTGGCAGTCCGTGACAACCGACGCCCCCAGGTAATAGTTGTGCGAAAGGGGTGGGCAGGAGTAGATGGAATTACCAACACAAAAATGATCCTGGGTGCATACTTTACATACACCGTCTTCCTCGAAGAATCCATCGGCACAGACACACGCTTCTGAGCTGTTGCTGCCGGTGGGGCTGGATGAATTCACGCCACATGGGTATCGGACCGAGCCGTAACAATAGAAACCCGGCTCACATTCCCGGCACACCGTGTCACTGCGCCCGTCGTTGAATGCCAACCCACAGGTCATGTCCTGCTCACTGCCGTCCACGGACCGAGAGTAGGTGCCCGGACCGCAGGACCGACAGGCAGCGCAGTTTATGTCGGTGGTAGGTGTACAATCCTGCGACACGAAGAAGTCGGCGGGGCAGTAAGACGTACACGCGTCACACGTAGACGCCCCTGATTCAACCGCGTTCTTTCCCGACTCACATGTTTGGCAGCCTACACTGTTGTTGGAATCACTGGACTTGTACGTGCCCGCCTCGCACGGGACACACTGAGCCCCGTCCAGTCCGTATCCTGCGTTACAGGAACACAGTGTAGCATCCTCGTCGTACGCTGCGCGATTACTATGCGCTTGACACGGCCTGCACGTCGTGTCGGTCGATGCGCTGCATATCACGTCCAGCCTCTCATTTTCACCGCTACATGCACGGCAGATTTGACACGCCAGCGTGGTAACGTCCGACCGAAATGTGCCATCCTGGCATTCAGTGCAGGAGGTAAAATTCTCCAGCCCTGCCTCGATATCCTCGTATCCTGCCACGCATTGACATGCAGCCGAACCGTACTGTCCGTGAGTGGACGAAAACTCACCGCAGGGCGTACACTCTTTCCTGACACTGCCCACATTCGGCTCATACGTGTCTGCCGCACATGGCGTGCAAGCGCTGTCGCCCAACCACGACTTTATTGTCCCCTCTACACAGGGCTCGCAGTAGGTACCAATCCTCTGCCAGCCGGGGAGGCAAACGCAGTCGTCTGCGTGCAGCGAAAACGACGCGGAAACGGAATTGACGGGGCAGGACGTGCAGGTCACTAAACCATGGACCTCGATCTTGGACGTGCCGGGTGGGCAATCGACACACTGACCGGGCGCACAGTCAGTGCAGGGTTCATTTCCCGTCGAATTTTTGATCTTGCCAACCTCACATTGCGTACATAATCCATCGGCATACCCATGCCCGACATCACAGACACAGTCACTCGACGAGCTGGCCAGCACCGATGTTGTTACCATGCTTGTGTTGCATACCAACCGGACCCCGTCGATGTAATAATGGGGGGGCTGCCCAACTTCGCAGACATCGCCATTGCGGAAAAAGCCCGCTAAACAGACACAGTCATCCACGTTTGAGGGAAACTGGCTTGGATCCGACAGGCTGTTCTCGGGACAAGAAAAAATCGAACCATTTGTACAGTATGCCGTCTCCGGACAGGTCATGCATACCACATCATCAACAACCTCGTCGTGGCCGGCCAACGCCAGGGTCAGGAGCGCAATGAAAAGGACAGATCGCATTGGGAGGGGGCAAGTGCATTTTATATAATATAAACTCATTGAATTATGGTCTTATCATTCTTTCCATTTCAGGCCAAGATTATTTCACTTGTTGTCTATATTTAAGAGCAATAAAAAGCTTTGCGTTGGCACCATTATGGGTGTTTTTGAGTCCTATATCGATTGGACCCGCGCTGAGTCGCTATTTTCGACACTGAAGGAATCTTACTTCATGGCACGACTCATTTACATACAACTATTACTACTGTTTTTAGTGATATACATAGTATGGCAAATGATCTTCGAGGTGACGATTTGTGGTATGTTTCACTGGGTATGCAGTATTTTTTTCTGCTTTCTACCCCCGGATTTGATTAGCGATGCACTCCCCTATGAAGACACGCTCTTTCATGTCTTCTGTCAGCTATGGAAAATAGTTGTAGATGTGCTCGATAAAGATGCCGTGGGCAGAATACGGCTACGCATCGTCTGCCATCTGGGTAAGTTATGAGACTTGGGGTGATTTTCAGAACTAGACACTGAATACAAAACCAACTCAACATTTCCGCCTCTTTTTGCTCATCCTCACAATATCCAGCTGCGTGCTCGTAATAGGCGTAGTCTCGTCCTGTATGTCGATCTCTAAATTTAACGTGTCATTGCGATAGATCACATACACGTTTTGTATTCTCCCCGGGCAGTAGGCCTGAATGTCCTGCAGACTATGCAAGCTAATTACGTCCCTGTCAGTGGACGACGGCACCAGGATCTTGTAGGTCGACCCAGTCTTACTGACAACCGAGCACGTGACGTTTAGCGTCGGAATTACCTCCTGCCCGACCATCAATATATTCTCGACCAAGAGGCGGTCCCCCGGCAGACACGGCGCAAAGACCGTTTCCGGGATTTTGGGCCGGATGACCTGGTGCAGCATGCTGCCCAAGCTCATTAAGTTCCTGGAGAATTCTGCCTTATACCCCTTTCCACGCTCTCTGCAAAACTGGCTCAATTTAGCACAAAAATAAAAAACAGTGCTTCCTAGGGTTCTGAAATAAACCTGAAATCCCAAAATGGTCCTAGGGACCTTTGGGTCCTAAAATGACCCTAGGGTCCTAGTACAATTTTAAAAGTACTGGTAGCTTCCTTCACGCCACAGAGCCCGTCCGCGATGGATTCGCCACGGAGGAATCTTTACGAAGAAGCGACGTACGCATGCCTGAACTACGGCGACGACCCAAACGACCCAAGTTTTGAGTTCAAGGTCCAGGAGATGGAGATTGCTCTGGAGCGTATGTATGAAGCCGAGGAAGCAACGGGCAATCGACCATTCACGTTCACCATTCCTCCACCCAAAGAAGATATTTTCCTGACCAGGTCGGAGATGCGTATGCTGAAGAGGTGCGCGAGGCAACTGTTCAATGTATGGCAGGACGACAAACTCGATGAGTTGTTCGAAAACGAGGGCGACCTCGTGCAGGCGGGCAGAGATGTGATTGATCTCTTCATGGATGATTATAACGATGGTCATCTGCCTCTGCATGATCATTATGACGCATACACAGTGGACGTTCTGCAAAAATTCAAGGAGAAGGGCAAGTACCCACTGTCAGGCCTTGTCCAGGAGATCGCGTACGCCATGGCGAACGTTGCTCAAGAGAAAATAATTTATCGTGATAACCAGAATCAGGATGCGGGCGCGAACAGTGAAGACGAAGAGATGTCAGAGGAGGCCAAGATATGCGAGAAACGGATACTGGATGGGTACAGTTACTGGGAAAGGCGCGACATGGATTTTTTTTCAAACCAAGGCTAGTGATAACCGACATTTTTCATCCACTAGACGCTTGATTTATTTACGATTCTCATACACCACACGCAATGAACCCCACCATCTCCCACCTGCACACTGTTTTGAAAACGAACGCCACTCCATCCTACAACGAATGCTGCTCCATGCTGCTGTCCTGGATTACCGAGTTCGACCGCAGCGAGCATGGCAGGGGCGACTCTCTTCTGAACGACATGCACGTCGTCGGCATGGGAATGTGTGCAGCTTTTTGCCGGTACAAAGACTCCTCTTCGGAGAGCTATAACCTGGTCGAGGCCCTCTGCCACTTTGCTGACCGGATTGTCCTGTGCGAGAACCCCATCTGCGACATGTCGTGGCAGGAAGTCGTCGATGTCGTCACCACTCTCCAGATCGAGTTCCATACCCTCTTTGAGCCTCAGGAGAACGGCGGCTTCAGCTGCTGCATTAAAATGCAGCGCCTCGTAATAGAGTTGATGGCACGGCTCGGCTTTTTCCTGTCGCGTTCCTGGCGGTGCACGCGCGAAGAAGCGAACGAAGTTTCACTGGAGGTCGCACATGGCGTTTTTGAGGTCGATGCCGACGGGTGGCAGCGAGTCCGCGACGACAGTGTTGTGCAGGTCCTAGATGGCATTCACGCGATTGCAGCTGCGAGCTGGCTGATTTTGTCCGCAAAGAGCGTGCCCGACGCGGACATGGACGGCATTGAGCTGCAAAACTTCCACCGCGAGTCTTCACTCGACGATTTTTACGAACTCAGCCAGATTTCCGACACCCCAATGGGAGCCATCACCCAGTACATCCACAAGTTCCGGCATCTATTCCACAGTACGTCCCAGGTTGTGTTCTACCATTTTCCGAGCTACTCGCGGCGAAAACAGCTATCCATGAACCTGCTGCTGGCCGAGGACTCGGAACCCATCGCGATCCTCCCCCTACTGATGCAGATAGCCCCCACCATCCCGGTTATCCATGAACATACGGGGGCTGGTCTGCGGGCGGTGCATGCTTGCCATAAGTGGCAGTGGATCGTCGTGTCTAATATTGTTTTACTCAGCGACAGTGATATGCACGTGTACCACGCGCATCCCTGCAAGCTCCTGGCCTTTGCCCAAAGCTTGTCGTCTTCAATTCCCGCATGAAGTGCACGCAATCCCGCTCGTGCACAACGGACTCTTCGGTTCGTCTCTGTTCTGTTCGTCGCCGTTCGGTTCGTCGCTGTTCTGTTCGTCGCCGTTCGGTTCGTCGCTGTTCTGTTCGTCGCCGTTCGGTTCGTCGCTGTTCTGTTCGTCGCCGTTCGGTTCGTCGCTGTTCTGTTCGTTGCTGTTCTGTTCGTCGCTGTTCTGTTCGTTGCTGTTCTGTTCGTCGCTCCAACGTACATTGCATTGCTTCTTGCGGGGCCGCTCTTCGTCACACATGACTTTCGGCATATCACCGACCTTGTTGTATGGGATGGGACGTAGAAGATTCTCCCATTCATCGGCATCCAGGTTTTGTTCCTCGAACTGTTCACCAAGCACGTTGTTCGCAAGTGCGAGCAGCCCGTCCATGGTAAATTTGTACCACTGCACATGTTCATGCGCGCGCATGCAGTCACAAGTGCACCATGCAGTCATCTTGCCACACGCACGCCCTCCGCGCCAATGGGCGCGGGTCAATGCTCGCGCCGAACGCGCCAGCCGCGTGCATACGACGGAGAAGGCGGAACACCTGTGTGGGAGCGCTCCCGGCCTTGCCCTGTGCATCCGACATGACGAAGGGCAAGTGGGAGCGAAGTGTAGAACGAAACGTGAGCTCTGCTCAAAAATTTTTGGAATCCGTAGTAAAAATCAAAGATGGTTGTACCAAGTTTGTGTTTTACTTTGTTTGGTGTTTAAGTCCAGTACTATCATTTCTTTAATGTTTAAGTCCCAGTACTGTTTTTTCGCAAAAGGTCGTATCGTTTCCAGTACTAACGTCTTGGATTTAACTCGTACGTTGTACATTACTTTGAATGAAATCGTTTCAAGTCAGCATATTGTACCATGTTACTTTGTTTTACCTTGTTTTGTACCAGAAAAGTTCTGGTACTGTTTTGGGGGCTCGCCAGGAATCCTCCCCTGTGTGCTGGTGAAACATGGAATTAAAATATTAAATATATTAATTTAATCAAGACCATCAATGTCACTCAAGAGCATCATATACTGATACTTACAATTACTTACCCGTTCCTATTTACCCTTACTTACCCTTACTTACCCATACTTACTTATCTATACCTATATATTTATTCCTATATACATATATCTCACTCACAAAAATCTATATATAATCTATATTTATATATATATATATATATATATATATATATATATATATAGATATATATATATAGATATATAGATAGATAGATAGATAGATAGATAGATAGAAAGATAGAGGTATAGGTAAGTAAAGGTAAGTAAGTATGGGTAAGTATGTAGAGATAAGCGAGTGAGATGTTCTTGGGTAATACTGTGATGGTCTTGATTAAATTAATATATTTAATATTTTAATTCCATGTTTCAACAGCACACAGGGGGGATTTCCTGGCAAGCCCCCAAAACAGTACCAGGACTTTTCTGGTACAAAACAAGGTAAAACAAAGTAACATGGTACAATATGCTGACTTGAAACGATTTCATTCAAAGTAATGTACAACGTACGAGTTAAATCCAAGACGTTAGTACTGGAAACGATACGACCTTTTGCGAAAAAACAGTACTGGGACTTAAACAACAAAGAAATGATAGTACTGGACTTAAACACCAAACAAAGTAAAACACAAACTTGGTACAACCATCTTTGATTTTTACTACGGATTCCAAAATGTTTGAGCGGAGCTCACGTTTGGTTCCCTACTTCGCTCCCACTTGCCCGTCGCCATGTTGACCCCGGTTCCGGACGCGCATGAAGAACTCACAGAGCCCGTCGCGACTGCACTGCCCGCTGCGGACGCGGAACTCTTTGCGCAGGCGTTCAAGCCCGTCGCGACTGCACTGCCCGCTGCGGACGCGGAACTCTTTGCGCAGGCGTTCAAGCCCGTCGCGACTGCACTGCCCGTCGCGACTGCACTGTCCGCTGCGGACGCGGAACTCTTTGCGCAGGCGTTCATGCCCGTTGCGAAGAGGGCGCGCAATCGTAAGTTCCGAACGCTGAAGGATAGCGTCGATTTTTTTGAAAACAGCCTGCAGCTGCAGTTGAAGCGCGTCATACTCATCGAAGACATACTGAAGCAGCTGCGGTGCAACCCGAAAGAAGTGGACGTCTGCGCGCCGCTTTTGGAGCAAGCCATTCACCGCGAACGGACTTTTTTGAACGACGACGAATCCTACATCAAAGCCATGCGCGACGCCATCCGAAAACAGCCTTGAAAGCACTGCAGCATATCCGCGCGTGCACTCAAACTTGTCAGTAATCACATTAAAATCCTCTCAAAAAATAAGATCGTACTCGGTCGGGGTTCGGATCACTTGCAGACTCAAACATGTCGGAACCCGATTCTTGTGACATGGGGAGCAGTGCTCAAACCATGAACACACTTTTCCAGCAAATCTCCCAAGGAACTCCAAGCGTTGGCTCAGAGATAACGAGACGCAACCCTGATGTGGAAATCATGGCCATGACACTGAACGACACACCGGTCTCTCTGGAAGGCTTCAACTCCCTGGAAGGCGGGCGCGGATGGTACAACATGAAGTTCATGCTCCTTTTGATCGGACCACCGGGCTTCTCATCGGTGCCGTACACGGCAAACAAAAAGAGTGGCGAAAAAGAGATCGGGAAGAAGCTGTACGACGCCACTGAGGACGGACAGACGCGTTTCTATTCATATCTCAAGGGTAAAACAAACAAAGACAGGGGAGAACGCGTAAGCACCTTCACGACCGACGATGTGGTGGACGGTGACGTGACTGCCGTGTTAGCGCCAGGAATGTGCATGACGCAGTTCATCCGATCCGACCTATTTGAAAAGGAATTTATCGTCGGGAATGTGCAGGAGAGCGTGATCCCTGCGTTCAGCGTCGTATACATGCAGATGTCATCGTCGAACTGCGAACAAGCCGTAAAAGGCCGCCTTCTGAAACTGCGAAAGATTAAAGTCCCGACGACCCCGACGCTGTGGCAGCAAATGATACATAAGCTGCCGTCAAGCGCTTCTGCTTTCCGTCTCGCAAACTCGGCGGACGCCATTTTCAGCATCCGCGAGAACATCGATACCCGCATGAATTCGACGTACTTTCAGTTCGAAGTTAGCAAGACGGCCTTCGTAACCAAAGATGACGAGCACATAGTCGTATGCGATCCCAGCGATAATATGAAGGAGGCCTCTATCATCCCCAACGTCCTCAACGAGATTCTGCCCAGCGCGGACACAGACCAGCGCATCAAGTTTTTGAACATGGCCATCGCAACGGGGTCGGTGCGAATGCTCTTCAAGTCTCTAAACCAGGATGACAACTTCACCATGGACAGCAGCATCGACGCCTACCCAGACAAGGTGATCGGGGTGGATATTGACTACAATAACATGTTTGGGCTGAACGTCTTATCGAATATCGACTTCAGCGACGTGGACCTAAAGGCGACGAAGAAGCTGGAAGCCGCTACTGCTGGCACCAGCAAGAAGGTGATGACGGAGTGGATTGACGGGGAGGACATTCTACTTTGGTTCAAAGGCGACGTATGGGGGTCTCCCGCCGACCCCAAACGACATGCCAACTCCATCGTCTTTTCTGCGAAGACAACCATTGTCGAAAACAGCGACAATCAGGGCCTCTCATCTTCCATCAGCATCATTGACCGTAACGCGTCCGGCCCCTTTTACCGCATTCGCATGCACATGCTCGGGACCGACACCCTGGAGCAGTTTCGGGCCAGGCTATCGACCAATGAAAACGAAAGGTGTCTGATGACTCTCGAGCTTCGAACTGAGAACCGCGGAGCCACCTGCGGCAGGAAGCGGAAGCGTCCCGCTTTGGAGTTTGAGCTGTACGAGACTGAGTAGAACATGGGCTGGTAATGGGGATTGTATTAAGAGAAACCACAGTAAACGGTTGTCTGACACAACTCATGCAGCTGCCCCCCCGCCGCGCAGCGCGACCTCCTTCTCGTGTTTCTCGAGCTTGTCCTCGAGGAGAAGGAGCCTCGAGCGCTGAAGATGAACTTGCTTCTTCATCTTCACGATCTTGCCCTGGAGATTGTCTAGATCATATTTCTTGTAAGGACGCGCCTCCGCCCGAGGCTTACACGGGATACTGCGCCGTGGCGCGCGCCCCTTCCCGACAGTGGCACCTGCCTCGGTGTTCTCCTCCTCCAAAGCGTTCTCAATCACAGTCTCCAGTGCTTCCGACATGGTGTGATTTTGAGCTGAAATCCTCCGTGACACGAATAAAATGTTGCAAAAAAAAGCCCGTATGTCGGTCAAAATGGATGGGTCCCCAAATCGTATTTTTGTCGCGCAATGTTAACTAAAATATACACGAGGGTCTATATTTGCGATTATTACCCAATTGCGCCCACTCCAAAATGAGTAGGATGATATGTGAATCAATTCGGTGACAGTGGGGGTTGGAACTCAGACGATGATGCGTGATCATACAGAAGGCCAGTATGTGTTCCATCCAGCTCTCGATCGTGTAGGTAGAGATTGTTCCCGTGTCGGGGTGCATGAGGTCGACAAAGGAGGAGTGGTAAATCTGGTCGAAAACTTCAATGTTATCATACATCGACGAGACCATTTCCTGTATCAGCGTCCGGCTGTAGATGTCATCCGAGGAGGGCGTATTCACGGGCCAGTCGCGGAGGGCGCGAGCGTGGCCGCGACATCCAGCCGTGACCATGTCCGCCAACCAAGAGCTCACCGATATACACCACGCCAACCCACGGCCTTTGGTCACGGCCATAATCAGATCAACACCCCGGACCCTGAGATCGGGAAAGTCAGCCATTCCGTATAGAATCATGTCACGGTCCGTCCATGTCAACACATGGGTTCCCTGGGGCACGTTGAAGGCGCGATGAAAGACTTCGGATATAAGTTTGCTGTAGTTGCTAACAAACTCGGACTGTAGAGTCTGAAATTCGTATTTGTCACTGAACGCAACAATTGGGGCTTTGCGCTGGCTGATATACACCGGGCGACAATTTATGTGATCAAATTTCATTGTTTAGTCGTTCTACTTCAAATATATTCCTTACACAGAGGGAATGTAATTTTTACACTACCATGCCCAATCGCCATGCTCACACCCATGTTCAAACTCACTGACTTCCAAATGTTCATTCATCAGCTCGTCTTCGGAAGAGTCCTCGAAAAGTAAATCCGTCTCCTCAATCTTCTTCATCACCTCCTGCACGTGATCTTCGATCTCCTGCATCGTCGGCGTCAATCGTTAGTAAATCAAGCTCTTTTTCGAATGTGGTCAACTCTTCATTCTGTAACTGTTGTAATCTCGCATACATCGCCGTCAATTCTGAATCACACACGGGGTCCTGCAAATGAATGGCCTCGGGGGTGTCACTGTCAGCGGACGTCATAATCACGACCCCTTCGTTCATCACGTACGCCAACATGGAGAGTTGGGCCACGGTGAGCGTGGACGACTTGAAGGTATCCACATACTTTGCAAATTTGGGATTCCGAGCCAGAATTACAAGCAAGTCCTTGCTAATGGACTCTGGTGCGGGTTTTGCGCCAAGACCCTCCAACCAGGAATCCATTACATTCTACAGAACTGGTCTTTTCTATCATACTAACCTGAGTTTCCGCATTTGCGCCGTCATTGTAATATGCGGCGAGAAGTTTTGCCGACATGCCAATGTCACTTTGATGTACAAGGGGTATGTACCGACCACAGAAATCGATACATAGAGCACTCATCTGGCCGTCTTCTTTGACGAATTTTTGCATCCTGGACTCGAACTCACTCACTCTTACGGTTCCCCGGGTTCCAAAAAACACTGGCCTGAAGCCGCCCTGGCAGTACTGGACGAGACGCATAAAGTTTATAGTTATTACCACTATGATATTTGTACGAATACTTTGTCTGAAAAAAACATCACAAGAAGCTTGTACGCTACATCAGGAACGAAAGTAACCCCGTGATGAATCCAACAGCAATGGCACTTTTTTCATATATGCCCTTCATAGTGCGAAGAAGCAATGTATTTTTACTCCGGATTTGAGCCGATTAATCACTGGATCAGACATGAATCGCTCATATAACAAAGAGTTTAAGTCATGGCAGCAGGATTTTGAACTGGTATCATTATACTTGAAAAAGCGTGGTCTCAATGGATGCAATCAATGAGGGCTTATATGCTGTACATTATATAATGTAAAAAAAATAGTATTGTATTCGTATACGATTTTAACATGCGTGCATGCAATGGAATCAACTGATAACCTTGACGCCGTGGTTTCCATGATCATGGTTAATCTCCCTTTTCCACCCATGCCAATTATGGCATGCAAAGGATCCGACAACGAAGATTCTAGCTGCTCCTCACATGATCTCCTTTCTCAGGCTATATCATGTTCTATCATCGAATGTTGGAATGAAATGGACACAAACCTGAAAACCACAGAAAAGCAACAGGGTAAAATAGATGTTTTGCTCAACTTGAATAGAGCCAATGCCTCTCTCCATGAAAATCGTGTACAGGTAATCGACGAAGGTCCAAGCTTAACCGACAACATACAGTCATTATATGAGTTATACGCCAACTACTTCCGGCAATACATGTCGTTCTACCCCGGCGACCCAGACATCCGAATCCTGCCAATGGACTCGGTAGACGTCAAGTCCACGGTACATAATCAAACTCTGCAACACCTCAGGGCTAAGCGATACAACGTAAACGACAAGTCCCCCGTCAGCCAAACCACGCCGTACAGGCAACTTATTGAACTTTATTCAAAGGACCTATACTCAGAACATGCTGACTGATTTGGCAACGCTCTCGTAGATATCAGAAATTACCCGTATCAGCAAATACTGCGCGTATGCTACAGACCCCAGAATCTCACCAGTAAACATTGCGATCATGATAACGATGGCATCGTGTCTTTCAAGGTCCATGGACGGCGTGCGTAGACTCAGCATGGATACCGCAAAAATAGCAACGGCAATGTTCAGGTAGCAATACATATTTGAAAAATGTAAAACATGCGTCTTTTCGTGTAGATACACGGACTGAGCGTATAGAATATGCATGAGAATAAACTGCAGTATTACCATGACATGCTTGACCGCCGCGTCGTCCTTTAACCCCCAACAGATGAGAGCGTAACCGTTCGTGAGCATCAAGAGTGAAAGTTGTGAATACTCCATGGTCAGCGCTCTGTCGCGTATGGAACAGCATATAGACGGAAGCAAGCTGGCAACAACGTACAGTGTGACGGACAGCAAGACTCGAAGAGCGAACTGTGGGGATGGCGCCGTGGTATCCGCGCGCTTGAGAACGTTGGCGAGTAGAATCAACAGCTTCATCATCCACGGCGAGGATCTGGCGTACACCATCTATCTCCATAGCCACGACTCTTAAATCACCAAAGTCCCAGACTTACATGTTTTCGACATTTGCATGCTCGAGACATAGCTTACGCGCCATCAGCACTGATTCCGGGCTAATACTCACGCTCTTGTGCAGGCGCTGAATCATGACACTGTACACGTCCAGCTTGCTGTGAATAGAATTCTTGCTGGACTTTACCAGCTGGTATAAACCAAACATAATCAAGGACGTATCCAATCGACGCTCATAATTGTAGTTCTCCAGCATAAAAATGCTGGCCCCCATTCCCATCTGTGAACATGACAGGAAGTTCTTGCTTGCGTCACAGTGACACAGGGCTTGCTTGATCACTTTGAGCTGTTTTGCGGTCATCTTGTCATACGGAATCAACAGGAATGGTTCATTCTTGAAAGGACAGAACCCATGTTCGGTAAAGTTCAGGTTGACCGCGGTCGTGCATAGACAGGTGAGGATTGTACTGATACATTCGACAAAACTGTTGTTGACGCGGTTGAAGAATAAGCCCATGGTACGCTTGATGTTTTCGACATCAAAAAACTCCTCAAAAATAGCGTTCATGATACTCTCATACTCGTCCTTCAAGTACCACCCGTCCATCTTTTGGGAGTAATGGTTCCACCAACCCCATCGAAACAATTCTATTTTTTATTTTGATTCTTTCTCTTTCATGCCATCCATGCGATAAACCGTGATGATCTGGTCGACAATTTTCAGGTACATACTCATCATCTTGTTATCCACCATCTGCTGGCCGGTCACCTCACACTGAACCAGGCTCGCGTTCTTGGTAACATGTGACATAGCCAATAGATCACCCAATACGGTGTTCATGATGACCTTCTGGCTCTTGATGTGGTGCATAATGTGCATGTGAATTTCTTCATGTGTCATCTCGAGGTTTTCTTCCTTCATAATCTCGCTAACCTGTTGAATAATCTCATGCATCTGAACACTCCCGACGTTTTCGACAATGTACGAGTTTACGGTTTCAATGACCTTGTTACCACAGCCCGTGAAGCGACAGATATTACAGCCCGGTGGGGGCAGAATCACGTTTGTATTTTCGTCCATATGCCGAAGTCGCAAAACGCGTTAAATAGTATTGAAATGTTTCATCTTGAACTCGATGCTTTTGTTCAACGTCTCGAAATTATAGATCAGGTGTTGCTGATGGGATAAGGGCATATGACGTCCACAGAGAAAGAAGCACTGCCGGATACCGAGGGTGTCGTCGAGAACACACATCTCCTGTAGGTTATGCACCCGCGGACATAACTTGCACTGTCTCGGCGGACTCTTCTTGACGGGCTCGTGTAGAGTGCAGTTGCTGAACTCGCGCCCAGTGCCCATCCAGCGGTGGACCCCCATACAAAAGTGGCAAAAGTAGAATTTTTGCTCAAATACTTCCACGATGCGACCAAGAACGTTAATCCTCACCACCGAGTCGTGGCTCTTACACACGCAGCAAGAAACACAGCCAGCAGCGTCGGTCCGAAGACGACTATTTGTTTTGCCGGAGCTCAGATTCGATCGACACCGCAAACACTGGTAGAGAAAGATGCTATGGAAGAAGACGATGGTGTCATGCGCGAGAGCTTGGTGTAGCTTCACGCACTGCTCCTGTACAATATTATGCGGTAGAACATGGACCTTGATGGTGTCGCGGATTGTTTCGGCAAGGCTCACTGCGTCTATGGTCAGGTTATTCTGGTGGTACCGAGCCAATGCAATGGGCTCGAGCATCGTCATTGACAGCGCCATCTTGATCGTGTCGTCGTCCAAGACGCTGTACGGGTCTTTCAACCTGTTTCGGCGGGACGAAATACGCGGCTTTCCTTTACAAATTCGATTACACTTTTCGATAATGACATGCGCCCGCGCGTTCAGATCACGCCAAACGAGCTTATCTGTCTGCATGTTGTTACTCCGGAAGGAATTGATATTGATTTGAAACTGCGCGCAAATATGTTCGATGTTTGTGTGCATCCCAAACAGGTGCCGAAGCATGTCGTATTCACATGGCATGAATCGTTGGACGTAGTACACAAAGTACTCAACCAGGGAGATGCGAATGAGGTTGAGATTGTTGGTGCAGAAGACATATAGGTCATACGGCGTCCCGGTCGTGAAAAGCGTGTAAATGTACGACAGGATTCGAAATCGTAGCCGCCACACAGGTTTCTTGCACGTATGGCTGTGGATGCCGAGACACATAGCAAGCAGAATCCGAATCAGGTTGATCATGAGGTCCATGTCAACTTCTTCGAACTTGGCAAACGTCAGCCGATTATGCTTGATGTAAGGCAAGCTGTATTGAATCATCCGACACATCACATCGTTGTTTTCCAGGCGCATCGAGAGCATCCGAATGTGGTGTCCAATGTCGGGCAGTGATTGGTGAACGAAGACATCATTCGGCTTGAGAACAAAGTGTTGCCAGGATAACTTGTCCAGCAGCGGGCTTTGGGTGTATATCATCATCAACGCAACCCAATAGCGGTCGATCTCCGCTTGCATATCCCGCCCCTCCTGGTTCATTATTTCATACAGCGATTGTATGTGTTCGGTCACTTCATTCTCAGCAAAGTCAAAATCATTATTGAAAGGTAGCCCCATCACATCGCAATCCGTAAATTCACATGGATAGATATTCGCCGCCTTACTCTTGGCAGAGGAGGTGACGGGGCTCAGGTAAAATCCTCGTAGTAGACATTGTGTTGTTGCACCCATAAAACTCCCGACTTGTTTACGACCGTATACTTGTTGCGTTGGTGCGCGACAATCGGCAGCGGCATGCTGTGGACCGGTCCATTTGGCGGGCAAATGAGCATAGCAGACGCGTGGTATTCACCAGGCTCGTTGCATATGTTTCCGTACTTCTGGATCACCGCTTTCACGTTGTGGCCACTGTGGATGGTTTTGTAGAACAGCATCTGCGTAGTTTTGCGCAAACATAGCAGGCACATGCCGTTGCTGACGCTGGTTTCCGACGGAACGGTGAAGGCAATCCCGACAAATGGCTGCTTGGTGTCAATTAACATGCACTCGCACTGGGACTGCATTACACACGGGGTTTCCGAGTCTGAGATGCACTGACGCATGTAGTTTTCCTCGTAGACACGCGTCACCAACGGCACTGGGGGGGCATCGGCATCCACGTTCACGTCCGCCAGCATTTTCACAAATGGAATCGTGTCCAAAAGAGAAGAAATGTCGTAGTCATCTTTGTCAATTTGGGTGCCCTGTCGGATGTGATTAGTCACGATGTTTGTGATATGCTTCAACCCCTCTTCGTTGTTGTTGATAGCTCGCATTTTTTTTTGTTTGCGGGGGGCGGCGTCGTGTGTGCTTGCATTCCGCCGCTTGTGGGTCTCCCAGTGCGGGGGGTCGCAAAGAGACATTAAAAGTGGAAAAAACACGCGTATGCATCGATTACTTTATTATTTTTACCTTTACTTTGTAAAGATTGCAACATAGAGTTGAGTAATGACTTGAACGACCGGGGTGAGCAAGACAGGAATCATCCCAATGATTGCTACAGCCACCGACACAAGCAACCAAGCCAGTAACAGATACGGGGCAAGAAGATATGAGTTGATGAGAGCACATATTCGCTGCGCTACTAACATATCGTCATCGCCGTGAATAATAATCTGCTCCTTCTGGTTGACAACTCTTCGGATGGAATGGTGGTCGATAAAAGGAACAACATTCAAGTTATTCATCGTGAAATTAGCAACAGGGCCGCCAACTTCTACCAAGCTCCAGGCAAACACATCCTCCCAGGAGTCGTACCGAAAGGGGTCCGAGGAGCAATTTTTGATGCAGGTTGCGTTGGGCGTTAGGTCATTCACGTCACAGCCCGGCTTCTCATGGAAGAGTGAACGTGGCAGGACCAGAAACTTTGGAAAAAAGAAGCGCAATGTCTGCTGAATGTCCTCCACCATGCAGACGGGGACCATCGGGCCGCATACTGGGGAGTATCCGTAGCACATATAAAGAAGAAGCAGCAGAAAGACAGGCGTAGTAGCAAGCAGAACCACCGGAAGCCGTACCGAGTTCCAGAAGAGTATCCATACAGAAAAGTAAACGGTCATGATAACGATACCATGCAGTAACCTGACATTGAAGCGAGAACATGTCTGTATTGCGTGAAAGTCACATGTGGCAAGCCGTTTCATTTCATCCAACACAGAAAGATAAATGTTTTGAATTTGCCGGGGGGCAACCTTGAACCAATATAGAATTTCCCGCAACATTAACACAAACCACTTTTCCATCACGTTTGACGGCAGTCTTTCTTCAAAGCCCCCCCCACCGCTACTGACCGCGGTAAAGTTTTGAATGCGAGGCCATCCTTCCCGAATGCTTCTGGCAGGAGTTCGCTGCAAGTCCGGCCGTGTGTATGACAGCTCCGTGGTTTTCACGGACTCGACCAGTAGTTCCAGCACGTCAAAGAATGGCTGACATTGGGAGTCGCTGGGATACTCAAAGTTAGGCGGCCAGTTCTCCCTCCAATGATCCCCGGCATCGCCTTCGCCACCGTAACTGTAATCGTAATTTGCCGATAGTCTTGATGCGTATTGCACATGGAGGTCGTAAATTTCATTGAATTTTGTTTCGACTTTGTCTGCAATGTCTCGAATGCCCAGCAAGCGACGTGAGGACGGAGGTGGAACGCCGGTCATTGCAAAAATGATCTCCGACGTGTTTGTGACAGACCGATTTACCACGGGAGACTCTACAAACATGCCGTGGTAAGTCACCTCTAGCCACCGCAATCCCCTCCATATGAGCTCTGTAAGCCGCCGTCCTGGCCCGTACCAACGCAGAAGTTGCACCGCAATGCCTGGATTGGCACGTACATGCAATAGAAACCGAGGGTTTTCTGCCACTTCATGCCACAGATCTTGAATACTGCAGAATGTACAGTCACTGGCGATGCCGGAGAGCCCCGTGCTTCGTACTGCATTCAGGCTTCTTTGAATGGCTGTCTGGCATTCCAGGCGTGTCTGTGGCAGATGTGTCGACTGCAGCGCGTCCCGACATACGCCATTCAGCGTAATGTTACTCGGTATAGCGCCATCCTCGGGCATGCCCAGTAAACGACGACCAGTCACGATCACGCTCTTGGCAACCAACATGTGCTGGCCCTGGTCGATGACGTGGTTACAGATCACGGACGATATATCGCCCACCTCCATGCATGGCACTGAGAGCATGTCGGAAAATTGCGCTGAGTATGTATTCATTCGCAGGAATCTCCCGTCTGGCTGATATAGGCAAAGTTTATCCGAGCTTGGCATCATACCAATGCCGAGGGCTTCTGGGCTGCACGTGGAAAAGCGCAGGGGAAACAGGCCACATGCACAGAATCGCTCGTCCGTGAGGACATCGAGGTAGCATATTCGCTGCGTCTGGCAGGTGTCGCACGACGTCACCCCCGTTGATAGACTCAGATCCGATAGAAGGTAATTACAGGCAGCCCCGGCCTGATTACAGTCGTCGTTTGTGGAACACGCTGTACGGACGTAGCGCTGTACATTGCAGGTACACAGCTTGGTCATGGGCTCACATGAGAAATCCAGGTACCCGGGCATCGCGGAAGCACACTGTGCACAGACAATGCGGCTGTTGTTGGTGAGACTGCTACGACACGTGTCCGCCCGACTGCAGCTGAGGGCATCGGTGTCGCCGTAGTACGTCAGGTACGACGCCCAGCAGCGAGTGGGGACCGGCAGGGCGCCGTTATGGTATTCCCCCTCCGACAGAAATTTGAAGTCACAATCAGTGTAGTCACATAAGTGATCGTCGGCCAGTACCAGCAGAGACGCCGCTCCTCGTTTGATGTCATTTCCAGCACCCTTATTGAAGAATTTGACTGCATCCCCTACAATGTTGATAATCGGGACGAGAATTTTCGTGATCATTGGACATAATATATCAACTCTCAAAAAGTTGAGGATTCTACACATGAGACTAATCAGTCCCTGTAGAAATTTGCCAAATGACCCCGTCTGCTCGATTAGCAAAGTCCAGACTGCTTCCAGGATGAGATGGAAAAAGTTAGAAATGCTCTCCATCAAAAGCCCAATGTACTTGAGCATACGGTCCACCGCGGCTGAAACCAGCGAGGTCCCACTGGGACCGATCACGGAACCCAGAGCGATCTGCACTATCTGCAGCAACAGCATCATGCCAAAGTAGTATATTTTGAAAGCGGCTGTCACAGCCCCGCGAATCGACTGTAATATTTCACGTACGGGCTGCATGGACACGCTTGCGCACTCCTGGAGTAGGTTGTTGTTGGAATCAATCTGTGCTTGGATCAACTCGTCGCTGGAGGAATCGGTCGTTGCGGGACAAGCCGTGGAGTCAAGAGCATTGTAAAAGTCAGCGACCGTGTCAGACGCAAACTCCTGGTTTTCCATACTATATGAAGCCGGCGTGTAGAAGAACCCATGGTCGGGACACGAGGGCAAACCTTTTGCCTGGCACAGGATCCGCATGATTTGCTGGTTCCACGTTACAATCGCATTACACAGCCTTTCCGTATTTTCGTCAATTAGGCAGAATTCGACGGGGCGGTCTACGGAGGATGACGCTATAATACGCTCTTTGCATTTCGCCGCGCGCATGTTCGGGTCAATCCACTCCGCTTTTGTGATGCTACCACTACAGCCATCCATTAAACTATGGTCGCAAAAGACCCAGTTTCGGGCCCAGAGATGATCGTCGGATGTAGGCGTCACATCTGCGGCACTAGTGGTGTCAGGTATCCATGTCTGATAAAAGTCTGAGGTATCATCCGCGTGCAGAAATTCTTTCAAGAACTGCCCCGTTTTCCAGTATGAACTATTAAACACCATCTCCAGTTCCTCGCAGGCATCTTCAGATGCCCGTGGGCATATTCTTGAGCGCAAATACCGCGCAACGATTCGCTCGGTTTTTACAGTCATGGGCACGCCCACGCTCATCATTTTACTTGCAAGCGTCGTTCTTTGTAAATCGCGTCCCTGGAACTGCCCGGGCCGCTGTGTGCATGCGCTGCATCGCTTGTGTCGTGAGGGACTGCTTCGCGGATTTAGGTGGTCGAGAGTATAGTTAAAGGTAATATACCCGACGGTAGCGTCTTCCGTATACTTGCACCGAACACCCCCGCTCTCCCTGGTGCACATCTGCAAATGCCGATTCGCCGGCCACTGCTCCTCTGATGTGTCAAATCGAGGCAAGCGTCTCATGCGACACACGCCCGCCGGAGCTACGGACGCTGATTCCGGTCGGGGTAACACGGGCTCGTCCCTCTGCTCGTATTTCATGGCGAATGCCGGCAAACGGTCAAGAACCGACCCGGCAACGTCGCTGCCAAACTTTTCTTCCTTGTCGTCATATAGAACAAACGGCGATGCCGGCCAGTCGATGATCTCGTCCGACGCCGCGCCGTCCAACACCACTTGCTTCCACCCCCCCGCGGCCATGTCGTACATATCGGTGAGCGCATAGCTCAGCTTGTCCCGGCACGTGTCGTCCGTACATGCGCGATTATCCGACATGAAGCGCGCAGGCCGCAAGTTGGGCAGGTGTATCAGCGACTGCACCACGGGATGCACATTCCGGTAGGCCCTGCCAGTGATATGCTGGAACCGAATCCGGTTTCGCCGGACAAGTGGGGTGCGGACCGAATACGACTTTGATGCGTTGCTGTACGCCGACCACCACTGCAACGGACACTTCCACGACACCGACAAGCTGCGCTCCATGTCCGGATCCCAGTCGTTCTCATACGAGCTGTGTTGCCAGCTCCAGGAGTTTTCGATGCCCGTCAACCAGTTGTGGGCGCCGGGCAGAAACTGGTTGTTGCTGTCCCCGCATTCAGTGTGACCGGTCCCGAGATGAATGCAATCTAGATGCATACTACCGTCGCTGTCAACCCCAAACTCAAGGCCATGCCCCCCGATATCCGAGTTGAGAACTCCCATTGCCACAACGTTTGGTGTAAACCGGTCCGTGTGCTGTCGCCTGAAGATTGAATTGGAAGTACTGAAGAGGCCCCGTTGAAGAACTGGCACCGTACTGGGCCGTGCATGAACGTCGACTACTGGCTCTCCTTGGTGTCCGTGTAGTGACCCGAAGCGTCCAGTGCACTCGGTGTCACCTCTTGTTTTGCGACACAAGGGAGTCTCATTGTCGGGAAGACTGCCTTCCCTCCGCATACCCACCGCGGTGACACTGCGCCCTAGGTCGATACAGTGCTCTGGGGTCTGTTCATACAGCATCTGGTAGAAGCGGGGAAACTGCTCCCGGCACTGTTCCGCCGGCGTTCCACACCGTGTGTCGACCACCCGTGTGTTCCCCCCAGACCAATCTTTTTCGAGCCTGGTGTCACAGCCACATGACAGCCCGTCTGGACATGACGAAATATCGTAGTTTCCGGACCACAGGGGATTTAGTAAATTATAGCCTCCCGTTCGCATATCCCTGTAACACATTCGGTACTGCGCGGGCGCGTTTTCACTGACGGATTTGGACGTAAGCTCGTCCAGAAACGTATCCGACACAGGCTCAGAGAAAGAAGGATAGAAGGACCCAGTCAATAGCGATTTTTTCACCTCCAGTTTTACTCGTCTGTCAACCTTCCAGCCAATTTCCTCCTTCAGGTCCTGCACACAGTCCCGGAGACGTTTGTGTGCCTGGTTTGTTTCAGACGTCTCCATCTCGTCGCCGTCGCTGCATGTAAAATCTTTCTCCGCCATCCACACGTTCCAGCCCCCATTAGTTTCGAGCACATCGTTCATAATATCCAGGACATCGACGCTTTCCTCCCTCACAGGCATCATCTCACCACCCAGTCCATTCTCTCGCAAGACAAAAGTTTGAAGATTAAACGTACTAAAAATTTCACGCTCAATGATGCGGAAAATTTCGTATTTTGCCTGCTCGAGTGTCAAATACTTCCGCGTCTCCAGTGTCCCGTCTATCAGTTTGGTAACCCCACCGACAAATTCAAATTCGTATTTCAAAAGTTCCCGATAGTCATGCTTACAGACATCCGATTCACTCGACAGATACGTGCCAGTCAGGCCTGACATGATGTCGACACATGAGGTATCGTCGGGGTCGATGGTGACGTCGGGGTCGCTGTAATCCGGACGTGTTTGTACCGCCTCTTTCAAATGGACAAAGACGTACGTCGGGATGAAGTTTGCATCCGTGACAACATCATCATCCAGACTGACCTCGCTGATGCGAGGGGGGTCCTTTTGCATGAGGCTAGACACCGTCTCGGGCTCTGGGTTACGAGACCCCAGCATCTTCTCGTATACATACCGATACATCGAGTAAATCGTCTCTTTCCCTACCCCGGTTCCAGGTTGTTCTATCTCCAGTTCCGCAACCTTGGCCGTGCCTGTAAATCCAACCTTTGACCAGCATGTGTCCCGGTGATACAGTTTTCGTTTATTTGCATTGTCACTGCAGTCATTGCTACACTTGACACAATACACGTTGGGTAGCATCGTGATTTGGAGCTGGTCTAAAGCATAACTGACAACATTGTCAATGTCACCAATCAGACTATTCTCGGTCTGGTCCGTTTCGGCTGCCAGCTCAAAGATTTTATCAGTTGTTTTCAGGTAGTTTCGCAGCTTTTCCACCCCTCCAACATCACCTTTGACGTTTTCGCAAACGAGGCTCTCCTGCGCAGAGGTCGCCGTTACAATTTGAAACCACTCCCGCTGTGCACCGCCTTCCGTTTCGTCTGCTGCCAGAACCACGCATTTCCAGAACCAATCAAAGGAGACTGGAATGGTCGCCCTCTCGTGAAAGAAGTACAGGCTCTTGCCCGGCACAGGCTGTACGTCCACACTTTCCATTCTGTACGGAGGTAGCATGTTTCCGTCTGTGACAATATTCTCCGCCGCTTGCAATGCCGTGCTCAGATACCGTACACACCGGGTTTTGCTAGCGTAATCGTTCACGTCTTGCATGCCACGCCTAGACCCGCTTTCCGCGTCGATACCAAACAATGAGAGTAGCAGCGTGTTTGCATACCGCGTGACCCGCACCCGGTCGCCGCTGGCGTACTTGCGCGTCAACACCTCGAAATAGTGTTTAAACAGGTCAAAGTTTGACCGCCCGTCGATGGTGTTGGTAAATGCGTGTTCGCATTCAGTCTTCACCCTCTGAAACTTCGCCTGCAACGTCTCGTCACCCCATGTGTTGTCAGTGGGTCTCACAAATGTGTCCGTGGGGACATTGACAGTACCGTCGGCAAATATGCCATTCAGGAGCGGGGACGTGTATCGGTCCACCACACACTCGCACTCCTTGTTGCCGAAGCAGTCCACGTCCGTTCGGTAGCCCGCGGCATAACATTGGTCCGCGTCGTTGTTTCGGTACAGGCGGTGAAGGTCATCGTTGAATTGGGCCCCGGAAATCACTTTGCGCTGCACAGTGACGCCCCCGACGGTGAACTTGAGCGCGGGGCATACGTTGAACTCGTCGCACCGCGCCACCGTCTGGTGGACGTACCTCAGCGTGTCGATTTTCTCGGTCGGTCGTGTTTCGTTGCCAAATACGTACGGACTCAGGAACCCGGTAATTTGATCGCTGTCAGGCATGTCACAGAAGCGAAAGATGTCCTTGCCACCAGACGATAAACGCGTGCGAATGCCTACCATCTTGTCCGGCTCAACGCTCCCGATCGTGTTGTCCCTGTTAATGACAACAGACTTGATGTTGCGGGGCCCGCAGAGCGACCGCAAGTACTGGTACGAGCGATCGCAATCATGCGCCGCCGTGTGCAGCATATCTCGCTGCGAAACACTTTTGTTAAGAACATCTTCCGGCCAGTGTGCCAGCATGTCTCCTTCAACCAGTCGCAGCTGACCCTCAACCGTCGCGCTCCGGGTGACGGCGTCGTACATGTACCAGTTTCGTAAACTACACATGCCGTTGTCGTGGGCAAACGACGACACTCCCTGGCCCTGGCTGACCCCAAGCATGGTTTCGTTGCAGTCCTCGTTTTCATCTGCAAAGAGCTGAACGTTCACGGGCTGGTCGTCGCGATTGTTGAAAATGATGTACGGCGTAACACAGACACCTTCACCCGAGCACATCTGGCCGTCCCCGCAATGGTCATGCTGGTAGCACGTCCCAGATTGAGCGCAAATACCCTCCCCAGCCTCGTTTAGCTCGCTCACAGGAGGCTTCAGACATTTCATGTCGAGGGTGTCATGAGTGCACTCGTTGTCACCGGTGCATGTTCGCAAGGGCGGCATTGGACAGCCTTCCACCGCCTCGTCCTGCGCAAGACCAAAGTACTCCTTCTCGTCGTCCGTCAGGTGAGGCCATTCCGAGTCCAGGGTAGTTTGCATGTCCGGATCGTCACCGTACCAACGCAGCCAGTCCCGTATCAGTCCAACCGAGTGCACGAGAATGCGATCGTCGGAGATGATGGGCGTGTCGGTGCTGACCTGGGACGGACTGCCGCGGACAAGCATCTCATCAATTTGTTTCGGAGGACGGGTGACGGGAACCGCGGGGTCCACAGCCTCGTTCTCGTCCCACCGCGTGGTAATGTAAAAGGGATTGAGTTCATGGCCATATGTACCGTACACTGCCGCGTCACAAACAAGGTGCGCAGCTCCAAATGTGGTAGAATACAGCGTCATATTTCTCAGTCGCACGGGATCTACCGTGTACGACGCATCGGTGGCACCCATGGACATCCACGAATCGAAGCCCCGCAGGTGTGTGTCTTCATTCAAACACGCGGTAGTGGGGTGGTAGCCAACTGGATGCTGAACATCATCGTAGTAGTCAATGAGATCATCGCAATACGCATTTGGAGGTGACCCTTCGTTCTTGGCATCGTCATGATCCAGAATCAAGTTCTTGATGCGGTCATACAGAGAAACTTTTTCAAAGTCAGTTTCTGCCAGCTCCCGACGGATCGCGTCCAATGTAGTATCCAGCTCACTTTTTGGAACGCCCGCTGTCTCGTTATAGTGTACGCTCGCGGGCCAGTGCATACTGTATAGTAACACATCGTCGTCCCTAGCAAAGCTCCTTGGGTCTAACTCCATGACCTTATTCTCGCACGCCGACTTGGTGAAAATGAAGTTTCCACAATCGCTGTCGGTAGCACACGCACAGGGGTCATAGAACTCACTGTCGCACATAACGAGGCAATTATGCGTGACGTAAAACTTGTCTTCGCATCCATGAGGGTCGCCGATGCCAAAGGAACACTTTTCCGGCGTGTAATGCTCCTCTGGGTTACTAGGTACGATGTCGTATACGCCGCGCAAGTTGCATATTCCAATCTGTTGGAGCTGAATGTCACATCGCTGCTTCCACTTGGCTTGCCGACTGTCTTGCTCGATGACCTCCGGGTGGTCTGTACTATTGTAAATGTGCCGAAAAGCTACACCCAACGCATACTCCACCACCCACGTGGAGCAGTAGGAAGCCACCGCGGACGCATGGACGGTATGCGCCATGGGAAAGAAAACGTCGCGAAAATATTTCTTGAGATCGTCCTTCCATACCCCTGGCGAGTCGGGCTCGCAGTATGGCTGAGCAATGGTGTGTTTCTTGGCAAAATTGAAAGGTAGGTGGGAAGGGTCCCGTCGGAGCAAATTATGCTTTGCAACCCACTCCATCTGCGAGTCTTGCCCCCTTCCAAGCAGACCCAGGCGAAGACCAGACGGTCCCGTGCTTCCGAGTTCTTGCAAGCTGATCGAATAAGTGGTATCGGTGTCGTCATACCATTCTTTATGCTTTTTGGAGTCGAGTAAGCCCCATGTCAAACTGGGCTTGACATCCGCGCAAGATTTGAATGACGAATCGTAGACGGTCGTCTCCTGTATTACTTGGAGGAGGGTAAAAAGATCGTCGCGTCTGTCATAGTGACCTCGTTCACAGAGAACATGCCAACTCTGATTGAGCTCCCCGGACACTTCCACTGAAGCACACGCCGGTACCCCACACTTGGTAACCCCGCCGTCTTCCACGGTCCATCCGCAAACGCAGTGTGCAGGCACTTTGCCGACAAATACCGTGTCCGTCAGTGTGTGTTTTTTAATGTCGTCGGAAAATCGACCGTGTGCCAGCTCATTCTCATTATACTGGACATTTGCCACAGGTGTAGCGGGTGTGGGTATTGCGTTCAGGTCCTCACACCATACACTATCACTCGGCATGTACCGATGCACGTGTGTCCAGTACACGGGCGAGTCTTTTCGTGCCCGTTCCAGGATGCGCTGCACACCCTCTTCCATACCGTGTAGGAAAGCAGAGTTATCAGAAGTAGGATCATATGTCATATCAGCATCCACGTCCATATGTTCCGAGTTTGATGTGACGGGGAGAGTAAAGAAAGGCATGGACAGCAGATCCATGCATCGCAACCACAGCGTATCTTGTGTGAATTGAGCCATCACCTCGTTACGCGAGTACTCTCGCACTGGGTTACTGTAATCAAACACGTACTTGTCATGCAGTTCCTCCTTCTGCGCATCTGTAAACGTCGTTGCCTGGTAACTAAAGTCCGGATTATGCCAGAGGTCTCTTTGCAGAAGGTTGTTATTCAGCAACTCATCTAGTCTATGTTCCTGCATCTCCTCCGCAAAGTTCCAAATGTCGCCAAACAAATCCTTTGCCGGAAAGGTAATTTCCTCGTAGGTATCCTTACAGCAAGTGAGAGATGAATTTTGGCCACCCGGACAGGTACACAGGAAGTTATCAACGTTTCCATATACTCGTTTAATCCGAGACAAAATCGCAGTGAATTGTTCCTTCACACCAGATACGTAGGTTTCCTTCACCGTGTCCTGCGCGGCCCGGATAATATGTTTACGCGCATCCGACCCGCCAGTCATGTACCCAATCCCAGGGTAAAAATTTCTCGAGGCTGGATCCCCGCGATGATATTGCTGAACTGGCAGCCGCTGCCCACCCGGAATGTCGAACGTAGATTGCAAGTCCGCGCTCGCATAGGGACCCAGTACGACACAATCCACGAGCTGATGTATTTCATCTGCCTCAAAACTCCACGCGCGAATTTCAAAATCATCGCTTATGGTAGACTCAGTGCTTGCCAGCACGTCCTGGATGGTATTCTCTAATAAATCATTCAAGTGTGCTTCCGCCAGACCGAAGCGTTCAGTCTCGTTCCCTGTGAGTTTGTCGTGGTACGCGGCCACGTCCAAGCGATTCTTGCTGGACGGACTCCATACTGTCAGTGGATATGAAAGACCCGACTGCGAGTTCACAGCCTTCATGTCACCAGAGAAAGTCTGGCACGCGTCGGTACTGACAAAAGTCGCGTCATAGCGGTATGGCTGGTACGCAAAGTACGACTGCGTGCCCCGTGTACGCATTGCTTCCAGGTGGTTTGAGTACAGGAAATAGTTTTTCATGCATGCTTCCACGCCCACATTCTGCGCCCAGGCCGTTTCCAGGCAAGAGATCGTGGCCTCGTCAGCAATCTCGCCACCGCGAGTGGAAATGTACTGCGATATCTGTATCAATCGTTTCACCACTGCAGGGTTTGTCGAAATCTTGCGCAGGCCAGCAAACGACGCCGGTGAATTTTGCCAGAAGGCGTGGTCATACATGCCTAGGTAAATTGCGCCTTCGTCCCACGTGGACTGCTGGTAGTTTGCACGACACCGGGTTACCACCTGCATCACCTCGGCCCCCTGCGCGGTGATGACAGGTAGCGCGGGCTTGTACTGCTCGCAATTGCTTGCGGCCGACCTCAGGCATTCAAGAAAGATATCGTAATCGCCACTGCCTCCGTTCTCTTTTGGATGCAGCAATTCATGCAAGGAATACGGGTTCCATATGAGCAGGTCCGACCCATCCACGTTGGACAGCATGATGGGTCCAGAGCACCACAGTGCATGTGTGCTTCCGGCCGTTGCAATCCTGGCATGGCGTTGGATGTCGGGGATGACCACGGCTTTGTCATTGCAGGTGCATAGGCCCTTTGGCGCCAGCGAGGTCACCGGCAACTTGCAGTGAGTCCAATCAATTGTCTGGGCCACGTCCATGATTCCGGTAGTAACACCTAGCATCCAGGAAAGCACAGCGTCAGTTATGTGCACATAGGGCTCAAAATAGTATGAAATTCGCAGACTGCGGATGTCCGACAGAATTTGCCCCACCATCCCGGCAACCTTTTCCTGTCCGTTATCGGTGTCGGTGGCCGCAATGTCGCCATACTTGGACATGCATACGCCGACCAGCTCGTCGGATGCCTCATTCATCCGTGTGGTACCCCGCAGAATTTTCACGTCCGAACCGCTCGTACTGATAACCCGGTTCACAATAATCAGGAAACCGTCAGCGCGACAATCTATCACTTTCTGCATGGCGACGGTGAAGTATATGGGGGCCATGGCAAATGCAGCCAGCAGGTTGGTCAGGGCGGTCACAAACATGATTTCCTTGCCATGTACCCGGACGTCAATGGCGGCCTCGTTGGCATCGTACGACGCCCCTGGCACCTTCTCCTCGTGCATCGACGCCAACACAGCCCCGCTCACCGAAGTCAGCATGGCTACCGTCTCCACGGTAAAATCCTTTACATTACACGCACTGGCCATGAAAATCTCCTGCGGCCAGCTGATGCGATACTCGTCCCGTCGAGACGCGGTGAGCTC
>Ga0315315_10000341_pt1 | contig 38021 bp, 38 predicted proteins | sample M140m3416metaG_FD_203699 | JGI IMG/M metagenome (GOLD analysis project Ga0315315, IMG submission 203699) | Ammonia-oxidizing marine archaeal communities from Monterey Bay, California, United States - M1 40m 3416 | ecosystem: Environmental > Aquatic > Marine > Intertidal zone | place: USA...
TGAATAATAATTCATGCTTAGCTCACTAATCCCCATCCCTATAAAAAGTGGTAAGCAGTTTATATCATTTGCCATTTCACCGCATATGGTCACATAAGTATCGTCTGGAACTTGATTACTTATTAATTTTAATATCCTTAATACTGATGGCTGATAATGTGAAATGATATCCTCTAAAGTTTCATTTGTTCTGTCTGCTGCAATTGTATATTGTATTAAATCATTTGTACCTATGCTTATGAAATCAACTCGCTGGCATATTTCTTTAACCATTAAAACTGCAGATGGGGTCTCAATAACTACCCCTATTGAAAATAGTTCATCAGGGATTAGGTAATAATTTTTTATTTTTTCGATTGTAGTTATTGACCTATTTAGCTCATCTAAATTGGAGATCATTGGAAGCAGGATTCGAATTTTTTTCTTGGTTCTGTCGATAACTTTAAAAATAGCATTTAATTGTGTCTCGAATATATCAATATTCGCTAGTGAGTATCTAATGCCTCGAAGTCCAAGGGCAGGGTTATTTTCCATATGGGTATAATCTTGAATCTTGTCTCCGCCAATATCTAGAGTTCTTATTGTTACCTCATCGAAATGGCTATCTTTAAATAGTTCAAGATAGTCCGCGTATTGCTCTTCTAAGGTTGGAAATTGCTCTTTATTTGTAAATAGAAATTCTGTTCTATACATACCAATTCCTTCCGCTCCATACTTTGTTGCCATTTTAACTTCAGAAGAAATCTCAATATTAGCTTTGATAGATATAGTTCTATTATCTTTTGTTTGACCCGATAGTTTAGAGTATTCGAAAAGATTTTTTTGGAAAGACAGGTATCCATTTTTTAAAACTTCCAATTCTAGTTTTTCATTTTTATTTATTTTCCATTTTGCTTTTCCTTTGTATCCGTCAACATATATGCGTTGCCCAGGCTTAATAGAGGTGCTGATATCTATTAATGACATTATTGTAGGAATTCCTAGTGATCTAGCAATAATAGCAGTATGTGAAGTGGTTCCTCCTAAATCTGTCAATATTCCATTAACTCTGCCATTTTTACAATATTTTAAAGCATCTATAGGTGAAAGATCATGAGCAACAAGAATAGTATTGTTTTTAATTTCTATTAAACTTTGATTTAGTCCGCGAAGATTTTTAGTTATTCTCTCTGCTAAATAATAAAAGTCCGCAAGTCTTTCTTGCATGTATAAGTCTTTTACAAAAGCAAACTCTTTACTTTTATTAGTTAAAACATTATTTAAAGCCCATTCTGCATTGATATGTTTTTTAGTTATTAGCTCAATAACTTCACCAGCAAGAATCTCATCTTCTAGTATTAAAATATTAAAATCTAGTATCTCTATATGCTCAATCTTATATTCACTATCAGCATCTAATTTCATTTTGCTAATTTCATTCTTAGATGTTTCAACGGCTGACTGAAATTTATTAACCTCTTTGATAATTTCATTAGATTTAATTTTTCTTTTTTCTACAATTGTTTTAGCCTGATTGATTAATAATGCATTTCCTACAGAGAAACCAGGGGATATAGCTATACCACTCCTTTCCTCACTCATCTTCTTCACCAAATTTTGAGTTGAAAAGGTTAATTATCTCATTAATAGCAGATTCTTCATCGGGTCCGATCGTCTCTATGTCGATTTCCGTGTTATAGCTTGCGGCTAATGATAGTAAGCCTAAAATGCTTTTAGCATCAACAATTAATTCGGCTTTTCCAATTTTAATATCAGATTGGAATTGATTGGTAAGTTGAACCAATTTTGAAGAGGCTCTCGCATGAAGACCTAATTTGTTAGATATTTTAATTTTCTTTTTCATCAATTATAAGTTCATTTGCCATTATTTCTTTATTAATAATTATATCATTTTCGTGCCTTATTTTCATTGAGAAAGTTGGCGTGCTAAGGGTTATTTTTAAAGGGATTCTTATTTTATGATTACTATTAAGGTTAATGGTATCGTAATAATAATGTCCATTTCTATCTAGCTTCATAGAGCTATAGTCTTTTAAATTAGTATAATTTTCAAAAGTAATCTCAGCTTTCCTGGAACCTTCAATTAAAATCTTTTCTATCTCTTTTGTGTTTATATTGATAATTATTTTCATAGAACCTTCACTAAGATACAGCTTGTCTTCAATAATTTTATAATTCACGTTGTCCTCACTGAGATTTTTCAAGCTTAAACCCAGCAACATATTATTTAATTCTTCTACCGTCAAATCGAAGTCAAGATTTTTATTAAAGATATTTAAATTAAAATTAGAGGCCTCCCTCCTTTTCGTTTTCTTTTTTATTCTTTTGTACTGAACTTTTAATCCATCAGAAATAAATTCGGCAACCTTAATTCTGATTAGAATATATATATCAATATGTATTTTAGATTCTTTTCTGATTTTGTAAGTTTTGTAGAGCTTAATTTTTTTATCTTTTGGAAGATTGTAAAATACCTTTCCTGAAATAACGGCAGTTTTAATATGATTCTTTTTTTCATTCAAAAGCTTTATGATTTCTATCACTTCATTTTCTTCCATATCAAACTTTCTTACTTCTGAAGAATATGAATTGATTGGAATTAGATATATTGCTACAACTAGAATTAGGCCCAAAATATTAGAAAAAAAATTAAACGAATTAACCATAAGTATCCTTTTGTCTATATCACAAGATTTGACTAACAAAACTAATTTGTTTTAATTGTTATATGGATAATATATTAAAAAATATTCTAAGCCAAAAAAGATTAACAAGAGAAGAAGGCTTAGCAATTCTAAAAAATTTCCCAACTTTAGAAATAGGACAACTAGCAAGTATTGCAAAAAAACTAAAAGGAATAGACAAGGATGTCGGGTTTGTAGTAGATACGAACCCTAATTATACAAATATTTGTGACACTGAATGCCTTTTCTGTGCTTTTTGGAGAACTAAGTCTCAAAATGACGCATATATTTTATCCTTGGATAAAATATTAGAGATAGTCAGAACTTCATATCATAACGGTGCTACGACCGTACTCCTCCAAGGAGGCCACAATCCCTCTATAGAGCTTGATTATTATTGTAATCTAATTAAGCGTGTTGTTGAGGAGGTTCCTGGTATCCACTTACATGCCTTTTCTGCCCCTGAGATTCATTCCATAGCTAAATATTCAGGAATTAGTACACTAAAATTATTAAAACTTTTTTGGAAGCAAGGTCTGAGGACGATTCCTGGTGGTGGCGCTGAAGTTTTAAGCAACAGAGTTCGAAAAAAAATTAGCCCTTTAAAGATTTCAGCTGATGAATGGATGAAGATTACCAGAGAAGCTCATTTAGTAGGATTTAAAACTACTGCTACTTTAATGTTTGGTCATGCAGAGCAAGATGAAGATATTATAGAGCATCTTCTTAGGGTTAGAGATTTGCAAGATGAAACTAATGGCTTCCTCTCATTTATTCCTTGGACTTTTAAGCCTGAGAACACTTTCATGGAGAAAAAAATTTCTAAAGAAATTGGAGGTGACAGGTATTTGAGAGTGCTAGGGCTGTCCAGAATATTTCTGGATAATTTTAGTCATATTCAAGGTTCTTGGTTTACGCAGGGTTTTAAAGTTGGAGGCTTATCTCTCCATTATGGAGCGAATGATGTTGGTGGAACACTTTTGCAAGAAAACGTTCTGAAGTCTGCCAATAACCCATATAAGGCCGGTGTGGATGATATAGTACATTTCATTAAATCTGAAGGGTTCACCCCTGTTCAAAGAGATACTTTTTATGAAAAAATTAAAACTTATTGAGTCTAAAGTTTCTTCTTAAAATCTTCAATGTCACTTTTATGTATTTTTATGTCATTGCTCCATTCTATAATTTTATAAAACATTGATTGAACAAAATCCTTTAATTTTTTATCATGAGAGTTCCATTTGTAATATATTCCAAAGTACTTGATAAATTCAGTAGAAAAAAAAAGTTGTTCAAATTGTGATGAACTATTTTCACTTCTACCGAAATAAAGCGCACAATAGCATTTTGCAAATATAATACTGTATTTATCGTTAATATTTCGTTTAAGGCATGCAGCTATAACTAGAGATTCTATAGCAACAGAGTATATATCTGAATCTTTATTAGGACTTTTAATGATTTTTCTAAAAATTAAGTCTGGTATGACGGCTTTTTTATTATATATTGTTCTGGGCACGTCTTCATTGTAGAGCAGTGTATTGCTAAATTCTCCTATATCAACACCTGGTTTAAGGACTTCTTTTATTTCGTTCCAAATAGAATTCTTCAGGTCATCTATTTCTTTATTCATTAGTCAATTATAACTTAGATTGAATTAAGCTGATATTATATGTAAAATAGTTAGAGTTTTTTGGGGAACAAATCATATGGATATTAAATATTTAGAAGATAAATTATTAAAGAATAACGGCAGTATTAATTTTGAAGAAGCTATGGAGCTCACTAATTTTCCTAAAAATAGAATCTTAGAATTAACTAGCCTAGCAAGAAAGGTTACTTTGAAGTATAAAGGAGACGGTGTATTCCTTAGATCAATTATAAGTGCTAAGACTGGTGATTGCTCTGAGGATTGTTCTTTCTGTTCTCAGTCTGTCCATTATTCATCACCGATTTCTAAGCATTCTCTTCTTGACCCCAATGAGGTTTTACAAGCAGCCCTACAGTCAGAAAAAATGGGAGCTTTTGATTTTTGTATAGTTATTGCAGTTAAGGGTCCAAACAAGAAGCAATTTGAAAAAGTTATCGAATCAATTGAAATTGTTAAGCAGAATACTAAATTAGAGGTTGGTTGTTCTTTGGGAAGTTTAACAGAAGATCAAGCTTTTGCTTTAGCTGAAGCTGGAGTTTGGAGATACAACCATAATATTGAATCATGTAAAGAATTCTTCCCCAACGTTTGTACAACTCACACCTATGAAGAAAGAGTTACTACAGCTAAGCTAGTAAAAAAAGCCGGCATGGAACTTTGTTGCGGAGGTATTATAGGCCTAGGAGAAAGTGTCGAACAGAGAATACAGCTTGCTTTTGAAATAAAGGAACTTGATCCCCACACTGTTCCAATGAACTTTCTTAATCCAAGACCAAATACACCTCTTGCTCATATGAAGCCTGTGCCAAGCCTTGAAGCCATTAAAACAATTGCAATTTTTAGACTCATAATGCCTGAAAAAGTTCTAATGTCTGGTGGCGGTAGAGAAATAACACTCAGAGATTTACAATCAATGGGGATTATGGCTGGTTCAAATGGAATGATCATAGGAAACTACCTGACAACCGTTGGTAGAGCCCCTGAAGAAGATCTCAAGATGATTGAAGATCTGCAAATGCCAATCAGAGATAGATACGATACTATCGAATAGTTTTAATATATGACCTCATCAACAAAAATAAAATCATACGATTTAGATTATATTTGGCACCCATTTACCCAAATGCAGGAGTATCTTAAAGAGGACCCTCTAGTTATAGAGGATTCAGATGGAGTTTATTTGATTGACTCAGAAGGAAAAAGGTATATTGATGGAGTCTCTTCATTGTGGGTCAACATACACGGTCATAAGGTATCTAAAATTAATACAGCAATCAAGAAGCAAGTTGATAAGATAGCGCATTCAACATTACTTGGTGTAACAAACCCCTCGGCATCATTATTAGCAAAAAAATTAATTGATATTTCACCTGAGGGTTTAAAAAAAGTATTCTACTCTGGTGATGGTGCTAGTGCGGTGGAAGTTGCATTGAAGATGGCTTTTCAGTACTGGTTAATTAAAGGGAAGAAAAGAAAAAATAAATTTATTTGTCTTAAAGATGGATATCATGGCGATACACTTGGAGCCGTATCTGTGGGCGGTATCGACCTTTTTCACTCCACCTTTAAACCCTTACTTTTTAAATCATTTCAAATTCCCTCATATGATTCTTCAGATGAAACAGTCAAGGACTTAGAGTCAATTTTAAGTAAAAAAGCAGATTCTATAGCTGCACTTATTTTAGAACCTTATGTTCAAGCAGCAGGAGGCATTAAGGTAGCCAGAGAGGGGTATTTGAAGAAAGTCCAAAAATTATGTAAGAAATACGATGTACTTTTAATATTGGATGAGGTTGCTACAGGTTTTGGAAGAACAGGTGAAATGTTCGCATGTGATCACGATAATGTGACTCCAGATATTTTGGTTTTAGGTAAAGGCCTAACAGGTGGATACTTACCTTTGTCTGCTACAATAACAACTAATGATATTTTTGAAACTTTTCTTGGTGATCATGATGAACTCAAGGCTTTCTTTCATGGGCATAGCTATAGTGGTAATCCACTAGCTTGTTCAGCTGCTATAGCTAATCTAGAAATTTTTGAACAAAATCAAACAATTAAAAAGGCAAAAAAAGTAATTGAAATTTTTGAAGATGAATTAAAAGAGTTCTCTGGCCTGGAGCATGTCTCATCAGTAAGAAGCAAGGGATTGATGGCAGGAATTGATTTAAAGAAGAATGTAAATAAAAATATTTCTTACAAAATTAATGAAAGAATTGGTAAAAAGATTTGTGATACAGCAAAAAGAGAGGGTGTATTGATAAGACCTTTGGGTGATACTATTGTAATAATGCCCCCGGTTTCTATTAATCAGAAAGAATTAAAGAAATTAACAAGAACAATTTACAAATCTATCAAAGAAGTAACTGAAAATGAAATCTAATAAATTTAATGATTGGATTAAAGATAATATTCATGAAATAAAAAAGTCCAATTTGCATAGAAAGCTAGTTGAAATTTCCTCATCTATGAGCCCTGAGGTCCTTATAGATAAAAAGATTTATTATCAATTTGCCTCTAATAATTATCTTGGATTGACTACAAATGCTAAAATTATAAATTCTGTAATTACTACAATAAAAAAATATGGAAATGGAACCGGTGGTTCTAGATTAGTTACTGGTACTTCAGATCTACATTCAAGACTAGAGGCAGATATTGCAAGGTTCAAAAAAACTGAAGATGCTATTGTTTTTAGTTCTGGGTACCTGGCAAGTATAGGGACTATATCATCTATAATGAGTAAAGATGATCTCATATTTAGCGATGAATTAAATCACGCTTGTTTAATAGATGGAGCAAGATTGTCAAAATCAAAAATTATTATATATAGACATACCGACATGAAAGATTTAGAAGAGCATTTAAAAAAATATAAAACCTTTAAGGGTAAAAAGATGATAATATCTGACAGCGTTTTTAGCATGGATGGTGATATAGCCCCATTAGACTTGATAGTCAAACTTTCAAAAAAATATAATTGTATATCGATGATTGACGAAGCGCACTCAACTGGCGTATTAGGACACACTGGTAGTGGGGCATCCGAAATGTTTAATCTTCAAGATAAAGTTGATATATGTATGGGAACTTTATCAAAGGCAGTTGGATCAATTGGTGGATATGTTGCAGGTTCAAAAGAGCTTATTGATTTTCTTAAAAATAAAGCAAGATCTTTCATATTTGATACATCTTTACCTGCTGGTGTATTGATAGCATCTATAAAGGGTATTGATGTAATTCAAAGAAACCCCTCTCTTAGGAATAATTTGTATAATAATATTGGATATTTACAGGGTTTCCTGGCAAAATCCAGTTTTAATTATCTTAAATCACACACACCAATAATTCCTATTATAATAGGAGACGAAGAGAAAACCTTAGAGTGCTCTAGATTCCTTCTTAAGAATCGAATTTATGTCCCTGCAGTTAGACCACCTTCTGTTCCTGCGGGTGAATCAAGGATAAGGGTCACTTTGATGTCTAGTCATAAAAAGAAACATATTAATCAATTAATTGAAGTTTTGGAAAAGTTGGAAAAATTTATTAATTAATCTAAATTAAATAGTAAATGATATTGCAGAAGGTAAACTTTTAATAGATATTCAACATGGGAAGAACAGAACAAGAATTTAACCTTTTTTGGAGTATGCTTATAGGCAGGAAAGTCGATAAGAAAAAAGCTAAGATAGAATTTCTTAAAATTAAGACAGAATTGACTGCTGAAGAGTTAGCCTCAAAATTTAATAGTTTATATAAATCAACAGGGGTGGAAAGATTTGTTCCACATCCACAGCGATGGCTTAGGAATGAAAGATGGAATGATGAAGTTACAGAAAATATTAACGGTGAAAAAGTCTATAGAGATAGCAATGGATTTATTATTTCTAAAGAGGAATGGGATAGTAAGAAACGCAATAAGTAATTTGTGAGTATTATGAAAAAGGTTATTTTCTTACTATTGGATGGCGCTCGAAGAGATGCACTTGAGAATCATATTGCTAATGGCTTCATGCCAAATCTAAAAGCTATTACTGAAGATGGGGGAAGCTTCTCAACTGCAGTAACAGTTTTTCCCTCAACTACAGGCCCAGCATATCTCCCTTTTATCTCTGGCGTCTTTCCCGGAACCAGCAATCTGCCGGGAATAAGATGGTTTGATAAAATAAGTTTCTCAAAAAATATTAATTCTTTAGAATCTCACAGGAGCTATGTCGGAGTTGAAGGCCTTTTATTTAATAGAGATATTAAAAAATCACAGCCTACTATTTTTGAGATTGTTGAAAATTCAAGATCAATTTTTAACGAAATTACAAGAGGACTCAAATCAAGTTTTGATATGACTAAACTATCTAAAGCATACTATAAATTAAAATCCCATTTTTCTGGGTCAAACAGTATAGATGATATTGCTTTTTCTAAGCTCACAAAAGCTATTAATTCTGGTGCTCAATTTATATTTTGCTGCTTTTTAGGAGTAGATTCTAATTCTCATATATCAGGTTGGAATAGTAAGCAGGTTATCGACTCATATATTAATTTTGACTATAAGCTAGGCTTGATGATGGATGAACTTAAAGATTCAAATCAATTAAGCGAAACTCTTCTTATAATTACTAGTGACCACGGTCATTCTGACACCTCAAATCATATAGAAATTGTTGATATACTCACCGATGCAGGATATAAAGTTTTTTCATACCCTTTAATATATAAGAAGTATTCAGAAGATGTTGATGCTGCAGTTATGGTTTCTGGAAACTCTATGTCACATATTTATCTACGTAAAGATGGTAATTGGGAAAAAAATTTTAGTTTCAAAGATTCTGAAATTTTAATAGAAAAGCTGCTTTCCTTCGAGGGAATTGATATTGTAATGGCTAAAAATGAAAAGGGACAAATAGTTATAAGAAGTAAGAGAGGTATCGCCCTTCTGGAAGATAAAGAGACAGGTGTTTTTTATACCCCTTTATTGAATGACCCATTTGGATTTACAGGAATTGAGGATTATATAAGTTACGATGAAGTTTTAGATTTAACTTTTGATACAAAGTATCCTGATTCTTTAACACAGATAGCTCAGATTTTTAAATCAAGTCGTTGTGGGGACATAGTTATTAGTGCAGAGTCTGGTTATGATTTAAGGAAAGACTTTGAAGTTCCTGAACATAAGTCTTCACATGGCTCATTAAATAGCGAGCATATGCATGTTCCATTAGTGATGAATAAAAAAGTAACTGAATCTAAAATCAGAACAGTCGACTTGTACCCTACGATTTTAGATTATTTAGGTTTCCCATGTCCAAGCAAAATTGATGGAAAAAAATTAGATATTAATTAATTCGTCTTTTGATAGCAATTTCTTCAAATCAGCGTGTACAACTTCCTCTTTAGCCTTTAAAGTTGCTGAAAGCTCTTTTACTAATCTTTTGAAGGCATTCTCTAATATTTTTTGCTCACCAAAAGATAATTCTTTATTTCTAGATATATCATTAATTTCCCTAAAAACTTCACCCGCCATTATTATATTCCCCGTCTTAAGTTTTTCGGTGTATGATCGGTACCGCTTGTTCCAACTAAGGTTCTCCTCAATCTTATATTTTGTCTTTCCTTTTATTAGAGACCATAGTGTTTTTATTTCATTTTTTTTGGCCAAGGGTCTAAGTTCTTTAGCTTGAACTGAATTCTTCGGAATCATAACTGTGATATCACTATCGACAACTTTTAAAATTAAAAATTGATGTGAAACACCAGCGATTTCTTGTTTTTGAATACCCGTTATAGTTACTAAGCCATGAGATGGATAAACAGCTTTATCTCCGACTTTATACATAATATATTATCTCACATTTACTGTGTATCTTCAATGTGATTCTAATCTTGACTATATGATTATTTATGTTTTATATTCAATTAATGACTTTTGAAAAGTTCTTAGTTAATTATAAGAAATTTTTAATTACAAGCGGAAAAAGTTCTAATACAATAAAGCTTTATTTGAGAGACATTGTTCTATATATAGAAAATCAAGATAATATAAAAATTACAACTATGTATGACAAAATAATTCCGCTTTTTGAAAAAGAAAAGGTATTAAACTATTTCTTTAGCTTAAAAGATTCTTATAAAGATAAGAATGATGGTTTTGCTATCAATAAGTTGTACCGGACTCTGAACAGAAAGTTGTCAGGGTTTTCTAAGTTTTTAGATTTCTTAGTGAGAGAGGAAGAAATTAAGAAGAACTTTCTTAACGGATTTGATAGAACTAATATTATTAAAAAAAATAGGGAGATAATAAGCCGAAATTATACAAAGTGGATACCCCAAGACGAGCTTTTTTCTTTTGTAGAGGATTTGATAAATCACCTAAAAAATTCACCCAATAACTTTAATATTCAAAGAGATGTTATGATAGTGGCTTTACTAATTTTCACTGGTCTCAGAGCTAGTGAATTAATTATGATAAAAATCGATGATGTTGATTTGAATGAAAATTTTATTCACAATGTAAAAAGAAAAAGAGGGCTTTTATCGGAAATTCCAATAGAAAAATACTACCTAAGATCTATATTGTCTAGTTATATTGACAAAAAAGACCTATCATTATCTCGACATCTTTTTACAAAGAAAGATGGCTCAATTATTGATAGGCATTTAGTTTATAGGGCAGTCTCTAAATATTCAAAAAAGTTTCTTGGGCGCCAAATTCACCCACACATCTTAAGGCACACATTCGCTACCATTTTATGCGTGAACGGGGCTAATATTTCAGATGTAAGAGATATGTTGGACCATAAAAATATATCATCAACAGAGCTATACGAACATGTAAATAAAATTAAGAATAAATCCGAAATAATTAATAATTTCACTTCAGATAATGGAAGTGATTAATATTTAATAATGGGTGATATGTCAGATAAATTTAAAAAGTAGATAGAGATTGTTATAAAATTATTTTATAATCCTCCCTTGATGATATGAAAGATAATTTGAAAAAAGCAAAAACTTTAATTGAAGCCTTACCTTATATTATGAAGTTTAGGGGCAAGACTATTGTCTTGAAGTTCGGAGGCAGTATTGGGTCAAAAGAATTTGCGAATTTTGCAAGAGATTTAGTTTTGTTCAATTACGTTGGAATCAACCCCGTTGTAGTCCATGGAGGCGGTAAGGAGATTTCTAAAGCATTAGGTAAGTCAGGTATTGAACCTCAATTTGTAGACGGCTTAAGAGTAACATGCGATAAGACGATGGATATAGTAGAGAAAGTATTAGCTGGTAAAGTAAATAAGCAAATTGTTTCAAAAATAAAATCTAGTGGTGGGGCGCCTATTGGACTATCTGGAAAAGATGAGCAGCTTTTAAAAGTAAAAAAGATTAAATCATCAAAGGAAGGTGTAGACTTAGGTAGGGTAGGTGAAATCATTAAAGTTAACGTTTCTCACATTTTTGAATTACAAAATAAGGGCTTAATACCTGTTATTGCTCCTATTGGTGTTAATTCAAAAGGGTTAACTTTTAATATAAATGGAGATTATGCGGCCTCGAAAATAGCATCATCATTAAATGCTGAGAAGTTAATAATACTTACAGATGTGGAAGGTATCAGAGATAAAGATAGTAATTTGATTTCTTCAATAACTAAGAAAAAAGCAAAATCATTAATTAGAAGTGGTGTTATAGTTTCAGGAATGGTTCCAAAAGTAAAATGTATGATAGATGCTTTGACAGAAGGTGTTAAGAAAGCTCATATTATTGACGGTAGGATTTCCCATTCTCTGGTGTTAGAAACTTTTACCGATTCTGGTATCGGTACAGAGATATTATTATGAAAATTAACAAAGCACTTATAGAAAATAACAAATATATTATTCAAAATTATCAAAGATATCCAATAGAGATAGTTAGGGGAGATGGGTCTTACATCTGGGACTCTAGGGGAAATAAGTATCTAGATTTTATATCTGGAATAGCTGTTAATAATTTGGGACACAATAATATTAAAGTAAATAAGGCAATTTCTTCACAACTTGATAAAATCCTTCATGTCTCCAACCTCTTTGTAATAAAAGAACAAGTTAACTATGCTAGAGAGCTACAAAAGAGAAAAATGGGCTATCAAACTTTTTTTTGTAATAGTGGAACTGAAGCTAATGAGGCAGCTTTTAAGCTATCTAGAAGATGGGGTATGCTAAATGGAAAAAAAAGTACTATAGTTTCTTTTACAGGAGCCTTTCACGGAAGAACTTTTGGATCCCTAAGTGCAACTTCACCTAAAAAGTATAGATTTGGATTCTATCCACTTACTCCAGGATTTAAGAGTGTTGAATTCAACAATATAGATCAACTTAAGAGGTTGATAAGTAAGAATAAAAAAATTGTTGCTGTTATTGTTGAACCAATACAGGGCGAAGCAGGAGTAAAGTTTAGTGAATCGAATTTTTTGAAAGATATTCAGAAACTTTGTAATGATAATAATATATTGTTTATCGTGGACGAAGTTCAAGTTGGGATTGGAAGGACAGGAAAAACTTTCTGTCATGAACATTACAATCTAAGTCCTGATATTATAACTTTAGCTAAAGCTTTAGGCGGCGGCTTGCCTTGTGGAGCAATGATGGTCCACCCTAGGTTATCTGATTCGTTATCACCTGGCTCGCATGGAACTACTATGGGAGGTAACCCTTTATCTATGGCAGCGGGATTAGCATCTTTTAAGCAGATTTCTAATAAAAGCTTTCTTAGTTCTGTTACAAGAAAAGGTAAAATCTTCTTAAATGAGCTGAAAAAATTTGAAAAAAACCCCAAAATTAAAGAAGTTAGGGGATTGGGTCTTATTCTAGCTATAGAATTCTATTCTGATAAAGATGCTAAAGATTTTTCTTCCTTGTGCCTAAAGAACGGACTATTAGTAATCCTTACAGAAAGATTTAACATTAGGATTCTTCCTCCTTTAAATGTTAAAATCAATGAGATAAAAAAATCTATAGATATATTTTTAAATGTTTTGGAGCAATTAGATGACTAGATCACTTTTGTCAGTTTCTGACTTAAATATCAAAGAATTAGAAAAGATATTTAAAAAAATGAAGAGTTTTAAAAGTAATTATTCCCCAAAACATAAAGCAAAGTCCATTGGTCTTTTATTTGAGAAGCACTCAACTAGAACGAGGCTATCTTTTGAGGTTGCAATTTCAAGATTGGGAGCTAATCCAATTTACATAAATAAATCAGACACCCAAATTTCAAGGGGTGAGTCAATAAGTGAAACGGCAAAGATATTTTCACTCTACCTAGATGCTTTGATTTATAGAACTACTGATCAGCAAAATATGGTTGATTTCCATGAATCCTCTTCGATTCCTATTGTCAATGCTTTATCTGATTTGGAGCACCCTACACAAATAATTTCAGATATTTATACAATTATTGAATGTTATTCCAGAAAGAAGTTGAATAGAATAAAACTCGTATATTTTGGTGATGGAAATAATATTGCTAATTCGTTATGCATAATAGCTGATATCTTGGATATAAATTTAACTATTTGTTGCCCTAAAGGATATGAGCCCAAAATTAAACAGCTAGGTTTAAAGAAATCAAATGTTTCAATAGAAAATAATCCTCATAAAGCAGCATTTGAGGCAGATGTTATATATACTGATGTTTGGACTAGCATGGGAATGGAAAAAGAAGAAAAGAAAAGAAAGAGAGATTTTAAGAATTATCAAGTAAACAAAAAGGTAGCTGACTTAGCTAAACCATCTTATATTTTTATGCATTGTTTGCCAGCACATTTAAACGAAGAAGTGACCTCTGATGTTATTAATTCCAAAAATTCAGTAGTATACAAGCAAGCAGAGAATAAGGTTTATGCTGCAATGTCTATCTTGGATTTTCTTTTAAGTCAGCCCCAAGCATAGATTTATTTCTCCTATCTCTATGAAACTTTATAGCAAACCTATGCGCTTCATTCCTTGCATTAATTAATATATTAAGTGCTTTAGTTTTATATAAAAAGTCAGATGGTTTCCTGCTATGAACAGTGTAAATTTTATCTATTTTTTCATCTTTTCTGGGCTTAGCAATTGAAGCTATATCTATATCTTTTAAATCTAACTTTGAAATCTTATTCAAGTGGCCTTTGCCACCGTCTATAAGTATCAAATCTGGTTTCCCCCAATCTTTATCATCAATTCTTTTAAGTCTTCTTGAAACAGCTTCGCTCATCATTGCATAATCATTAGGACCTTTTGTAGTAATTTTAAATTTTCTATACTTTGCCTTGTCTGGGGCTCCGTTTATAAAAGTAACCATAGATGCAACAGGGTTTGTACCTTGAGTATTTGATATATCGTAACATTCAATTCTGTTAGGAAGTTTTCTTAGTTTTAAAGAGGTCTTTATTTGATTTAGCAACAATCTAACTTCCTCTTCTTCTTTGATATTTTGAACTATATATCCTTCTGCATTTTCGGATGCAAGTTTTAATAGCTGGTTAGCATTTTTTTTAATTTGTATATGAACTTTTTGTGCATTAAATGTAAAATCCGTTAATTCTTTCTTAAGCTCGTCAACGTATGGGAAATCATTACTTAAAATTATTTTCTTTGGAATAGAAGTTTTTTTTGAATAAAATTGTGATACTAGCTGCCCAACATCATAGCGAATATCTTTAGACTTAGCTTCAGAATAAAGATTTGCTTTATCAATTATATAGCCACCTCTAAAAAAAAGAATGACTATTTGAATCTTTTTATCTAAAATGTAACTTCCAATAACATCTGTATTTATTAAATCTTGAGAATTTGTAGAATTAAAATAGTAGGAGTTTGCTAGGAATGATAACTCATCTCTAAAAAAAGAGGCTTCCTCAAATTGTTCGTTAATCGCCATCTTCTTCATTTTATCTTCCAGCTCTTTTTTTAATTTCCCAATTTTTCCACGAAAAATGCTTTTGATTGAAGATATATTTTTATTATATTTTACACTTAGAGATTCTTCGTCGCATGGGCCAAGACACATATTTATACTTTTGTAAACACAAGCTCTTCTTGAGTGCATTTTAAATTTATTTTCACTGCAGTCTCTTATACCAAATATTTTTTGAAATAGCTTTTTAGTTTTCCTTAGCCCTTCTGATGAACGAAAAGGACCTAGATAAATTGAATTAGGATCGTCACATTTTCTCGAAGATGATATTCTTGGAAATTTACCTTTAAGATCTACCCTTAAAGAGGAATATGTTTTATCGTCTTTTAGCAGGATGTTATATTTGGGTTGTTTTATCTTTATTGTTTTATTTTCTAGCATTATTGCTTCTTCTTCATTGTTGGTTGATGTAAAGTCCAGGTAATATGCTTCTTTCATTAGGAATGTTATATTGGCCCTTGTATCTCGAGATTTAGAAAAATATGAAGAAACTCTTTTCTGAAGGTCTTTTGCTTTTCCAACATATAAGGCTTCATCTTCAACATTTTTAAAAATATAAATGCCGGGCTTATGAGGTAAATTTTTTATAATAAGCTCATCGATTTTCATACAATTAGATTAGCTGATTTTAAAAATATAGAAAATCTGCTAAATTTTACTTAGAGTATCAAATGATAAGAAAAAAGAGAGCTACTTTTATAATTAAAAAACTTGAAAAGATTTACCCCAAAACACCCATACCTCTAAAAAGCAAGAGTAAATTTCAACTTTTAATTGCAGTCTTACTAAGTGCACAATGTACCGACAAAAGAGTGAACCAAGTGACGCCAAAACTATTTTCATTGGCAAAAAATGCACTGGAAATGTCTAAATTGTCTTTTGAAAAAGTTTACAAAATTATAAGACCTTGTGGTTTGGCACCTAAAAAATCTAAAGCTATATTGAGCTTGTCGAAAGTTTTAGTAGAAAAGTATAAGGGAAGAGTACCTAAAGACATGCAGTCCCTAGAAGAGTTACCAGGAGTAGGGCATAAGACCGCTAGCGTTGTTATATCCCAAGGCTTTGGCCTACCAGCCTTTCCTGTTGATACACATATACATAGGCTGGCTCAACGATGGGGTTTGTCTAAGGGCAGGAACGTGAAGGAAACAGAAAAAGATTTAAAAAAAATTTTTCCTAGACATTTATGGAACAAACTTCACCTTCAAATAATTTTTTATGGACGAGAATATTGTACAGCTAGAGGTTGTGATGGAAGAAGTTGTGAAATATGCAATAAATGCTATCCAAATAGATTAAAGCCCTTTAAGGCAAATAAAGCTTGAATTTTTTTGATATATTTCTGAGTTTAGCGACAAGAAAAAAGACCTAGGCTCTTAAAGAGCCCAGGTTTTTTTTAAATATTAAACACCGTAATAAAGAACAAACTCATATGGATTTGGTCTTGTTCTCCATGGAGTTACTTCTTCGTCCATTTTATAGTTAATGTAACTTTGGATAAGTTCTTCAGTGAAAACATCACCTTCTAATAAGAACTTATGGTCCTTTTTAAGAGCTTCTAAAGCCTCAGCAAGTGAAGCAGGAACATTTGGATATTTTGCTAACTCTTTTTCAGAAAGAGTATATATATCTTTTTCAAGCTCAGGTGTTGGTTTAATTTTATTTTTAATTCCGTCCATTCCTGCCATAAATAATGCAGAGAAAATTAGGTAGCAGTTTCCAGCAGGGTCCGGGAATCTAGTTTCAATTCTTTTTGCTTTTGGACTCTGAGAGTACATTGGTATTCTAATTGCAGCACTACGGTTTCTAGCCGAATGAGCAAGTACAATAGGTGCCTCATACCCTGGAACTAACCTTTTATAAGAATTAATAGTTGAATTTGAGAAAGCACAAATTGCTCTGGCATGTTTAAGTACTCCACCTATATAATGAAGAGCCATATCACTTAGTCCAGCGTACTTATTTCCAGCAAAAAGTGGCTTGGATCCTTTCCAGATTGATTGGTGAACATGCATGCCTGAGCCATTATCTGCATAAACTGGCTTAGGCATAAATGTGGCAGATTTTCCGTGTGCTTTTGCAACATTTTTTACAATATATTTGTACCACAATGTGTCATCAGCCATTTGTTTTAAGGGTGCAAAGCGTAAATCTATCTCGGCTTGCCCTGGTCCTCCAACTTCGTGATGATGGCATTCAACGGTTAGTCCGCATTCTTGCATTACGGAAACCATCTCTGACCTTATGTCATTGTATGTATCTTGAGGAGAAAGAGGAAAGTAGCCCTCTTTATATCTAATTTTATGTCCGGTGTTTGGTACTTCATCTTCACCTAGGTTCCACTCAGCTTCCACTGAGTCAACAGAATAAAAAGCCGTGTTAGGAGTAGACTCATATCTTATATCGTCAAAAATAAAGAACTCTAATTCTGGACCAAAAAAGGCAGTATCTCCTACTCCAGATTTTTTAAGATAATTTTCAGCTTTTGTTGCAACATATCTTGGATCAAGATCATATCTTTCTCCACTCAGGGGATCTACTACGTCGCACATCATTGCTAAAGTAGGATAGGCTGTAAAGGGATCTATTTTTGCAGTTTTTGGATCAGGCATAATCAACATATCACTATTATTGATTGCTTTCCATCCACGAATACTTGATCCATCAAATCCCATACCTTCTGAAAAAGTACTTGCATCAATTTCAGACACGGGGAAAGTAGTATGTTGCCAAGTCCCTAATAAATCACAGAATCTTAAATCAACAAATTCAATTTTTTTTGTTTTAATTAGCTTTAAAACATCACTAGCTTTATTACTCATTTGTTCCTCCAGTATTTTAAATTAAATTGCCGAGTCTCCTGACTCGCCAGTTCTTATTCTTATAGCTTGTTCAACAGGAATTACAAAGATTTTCCCATCTCCAATCTTGTCTGTATTAGCAGATGATTGAATAGCTTTAACAACGCTATCAACCTTGTCATCAGCTACTGCTATATCAAGTTGAATTTTGGGTATAAATTCAATTTCATATTCAGCGCCTCTATATACTTCAGTATGACCCTTTTGTCTTCCAAATCCTTTGACTTCAGAGACAGTCATTCCTGTTACACCGACACCCTTAAGTGCCTCCTTAACATCGTCAAGCTTAAAAGGTTTAATAATTGCTTGAATCATTTTCATTGTAAATTCCTCCGAGTATTTAATGCCTACATACGTTAGTATGACATAAATATAAAAATTAAGAAAAAACTAATGTTCTCAACCATTATTGGCAATAAACGTGCCAATTGAGGAATTATTTTCTAGCGCTGAATTTTAACCCAGCTTTAGCTCTATCCCATGTTTTTGTTGTAATTTCTTTTAGCTGGGCAACCTTAACTTTTTGGGTAGCTGTAACAGGAAAGCCCCCATCGAAAATTTCAATAAACCTTGGAACCATTGCAATTATTGCTTTTTCAGCCATCCATTTGCAGAATTCAATTTCATCAAATTTTTCACCATTTTTAACTATAATGTTTAGCTTTAGTTCGTCATCAGAAATCTCAGGAAGCCTTACTCCTACAGCTATTGCGTCCTGAATTGAAGGATACTCTAAAGCTAGATCGGCTACAGCGGTTGGATCAACATTTTCACCAGAAACTCTAAGTCGGGAGTATCGTCCCATAAAATAGAATCTTCCATCAGTACCAGCTGCAAAAATGTCATCTGAATTAAAAAACCCATCATCGTCAAAAGCTTCTAGAGTTCTTCTTTTATCTTTAAAGTATTCATTTAATGTTGTATTTGGAATGTGAGGCTTAATAAAGAGTAAGCCCTTAACAGAATCTGGAGGTGTCTTCTCTATTGTTGGATCCCAAGTAGGTTTAATAACCTTAGATATATTTTCTGGATCTCTAATTTCTAAATAATAGCCTTCAACTGGATACCCACAAGATCCAACTCTTTGATCTTCCGGTGTCTTCCATAAGGGCATCCCCATTTCTGTGGATCCATATCCTTCCACAATCTTAAGATTAAATCTTTTCTCAAAAGCTAGAACATTCTTGGGTGCTGGACCTGCAAGAACAGTTCTTATCGAATGCTTTTTATCGAACTCACTTTCTTTGGATGACCACAAGTATTCAGAGACCGCACCTAGAAAATTTGTAACGGTTGCGCCGCAATCATGAGCCCATTTGAAGAAATTTGAAGCAGAAAACTTTGGAAAGAAAACTGCTGTTGCACCCGAACCAATAGAAGTAAAAAGGCACATGGCTTGAGCGTTTGCGTGCCCAAGAGAAAGTACGCTCATTAATATATCTTCTGACCTTATACCTTGGTACTGAAGATAACTCCTTACTGTCATTACAACTCCGCCATGCTCACGAACAACTCCCTTAGGCATTCCAGTAGTTCCCGAGGTAAACATGCATCTTTCTTGGTCTTTTATACTAATAGCTATATTAGGATTTTCTTTAGAAAAATTATAAAGCTCATCAAAAGGCCTAACTTCTATCCCATTGAGATTTTTAGGGATATCATTTGAGTTCCCAGCAATATATATAATTTTTAAATTTTCTAATTTATTTGAGATTTCTTGAATTAGAGGAAGTCCACTCATATCTATAACTAGTACACTCATCTCAGAGTAATTAATTACATATGCTAATCTTTCCCCTTTTTCATCTTTGTTTATAGGAACCTGCACTCCACCAGTTTTATGAGTTCCAAGTATAGAGAATACAAATTCTGCACAATTAAGCATGTACATTCCAACCTTGTCCCCCCTTTTTATACCAAACTTTATTAATCCATTAGCTACTTGATTAGATTTCTGATTTGTATCTTGATAAGAATATTCCTCAACAATTTTTCCTTCAGCATTGCCAATTTTAAACATTAATTTATTAGGATATTCTTTTGCACCAAATTCCAAGTATTTTGTAAGAGGCTGCCATTCATTAGTTTTATCAAAGTTTCCATTTGGGAGCGTTCCCGCTCCCAAATATTCATTTTTTACTGGTTTAAAGCAAAGTTCCAACTTAGCTTACTTCCTAGAGCTAAATTTAAGACCGCTTTTTGCTCTATCCCAAGTTTTATCTGATATTTCTTTTAGCTCAGCAACCTTAACTTTTTGAGTTGCAGTCATAGGGAACCCACCGTCAAATACTTCAATAAATCTAGGGACCATAGCAACGATACATTGTTCAGCCATCCAAGTACAAAACTCAGCTTCATCAAATTTCTCGCCGTCTTTAAGTATTATATTTAATTTTAGTTCATCATCAGACACGTCAGGAAGTCTCAGACCTACAGCTATTGCATCTTGAATTGCAGGATGCATTAGAGCTAAATCAGCGACAGCGATTGGATCAACATTTTCTCCTGACACTCTTAGCCTTGTGTGTCTTCCAATAAAGTAATAACGACCATCAATTCCACAAGCCATTACATCATCTGAATTGAAGAATCCATCATCATCAAAGGCTTCTCTTGTTCTTCTTTCATCTTTAAAGTACTCGTTTAATGTTGTATTTGGAACCAATGGTCTAATGTACAGGATACCTTTAGCACTATCTGGAGGAGTTGCATCTATGTATGGATCCCAATGAGGTCTTACAACTTCTTCAATATTTTCTGGATTTCTAAGCTCGACATAAAAACCTTCGGTTGGATAGCCCATTGATCTATCTCTTTGATCTTCGGGGTTTTTCCATAGTACCATGCCCATTTCAGTTGATCCATAACCATCAATAACTCTGACGTTAAAACGTTTTTGAAACTCATCTAGATTTCTAGGAGCAGGAGACCCCAACATAATTCTAATACTATGTTTTTGATCATATTCACTAGGTTTTGATGCATATAAGTATTCAGCAACAGCACCAAGCATATTTACACATGTTGCTCCACAGTCATGTGCCCATTTAAAGAAGTTAGATGCGGAGAACTTAGGGAAAAATACTGCCGTCGCACCTGCACCAATTGCACAAAATAAACATAAAGCTTGAGCGTTTGCATGGCCTAAAGACAATACACTCATCAAGGTATCATCACTTCGAACTCCTTGTTGCTGCATATATGCTCTAACAGTTAATACGACACCACCGTGCTCTCTTACAACACCTTTGGGCATACCAGTAGTTCCTGAAGTAAACATGCATCTTTCTTTATCGTCTATTCCAACGTTAATATTGGGATTTTCATTTGAAAATTCGTAAAGATTATTAAATGGCTCACAATTTATTGCTCCAATTTTGGATGGAACTTTAGAAGAGTCACCAGTAACATAAATGATTTTAAGATTTTCTAGCTTGTCAGCTATGTCTTGAATCAGGGGAAGACCAGATTCATCAACAACTAAAGCTACTTGATCAGAATAATTGATTATATATGCCAGTCTCTCACCTTTTTCATCTTTGTTTATTGGAACTTGTATTCCACCAGTTTTATGGATTGCTAGAATTGAGAGAACAAATTCTGCACAATTAAGCATGTACATTCCAACTTTGTCACCTTTGCCAACACCTAAATTAATTAAACCGTTTGCAACCTGATTACATTTTTCGTTTGTTTCTTTATAGGAATAAGTCTCTGCAACCTCACCACTTGAATTTGCAATTTTAAACATTGCTTTATCAGGATAGTTTTCTGCTCCTGCTTCAAGATACTTAGTCATTGGCTGCCACTTTGATGTGTCATCCAGACTTCCATTTGGTAAAGAGCCAGGGCCTGTAAATTCCTGCGATCTCGTTTTAAATAATAATTCCATTAATTCACCTCTTATAAATTAAAAATAAATATAAAGATTGCCATATTTTTTAACGAGTTTAAAGTCCATATTTATATACATTAAATTCTATTTTTTAAATTTTATTTATATCTTCAGACTTTGGATTTTTATAAGCTTTAATATATGGTGGACTTTTTGATTTTTTTCACAAAACTAGCAATTTTTTTGTTAATAATAGGTTTATTTAATAAATTATCTTCAATAATCTTAATTATTGCACTTCCTATAATGATGCCATTCGATTGTTTTTTTAGAACTTCTACGTGACCGGGTTCGGATATACCAAAACCTACACAAACAGGCTTCTTGGTCTTTCTCTTAACTTTTTCAATAAATTTCTTTAAATTAACATTTAAATTCTTCCTTGCTCCAGTTACACCGGTAACTGATACCAGATATATAAATGAATTCGAAAGCTTGGAAATAATATCAATTCTTTCTTTTGTGCTTGTAGGAGCAAGAAGATACACCAGCTCTATCCCCGCCTCATTGACAGCTCTTTGCGTTTCTTCGGCTTCTTCGGGTGGCAAGTCAACAATTAGTACTCCATCTGCACCGGACTTTTTAATTGATTTCATTATTTTCTTTAAACCATATTGAAGAAATGGATTAAAATATCCAAAAAGAATTATTGGTGTTTTATGTTTTAGCCTAAATTTTTTTACTAGCCCTAAGGCATCATCAATATTCGTATTATTTTTTAGCGATCTTTCTGTCGCCCTTTGAATTGTAGGGCCGTCAGATATTGGATCTGAAAACGGAATTCCAAGTTCTATGATGTCTACTCCATTTGATGCAAGAGTTTCAAGTATTTTGGAGCTATATCTTAGATTTGGATCTCCAGCAGTAACATAGGAAATGAAGCAGGCTCTATTCTTCTTATTGCATTCTAAGACAGTATTTAATAATTTCATTTATGACTTGTCCTTACTTAAAAAATCTCTAACTGATTGCAGGTCTTTATCGCCTCTACCTGAAAGATTAACAATAATAGATTGTGATTTTCTCATTTTTTTAGCTACCTTCAAAGCATAAGCAAGCGCATGAGCTGTTTCTAATGCGGGTATAATTCCTTCCTTTTCAGAAAAATATTGCAATGCTCTAACAGCTTCTTTGTCATCGATAGACTTATACGAAACTCTTTTAATATCATTGAGAAAGGAATGTTCTGGTCCAACTCCAGGATAGTCTAATCCAGCGGAAACAGAGTGGGTCTCATCAATTTGACCAAACTTATCTTGTAGTAAATAGGTCTTGCTCCCATGCAAAACTCCCTTAGATCCCGCAGATATGCTTGCAGAATGTAAGCCAGTATTTATCCCACTCCCTCCTGCCTCAACTCCAACCATTTTCACTTTTGAATCATTTAAGAAGGGATAAAATAAACCTATGGCGTTTGAGCCACCTCCGACACATGCAATAAGAAGGTCGGGGAGTTTTGACTCGACCTTAATTATTTGTCTTCTAGTCTCTTGCCCGATTATTGATTGAAAATCTCGAACTATCATTGGGTATGGATGAGGGCCTGCAACACTACCAATTATATAAAAAGTTGAATCAATATTGGTAACCCAATCTCTTAAAGCTTCATTGAGCGCATCTTTCAAAGTTTTAGACCCAGAACTAACAGGTATCACCTTTGCACCAAGCAGCTCCATCCTTTGAACATTTATTGATTGTCTACGTGTGTCTAGTTCCCCCATATAAACCTCACAATCTAATCCTAAAAGCGCACAAATTGTTGCTGTTGCAACTCCATGTTGACCGGCTCCAGTCTCAGCTATGATTCTTTTCTTGCCCATAACCTTTGCAAGAATAGCTTGACCAACAGTATTGTTAATTTTATGTGCTCCAGTATGAGCTAAATCTTCTCTTTTTAAATAAATCTTAGCACCTTTTAAATCTTTAGTAGTTCTTTCAGCTAAATATAGAGGGGTTGGTCTACCTACGAAATCTTTAAGTAGTGAACTTATTTGATTTTTAAATTTTTTGCTTTTTTTTATTTTTTTGTATTCTTTTTCTAATTCATCTAAAGCTGGCATTAAAGTTTCAGAGACAAATTTGCCACCGTATTCACCAAATCTACCATCTTTATTAGGGAAAGCTTTTAAATTTTTTTTCATGATTTAATTAATCTTACTATAGTTTGGAGTTTTTTAATATCCTTTATACCAGGACTTTTTTCAACACCTGAACAAATATCAAAAAAACTAGTATCAGATTTATTTATAGCATTTTTTATGTTATCAAGAGATATGCCCCCAGACAAAATAATCTTGTCTCTTTTCTTTATGTGTGAGATTAATTCCCAATCAAAAGATCGACCGGTACCACCGTGCAATTTTTTATCGAAAGTATCAAAAAGCCAATAATCTACTTTGTAACTCTTATATTTTATATTTTCCTCAGAATTAATTGAAAATGCTTTGATTATTTTAAATGGGATTTTATTAATTAATTCTGGGGGCTCTTCCCCATGTAGTTGAACAAAGTCTAGACCAACATCATTAGCAATTTGATTAATATTTTTTGATGTTTCATTAACAAAGACTCCAACCTTATTGATTCTATAGTTAGATAAGTATTTGCATATTTTTTTAGCCTCTTTAACTTCTATAAATCTTGGGCTTTTTTTATAAAAGATAAAGCCAATTAAATCAACTTTTATTTCTGCACAAGCTATCGCATCACTCAAATTTGTTATTCCGCAAATTTTGACTTTATTCATTAGAAAATAGCCCCAAGTAATTTGATTTCATTTTTTTGTAACTAAAATTTTCATTAATATTAATTCTTGCTAAGTTTCCCATATCTTTTAGTTGTTTTTTATTAGAAAAAGCTATCTCTATTTTTGATGCTATATCGTCTATATCTTCTGAGTCAACTAAATAGCCATTTTTATTATCATCTATTAGTTCTTCAGTACCGCTATTTCTTGATCCCATTACAGGCGTTGACCTTGCCATGCTTTCTATAGCAACATTTGGCAATCCTTCAATTTTAGAATTCCACGTTCTATTGCAGAGTATAAATAAATCTGCACAGTCGTAGTATTTGTGTATTTCTTCTCTATCTATACCACCAACAAAAAAAACATTGTTCTCAAGATTGTTCGATTTAACTAAAGATTTATATTTTTCCTTATAACTTCCTTCTCCTACACAAATATACTTAATATTTTTATTCTTAATCTTAGACAATGCTTTTATAACATAATCTTGCCCCTTTCTTGGCAATAATCTGGATACCGTCAGCATTATGAATGTTTTATCATTATCTTTAAACTTATCTAATAATGAAAAGTCAGTCTTTTTATCAAGAAAATCTGCATCTATTCCATTATAAATTAGCTTAATCTTCTTTTTTGAAAAAAAAGTACTTTGTTGCTCCATTAGTCTCATTGTATTTTTACTAACAGCAATTATATGTTTGGAGTTCCTATATAGTCTTTTGATTAGAAACTTTGATAAAATTTTTCTCAAACCCTTTTTCTTTATTATCGATTCTATCCCCGAGCCAGCTATTCTAACTATTTGATCAATTTTTCTTTCATTAAGAAGTCCACCCACAAGCTCTGCTTCTTCTCCAAGATATAGAATTTTGTCAGGCTTAAATGATTTAATTAGTTGTTTTATTTTAAAAAATCCATAAATATATTGAGCAATAGGGATTTTTTTAAACTTTTCCCCACCTATAAAATTGATTCTATGAGTTGAATATTCCTCACTTTCATCTGACATTCTCTTTCCATAGCTAGGACAACAAACTAATAAGTTATTCTGTGAGCCCAGAATTTTTGCGATCATTTTAGAAGATGTTGCTATACCCCCTTGAAAGGGAGGGAATTCATGCGTATAGACCAATATATTCATTTTTTAATTATATTGGATTATATAATATATAAAAGGCTTGGAATTAACGGTATAATTCTATTTAACTATTGGAGGCTATAAATGATAGGCGGATTAGGCGTAGGCGAGCTAGTAATAATACTTGTAATTGTTCTTTTAATTTTTGGACCGAATAAGTTGGGCGATGTTGGTTCCGCGATTGGAAGAGGAATCTCAGGCTTTAAAAAAGCTATGCAAGATAAAGATTCTGAAGATGATAAAGATGAAGATACTATAAAGTAGCTATATCTTCTGAGCCAATTCTATTAGAACACCGTTGAGACTTTTTGGATGAGCAAATGCTACTAATGTATTGTTTAGTCCTTCACGAGGCTCAAGATCTATCATCTCAACATTATTGTTAACAAGCGACTCTATACCTTTCTTAATATCATCTACCAAGTAGCAGATGTGGTGCATACCTTCACCCCGCTTTGTTAAGAATTTTGATATAGATGAATCCTCAACAACAGGCTCAAGTAGTTCTATAGCTGAAGAATTAGAGTTTTGTGGTAATAGCATAATTGCCCTAACACCTTGGTCAATTACCGTTTCATCATGCTCGATACGAAGTCCTAAAGTGCTCTCATAAAGCTTTGCTGTACTTTCTGCATTATGAACTGCAACTCCTATATGATATAGCTCGCCAACTTTAAAAAAATCCATAGCTAATTAATCTAATACATTAAATACGATTCATCAAATAATTTTATAGAATTCTTGCATTTTTTTTGGGATTGTAACTATATTCAATCCTTTGACAGAGCTATTACTTTTATTTTTATTTAAAATGTTATTGAAAGTTTCTAGCAACTCTTCTTTGATCTCAACAATGATTTTATTCCCCTTTTTAACCTTCTTTAAAGAAATAATTTCTCTGATTAAATCGTATGAGATTATATCTTTTCGTGTTACAGCACCAGAGCCATAGCAACTAGAGCAGCTTTCGCTGACAAGACTTGAAGTTCTATTGCCTATTTTTTGCCTAGTCATTTCAATTATACCAAATTTAGACATTGGCAGTATTGAATGTTTTGCTTTATCATTTTTTAGAGAATCCTTAAAAGTTTTATATAGCTTTTTTCTTTCTTGTGCAGATTTAAGATCTATAAAATCTATCAAAACAATTCCACTCAAGTTTCTTAAAATTATTTGATGACCTATCTCTATAGCTGCACCAATATTTATACTGAAATTATTCTCTTTTTTGTTATTTAGGCTTCTACCTGAGTTTACATCAATAACAGTGAGTCCTTCTTTTTCCTCAATCAACAAAAAGGCCCCATTTTTCATATTAACTTTCTTATGAAAAATTCTTGAAATATCTCTATCGACCTTATTCACCTTGAATAAATCTTCCTTAGCAGAAGATAGACTTATTTTAGTTTTTATTTCTTTAGACCTGGATTGTTTAAATTGTTTCTTGAAATAGTTATAAAGTTTTCGGGAATTAACTTGAATTTCGACCGTGTCTTTTGTAACAAGCTCTCGGTAAGTGCTTTCGATTATATTATTTTCCTGGTGTAACAGTGATGAGTCAGTTTCTTTATTAAAATCAGAAATAATTTGTTTCCATCTTATCTTTGTTTCCCTAATGTCTTCTTTGATATCTTTTAGTTTTTGATTCTCTGCTGCAGTCCTAAGAATAATTCCTAGTGTCTTTGTAGTATTTTTTTTCAAAGACTTTAATCTAGATCTTTCTTCTTCACTATTTATTTTTTTTGATATCCCAAAGAATTTTGATTTTGCGATAACAACGCAGTATTTAGAGGGTAGTGCTACAAAGTCAGAAACTTTTGGTGCTTTACGTGGATCGTAGTCACTTACACATTGGACTAATATAGATTCTTTATCTTGTATTTTATAAGACTCGTGATCCTCAGTGTTAAGGTCAGCTTTAAGTGGGTGAAAATTTGATAAAAAAGCACTTTTTCCATCGTCAATTTCCACAAAAGACGCTTCTATACCCTTAGCAGTAAGATTCTTTTTCGCTTTGTAAATATTTCCTCTAATAGAAGATTGAAGGCTGGAGCTATCAATAAAAAAATTTGTTAATTTTGAGTTATCTAAAACAGCTACTTTAATTTGATCCAGAGTTTGGCTGACTAAGATTTTTCTCAATTATTTTTTTTTATTAGATTAATAATTTTCTCAACTAATATTTCAGGTTCTAATAATCCGTTTTCTAATTTATCCATTAATTCTTTAAATGTAGCAGTTTCCTGAGTCTTTTCCAATTCATTTCTCAATCTTTTATCAATCATTGCATTTAATTCTGACACTTTTCTTTTATTCCTTTTCTTGAGTAAAAGCCCATTTGATTCTTCATATTCTCTAAAAGCGAATATTTCTTGAATTAATTCATCAATCCCTATTCCATTTTCAGCTTCAGCAGTTAGTACTTTAGTCTTATAAAGCGAACTGTCATGTTTCAGCGAGCACATGTAGTCTATCTCACGTGCTAGCTTATCGGCTCCGCCTCTATCAGCTTTATTGACAACAAATAAATCTCCGATTTCCATGAGTCCTGCTTTCATTGCTTGAATACCATCTCCTGCTTCTGGTACAAGCGTTACAAGCACTGAGTCAGAAATTTTAATTATATCTAGTTCAGTTTGTCCAACTCCCACAGTCTCAATTATTACAATATCCATTCCAAAAATATCGAATAATTTTATAATTGAGCTTGTCGAACTAGATAGACCTCCTAAGTCACCTCTACTACCCACACTTCTTATAAAGACATCGTTATCAAGTGAGTGCTCTTGCATTCTAACTCTATCACCTAAAACTGCTCCACCAGTGAATGGACTACTTGGATCTATCGCTATTACACCAACTTTTAAATTTGAACTTCTAAATTTCTTGATTATCTGGTTGGTTAAAGTGCTTTTACCAGCCCCTGGTGGACCTGTTATGCCTAGTGTGTAAACTCTGTTAGGAATCTTCTTTACAGAATTCATAATTTTGAAAATATATGATGAATCACTTTCTATGAAGCTAATCAGTTTTGATAGACATACTCTATCATTGGAAGTTAAACCTTTTATTAAATCTTTATAGCTTCTTTTCATTACTTTTCCTTATAATAATATCAAAATGTTTCTTGTTTAATTCCATGACAGACAGTCTAGATTGTTTAATTAAAGATATATCACTTAATTTTTTGTCTTTTTTAATATCCTCAAGAGTAACACTATTTTTTAAGCTTGATTTAACTTTTAAATCAACTACAACCCATTTTGAATCATCAGTTGTCGGGTCTTGATAAAACTCCCTTACTACAGAGGTTATTCCAACTATCTCTTTACCAACATTGCTATGATAGAAAAGGACTAAATCACCTTCTTTCATAGTTTTGAGATTATTTCTTGCTTGATAATTTCTCACACCGTCCCAATATGTTGTATTATCTTTAATCATGTCATCCCATGAATATTTATATGGTTCTGATTTAACAAGCCAGTATCTCATAAAAATAAATTTAATTTATTAATTAATTTTTGTAAAATGTAATATGATGATTTTAGTTCCAGCAATTGATATAAAAGATGAAAAATGCGTTAGACTCTTTAAGGGAGATTATAACCAAGAAACGATTTATTCTGACAATCCCTTGGAAGTTTCAAGGAAATGGATTAACGAGGGGGCATGTTTAATACATCTGGTTGACCTTGATGGTGCACTTGAGGGAAGCACTAAGAATTTTGATATTATTAAACAGATTGTTAACCATGATAATTGTAAATTTCAGGTTGGTGGTGGAATCAGAAGCATTGAGACCATAGAGAAGTACCTGTCTTTGGGGGTAGAAAGAGTCATTATAGGCACATCTGCTTTTACCGAGAAAGGATTTCTTGAAAAAGCTTGTGAAAAGTTTGGTAGTAAGATTGCAGTGGGCCTTGATATTAAAGATGGGAAAATTGCAGTACGTGGATGGAATACTAAAATTGATATGACTATAGAAGATGCGATTAAAGACTTTAGTAGCCTCGGAGTATCTTTAATTGTCTTAACATCAGTTGATAGAGACGGGACTCTAGAAGGTTTTAACGAAGAACTGATTGAATATTATTTAAGTATTTCTGATATTCCAATAATAGTTTCAGGGGGAATTAAAGATTCCGTTGATTTGGATAAAATTAAAAAAATTAATAACAAGAATATCTATGGAGTTATTTTAGGAAAATCGTTATACGAAAATAGCATTAACTTAGCAGATTGTATTAAGGTGTACCAAGATGTTAGCTAAAAGAATCATTCCTTGCTTAGATATAGATAAGGGTAGAGTTGTTAAAGGTGTAAACTTTGTAAATTTAATTGATGCTGGCGATCCAGTTGAAATTGCTGCTAAATATAGTGATGAGGGTGCTGATGAAATCACATTTCTGGATATTACAGCTTCAAATGAGGAAAGAGGAATAATTATTGATACAGTAGAGAGAGCAGCGGAAAAAGTTTTTGTACCTCTTACTGTAGGTGGTGGCGTTAGAAAGTTTGAAGATATTAGAGATTTGCTAAGAGCCGGAGCAGACAAAGTCTCAATTAATACCTCAGCTATTCTTAACCCAAAACTTGTTACAGAGTCAGCAAAGAAGTTCGGTTCTCAATGTATTGTAGTTGCTGTTGATATTAAAAGAAAAGGCCCCGGTTGGGAAGTTTTTACTCATGGAGGCAGAAAGCCAACTGGGCTGGATTGCTTAAAATGGGTAAAAACGATGGAAGAATATGGCGCAGGAGAAATTCTTCTTACCTCAATGGATAGAGATGGTACAAAAAAGGGCTATGATTTGGAAATTCTCTCCATTCTTTCTGAAAAAATAAGTATTCCAATTATTGCTTCTGGTGGAGCTGGTAATTTACAGCATATAGCCGATGCTTTTACTCAGGGAAGGGCTGATGCTGCTTTATGTGCTTCAATTTTTCATTTTGGGGAATTTAAAATTAACGAAGCTAAGAAATATTTATCTGATAAGGGGATATTGGTTAGACAATGATGAATTCGAGAACGAAACTGGAAGATACTGAGACAAGTCTTTTGTCTGAATATGCGTCATTTAGTAGTAAGTCTAAAGGTAGATTAAAAAAAGAGAAGAAATGTGAACTCAGAACAGAATATCAAAGAGATAGAGATAGGATAATTCATTCTAAATCCTTTAGAAGATTAAAAGATAAAACACAAGTCTTTCTTGCACCATATGGAGACCACTTTAGAACTAGGCTTACTCATGTATTAGAGGTTTCACAAATTTCTAGGACTATATCAAGGTCTCTAAGTTTAAATGAAGATCTATCTGAAGCTATTGCTTTAGGTCACGACTTAGGACATACACCCTTTGGACACGCTGGGGAGCAAGCTTTAAATAAAATTCACAAGAAAGGTTTTAAGCATTATATGCAAAGCCTAAGAATTGTGGAATTACTTGAAAAGAATGGAAAAGGCCTAAATTTAACATTTGAGGTTAAAGATGGCATTTCTAAGCACTCAAAGGGGACAGGCCCGATAGTTAACAAAAGAATTAAAATCCATACATTAGAAGGACAAGTAGTCAGGTTGTCAGATATTTTCGCATACTTCACGCACGACCTTGATGATGCCTTAAGGTCCTCTTTAATTAAGAAAAAAGATATACCTCTAAAGCTAATTAGATTCTTTGGTGATAAGCATTCAGAGAGGATATCAAAAGTTGTATCAGACACAATATTAAATACTTTAAATAACAAGTATAAGTCTGTGGCTATATCTAAAGAGCTTGAGCATAATTTGGTGGATATGAGAAGTTTTCTTTTTGAGAAAGTTTATTATAATGCAGCAATAAAGGTCAATTTTGAAAAAGCCAAGAAAGTTTTAATTGATTTATACTCCTTCTTTCTATCGAATGAAAAAGTCCTTAGAGAATTTTATAAGTTTAAAAGTGGAAATTATGCGGATGATTGTTGCGATTTTATAGCGGGAATGTCTGATGATTATGCATTAGAAATCCATAAGTCTATATTTATTCCAAAGAAATGGTCATTTATAGATTTCAAGATTTAATTTTATAGAGAGATATGATAAAAAATTTAGGTTCTGTCCCATTTTTAAATTCAAAGCCCCTTACATATTTGTTTGATATAGGTGCTTATGCTAATTATAAAACACAATTTCAATTTCCATCAGATTTATTGGAGTCTTTGGTAACTAAGAAAAATTTTCTTTCTCTACTTTCTATAGCTGACCACTTATCTGACCCAAACGTTCTATCTTTGGATAACTATTGCATAAGCGCAGAAGGGAAGGTGGACAGTGTGATTTTAGTTGCAACTTCCAATATTGGGAACCTTGAAAAAGTATATTTGGATCCGCGATCTAAAAGTGCAAACCTTCTCTATAAAGTAATCCAAGAAAATTTTATAAAGAAAAAGATTAAGTATGATTATTTAACACCTGATTTGACAAATATATATGAAATGAACACTGGGCAAGTAATAATTGGGGACCTAGCATTAAAATTTCTTTCACAAAGGCCTATTGGTATTAAGATTTATGATCTTTCCGAGCTTTGGTTCAAAGAAACTTCCTTGCCCTTTACGTTTGCAACATTTAATTATTATCTTGATAAGCCCAAACCCTTTGAGTTGGAATTGCTTGATAATTCCTTTAAAAGCGGAATGACAAATATTGATAATATTTTAAAAGACTTTGCTAATAGATATAAATCTGAGGTAGATTTAAGGTTGATTGAAACTTATTTAAAGGAACGAATAATATATAAGCTTACAGAAAAACATTTAGATGGAGTCAACTTGTTTTACCAGCTATCAGGAAAATTTGCAAAATGGAAAAAAAGAAGTTTTAATAACATACTTTAAATTATGAAAAAACTTATTACTCTAGGACACAGCCCAGATGCAGATGATGCCTTCATGTTTTATGGAATATCTAAAGGTATTGTTTCATCGGAAAGATTTGAATTTAAACATATTATTCGAGATATACAGTCATTAAATTTGCTTGCTATTGAAGGAAAAATAGATACAACTGCTGTTTCTGCTCATGCGTATACAAAGATTCATAAGACTTACAGGGTAATGGATTGTGGTGCAAGTATGGGTGACGGGTATGGACCAATCTTAGTATCTAAGGAAAAGATTTCATATAAAAAAGGCCTTAGAATTGGAGTCCCTGGTAAATTGACGTCAGCATTTTTATTACTTCAACTATATTGTGATGATGCAACTTTCGTAGAATACGATTTCGACCAAGTTGTACCTGCAGTGCTTAATTCAGATGTTGATGCGGGACTAATTATCCATGAGGGACAAATTACATACGAAGAGCTTGGGCTTAATATGCTATTAGACTTACCAAAGCTGTGGGCGGAGGATTGTAAGTTTCCTATACCTCTGGGCTTGAATGTTATTAGCAGGTCGTTAGATTTAGATGTGCAGATTGAAGTATCTAAAATGATTAAGCAGAGCATAGTCTATTCTTTATCGAACATAGAGGAGGCCCTTGATTATGCAATGGAATTTGGCAGAGGCGTTTCGAGAGACGTAGCTAGAGAGTTTGTATTAATGTACGTTAACAATGATACAGTTGATTTTACTACTAGAGGCGTTCATGGGCTGAGATTCTTTTATGATAAAGCATTTAAGAATAAACTTATAAGTGAAAATATTGAGTTAGATCTCATTTCAACTTAATTATCTGTCCATTTACCATAGACATTTTTAAATTCTTTTTCTTTGAATGCATCACAGATAGAAAAGGGTCCTTATTCAACAAATCAAAAGCAATCAAATCTGCCTTTTTATTTGGCTCTATTGAACCAATTAAATTATCTAGCCCTAAAGCCTTAGCTCCGCCTAAAGTTGCTATCTCTAAAACTCTTCTTTCAGGAGATCTTTTATTTAACTTTTTTGCGTGAAGATATAGGAAGTTGATTTCGTCTAAAAAATTTATTGATAAGTTGCTTGAAAGCCCATCAGTTCCGAGACCAGTTTTATCATATTGCATAAAAAAATTAATATTTGGAAGCTTTTGGTTTAGATACAGGTTGCTTCGAGGGCATAAAACCACAGGATAGCCTCGCTTTTTTAAAATTTCTTGGTCATTATTGCTTAAATTGTTCATGTGAACTAATGTTATATTTTGTCCTGAATTATTTATTTTATCTAAATATTCTAGCGGTGTACTAGCCCCCAAGGAAATTCTAGGTTTTATAGGAAATTTCGAAAAGACTTTATCTTCAATATTATTTCTTAATTTCTTTGTGTATTTAACTTCATCTAGACTCTCTGATAAATGAATACCAAGGTCTAAATTATTTTTTTTTGCAAATGAAAATAATTTTCTTATTGATTTAGTATCTAAAGAATAAACTGAGTGAGGAAATATTCTTAAGTTAAAGAGAGGATTCTTTTTTATCTTCAATAATTTTTTAAGAAATTTACTATTAATGTTCATGATTGTTGAGTTAGCTATTTCATAAAAATAAACTACCCGAACTCGACTTTGAATGATTGGCTTAAAGTCTAATCCGTCGTATGATGCAATTTCTCCAATAGTTGTAACACCAGAATCTAGGGATTCTTTTAAAGATTTTTCTACATAAGATGGAATCTTTAGATTATCAAACTCATTCTTGAGCTTTATTATCTGATTTAACCATGAGGGAAAAGAGTCAAAAGGTTCTAATAGCTTTTGTACCCATTGCAGTTCTAAATGTATGTGCGAATTAACAAACCCTGGTAATAGGACAGAATTCTTTAAATCTACAACTTTATATTTTTTAGGATCTATTTCTTTGTTAGGGACTATTCCTTGAATTGTATCACCTGCTACTAGCACTGCTGAATCAGATTGGTAAGAATTGTTAGGGGCAATAACATATTTTGCCTTAATAGCTTTTATCATATTGTTTACAAGCTGAGGTTTCCGTTGCAGATTTCTTCAACTGGTCCTTCCATAGTTAGATTGTAATCATCGTCGATATCTATATACAGTGTCCCACCAGGCATTATTACTTCTACTTTTTTATTTAACAGTCCCAGTTTGTATCCTACAGAAACTACTCCACATGAACTGCTACCTGAGGCTAAGGTATATCCTGCACCTCGCTCCCATATCTCAATTTTCACTTTGTTTCTTGATAATATCTGAGCAAATTGAACATTGGTCCTTTTAGGAAATAATTTATGATTTTCAATCAATTTACCATAATTTAGGGCATATTCGGAAGATACTTTGTTTAGAAAAATTACACAGTGTGGGTTACCCACATTAACAGATGAATAGGTAAAGGTTTTATCTTTAATTTTTATATTTTTCTGCATTGAGTACTTACTTTTAGTTTTTACAGGAATTTTTTTTGATTCAAATGAGGCAGTCCCCATACCGACTCTAACCTTAATAACTTTTCTATTCTTTAATATAACTTCGCTATGAACAAGACCACCTTTTGTTTCAATAGTAAATTTTTTTTTCTTTGTGTGTCCATAATCAAAAAGGTACTTTGAGAAGATTCTTAATCCATTTCCGCTCTTTTCTGCTTCAGACCCATCTGGGTTATAAATTTTTAAACCGAAGTCTGCTTTCTTAGAGTTAACAAGTAAAAGAATCCCATCTGCACCAACACCATAATTCCTGTGACAAATTTTTATAATTTTTTTCTTATCTAACTTGAAATTTATTTTTTTTGAGTTGATAACTAAATAATCATTTCCAAGTCCATGCGATTTTATGAAATTATTCATTATTTATTAATATTAAACCAATAATTACCGATAACCGAGGAAATTTGTAGATAAATATTTCTTTTTTGTATAGAATTAATCAGATATTCAATTAGGGGGGTTTTTAAATGATTGAAGATTTATATAATGTTAAAGATAAAGTTGCTGTTGTTACTGGGAGTTCAAGAGGTATCGGTAAACAATGTGCTTTAGCTTTTGCTGAAGCTGGAGCTAAATTGGTTCTTAATTATGTTAGCAATAAACAGGCTGCAGAAATAACTGCCGAAGAAATTGCTGACCTTGGTTCTGAGGCTATCGTTGTTCAAGCTGATGTTAAAGATTTTGAAGCTTGCCAAACATTAGGCGAAGAAGCAATAAAGGCTTATGGCCAAGTTGATTTTTTAGTTAATAATGCTGGAATCAATAGAGACATTACTTTTAGTCGTATGTCTCAAGAAGAATGGAAAGAGGTTATTGACACTAATTTAGGGGCATTGTTTAATATGTCTAAGGCAGTTGTACCTCATATGCGAGATGCAGGGTCAGGCGTTATAGTATCAATTTCATCTATTATTGGTGAAACTGGAAATATCGGCCAGTCTAATTATGCAGCGACAAAAAGTGGTATGTACGGATTTACCAGAAGTCTTGCTAGAGAATTAGCAAAAGATAATATTAGAGTAAATGCTGTTTCCCCAGGTTTTGTTGAAACTGACATGCTTCATACTGTTCCACCAGACTTATTAGCTGGCATTAAGGACGAAATTCCTTTAGGAAGATTCGGTTATGCAGATGAAATAGCTTTGGCTGTTTTATATCTTTGTTCACCAGCTGCTTCATGGGTTACAGGAACAAACATGAGCATAAATGGCGGACACAATATGCTATAACAATTTATATTAGAGGGGATTACAATCCCCTCTAATATAAACCATTCTATTGAATAAAAGTATGTGAAGGCAATTTTAATAAGTACATAAATATATAGCTTGCAACTATAGAACTAAATCCCAAGAGTGATAATATAGAAATTTTAAATCCACTTAAATTGTAAATTATTCGCATCTGAATAATTGAAAAGTATATAAGCCATGAAAATATTGAGATTGCTGACACAGTACCAAACCAATAACTACCAATCTGGTTTTTAGCTAGTAAGAATCCAAGTACAAGACCTATCGTCATTATTGGAAAAGAGCATATAATGAGATTGAAATTTACCTTTTCAATTAAGGATAGACTAGGAAGTCTAGAAGCTTTTTTTACTTTTTTATTTTTAAATTTTCTGTGCTGATATATAAACATGATTGAGAAAATTGAAGATATTAATAATGTTGTATGAGATAGAATATTTAGTAGCACGTGTATTATTAGAATCCTATTATTATAGGCAGCACCTCCATCTCCATTGGCAGCCATAAGAAGTGGAACTGTAAGAATGAAACCCACTGGAGAGATAAAAAAACAATAAAGATTTTTAATATTTTGTCTAATAAAGATATACGCAAAGATAGATAGGAATACAGATGCAACAAATAAACTTGTCTCAATATTTTTTAATTTAAAATCTATTGTTTGGTTAACAAGCAAGATAATTTGATAAATTAAGGCTGATAAAAAAAGCCAACTACTTGCTCTTGATGAATTTAATTTACCAGAGTATATGTAGTAAATTGATAGAATAAAAGAAGAAAAATATAAAACCGGAACTAATATTATCAATCCTTAACGACCCCACTTTCTTCGTTAATATAGTTTTTGTATAGCTCGTTGTTAAGCTCATCAAGGTCTCCATCGAGTATATAATCTAATTTATGAAGTGTTAGATTAATTCTATGGTCGCTAACTCTTCCTTGAGGAAAATTATAAGTTCTAATTTTTTCACTTCTGTCGCCACCACCTACTAGGAGTTTTCTTGTCTTAGACATATCCTGTTCTTTTTTACTTTGTTGAGCTTCAAATAATTTTGCACTTAAGACTCTCATTGCTCTTTGCCTATTTTGATGCTGAGATTTTCCATCTTGGTTCTGCACAACAATTCCTGATGGAATGTGAGTTATTCTAACAGCTGAGTCAGTTTTATTAACATGTTGACCTCCCGCCCCTGAAGCCCTGTAAGTGTCGATCCTTAAATCTTTTTCATTTACTTCAATTTCTACATCATCAGCTTCGGGTAGCACAACAACAGTAGCAGTTGAAGTATGAACCCTCCCACTGGTTTCAGTTGCCGGAACCCTTTGCACTCTGTGAACACCGCTTTCAAATTTCATAAAGGAATATATATCTTTACCATTTATAGAAGCAATAACCTCTTTTACTCCCCCTAGACCAATTTCACTTTTATTAATTATTTCCATAGACCATTTTTTTCTT